>JAAUYM010030175.1_pt1 | contig 15503 bp, 16 predicted proteins | sample 7278001 | NCBI WGS metagenome assembly JAAUYM01 (sample SAMN14350224, study PRJNA611818) | marine sediment metagenome | isolation source: surface marine sediment (1.8m) | place: French Polynesia: Moorea | collected 2018-08
AGTTTTAAATCTGCCTTCTCAAAAAACCTACGTGGGTCTCCAAGGGTTGAAGTAGTGAAACCCCCATCCTGGAAAGTTTGGCATGAAGACGGGATGGGGTGATATGTGAATAAGTGGATCTCCTCTTGGGGTGGAATAGCGTGAGAAGATTGCTGGCTCCAGACCAGACTTCCAGTCAATAAAGACTGTCTTTCCCTCATACACTTCCTCAATCTGGAACAAGCCATCATTATTATTGAGACTCTTTTTAGTTAGTAGCACTCTTAGTTCTCCTCTCAACCTTTGGCATTGGAGCATATTCTTCTACAAGCTTTCCTTGCCAGATGGCTTTGATGATGGGATCTTGACTCTGTGCCATCATGACTTCCTCTTCCTCTCCATACAGCACCATCTTCCAGGGCAGTCCACTTTCCAGAACCTTAGATCAATAGAAATTAAAGGGCTGCTACAAAGAATAGTAAGATACCTCTCCAACCTCTTCTAAGATGTTGATAGGCTTGGAGTAAGTGGGAGTGGTGAGAAAGGCTTTTAGATTACCAGCATAGCTGGTAGACAGAATGAGACAGTAGATGATCCACACAGCCAGTACCCACCGAAGTGCTTGTGCCCTACATACATAATGCAAGTCATTTGGTGTAGTATATTAACATAAATTATTTTGCTGTTTGTTAACGTCAGCATACATGGAGCTGTTGGTGTCTCTGGTAATTGCCTCTCCAAGGAAAGTCCCATAGCAGTACCACCCAGACCGCCTCAGAACACACCAGTCTTTGAACTGGTATGCTACAATATCGCCCTCAGCATTTGCGATTGCCCACATGGTAAGGGAAACAACTAGCACAGAAGTAAAGAGGGACAGCCAAACAAATCCTGTGAAAGGATTCACCAGGGAGAGGTATTTGGGCAGTGGGCGGGGCACTGGAGCAGCAAAGGTCTATAGAAATACAGTTGTTTATTCCAAATACAATCAAACTAAAAAGTAACATCACCTGGTAGTCTTTGTCAAAAAGGATGGTTCCATCAATGACCTGTGATCTTGGAAAACTGATAAAGACATCACTCATAACAAAGTCAACAGCACCCCTAGCTGCTTCCCACACCAGTCCTGACCAAGTTCCATCTGATTTAATGTTGCCCCACAGCCCATCTGGTGGGTTGACAATGGTATAGTCAAAGTTGAGTGCCTTAGAAACAGTCTGGAGCATATCAATCTCATAGCCCCAGTAGTTGTGGTACATCATGGTAGCATTGCCACCTTTCTCCACTGGAATTTCATCAGCAACAACGTGGTGTGACCAAGGATTAGTGGCAATCATGAAATGATAGCCCTAATAAAACAAATTTATTTTTAAAAAGAGAATAGAGGAAGAAAACTGACAAGATTGTCACCTGAAAGTCGCTTTGACTAGTGAAGATATGTTCTGTGGATGTGATCCTTTTGCCCCTGTTCCACACGTGGTTGAGCCGTGCTTGCTTATGGAAGAAGTCATAGCTACGAACCGCAAATTTGTCCGATGTTATGGGATAGATGTTGAGCACAGAGGCATGTTTGCGAAATCTGTAAATAGAGAGAAACGTTGATATGTACTTAAGCCTGTTAAACATAAGATACGATCTCAAAAGCTTTTTACTGGCTGACCTGTCAAAGGAGAAGACTACATCATCCATTATCTGCCTTGAATAAAAGTAGATCCTGCTCTCTGGACTGAGCATTCCAACCTCAACTTTTTGTGGGCACCACATGACAGTGTCATTGAGGATCGTGTAAGCCTTGCTGATGTCAGACTCACGTTCAACCCAAAACAGTATGGAGCGGCGGTGGTTTTGGTAGGGTAGGAAGGGGCGACGGATGTGGAGAACATCTTCATCACGTGGGTAGTACTTTGTCAACTTCTACACAGTTGAGAAAGATTACATTTAGCATTCATGTTCTGTAAAGCTGAAGCACGAAAATCACGTCTGCCTTTTTTTTGCTTTGATACCCCTTAAGTCTTTTAACTAACTGCTGTTCTTGTTGGTGCTCATTGATGTGTTGTCAAGGTTATCAGGTTTTAACTTTCAAACTCACATTTTGATGAATCTCCATTTGGTTTTGCGCCTGTTCCCGCCCATCAGCTTCACCCTCTCCTTCTTCTTGTTCGGCGTCTCCAGTCCCAAACACGGGACATGGCTCTTGGGGCAGGTGAACCTGGTGCTCTCGCAGCCAGTGGAGGTCATAGGCGTAAACGGGCACCTGCCCTTCTACCTGCAACTTTGACATGACCTGGATCTTAGCCTCGGCATCTGACGAGAAGTCAGAGATGACATTGAGCTCGGTGTTGCCAAGGCTGGAGAGGTCACTGACGAGGTCGGCGAGGGCGGTGGCGTCCACGTCAACGCCGCTGGTCTCGCCCAGCAGGTTCACCAAGATCAGGAGGATTACGGGTCGTTTCCTGCGTGCCTTCATATCTTTGCACCCTCACCCGTTGCATGGGAATGGGACCTCACTTGATCATGATCAGGTTATAACTTGTATGTCCCTTTCTCATCAAGGAGGGAGAGACCTTTTCTTTGTTGGCTTTCGCACGCGTCTATCTTCGATAATAGAATCTACAGGGCATGTGTGAGAAACAGCCTTAGTACGAGTTGTGTGTGTGTATGTATGTGGATGTGGGTGCACTAGCCCTGCACTGCTACAGTCGACTTTCGAAATACATGTAGTGAAGGTCGCAGGCAGAAAAAAAGCATGGTAGTTGTCTTGAAAGTATTGATGTTGAAAGTACTATTTGGAAGAAATCGAATCGATGGTCGGAGAAACCTTCATTACGTATTATTTTGGAAGATTTTTCCTAGAATGAGTGACACAACACATCGAAAGATGACTAAGGCTTATAACGATTAAAATCGATTAATAAATTACTAATCGAATCATCTTCAATTTTTTTTAAAAAAACGATTAAGATTGTCCGTCCTTTTTTATTGCGATTATTTTTGATTAATTTTACACTATAGTATGTCATGTCCTACCTGACGTACCTGTCCATATGTGTGTATGTGTGTATGTGTGCTACACCATTGCTAAATCTACTGATATATACTATACTCACATATATAAATACGTAGGTACATTAATACCAAAAATGTCAATAAATATGTTAATAATTATTGATTATGTTAATAAAAAATGCTTGGTTTTATTCAATTAAGTGTTGATCTCACTCCAAACTTAATCCTAATCGATACTTTTCTCCAAACGACTAAATATATAGCCTTAGACTGTACCACCCGGCACAAGGCATAATAAACTAATGATGAAGAAGACGACTTTTTTCTCATGTACTACTGCGTAGTACCGGTACGTAGAGACAGATTCCTGTTGCTAAATGTACTACAGGGTCTAACAGATAAATCGGGACATTTTAAAACAGGTTAAATCCTCGACATGCCTCGACCCTGTCCCACTGGTGCAAGTCCAGGCTGTTGGGGAGCTACCAGATCTCCACCAAAGTGTTCCGCGCAACTAAAGTTTAATCACTGCTGGCCTGTTACCATGAATAGAAATAACTGCTTGGAAACAAATGCACCAAAAATACAAAGGAGAGTAGTTTTTTCAAACAGATAGTTTAAAATTTCTGAGAAAATTCAACTTGAAAATTGTCCGGATTCATCTGTTAGACCCTGTAGTAGACATATTAGTAGACGTAGGTGGATCAAATCTCTATTTGTTGGTGGTGCTGGTCTACTTTAATTCTGCCTTGTTTGAATAGTTTGTGCAAGTATTGAGTGCGAAGATTTTCTAACTGCAATGAGTTTCCATGCATTATGTTAAGCTCCAGTCAGTGTGTAGGTAGGTAGCTATTTATGGGAAGACAGAAGCTCAGCAGTAAAATAAAGTTCAACGTAAAGCAAAAAAAAAGAAATCTGACTTTGGTGTGTGGTGCTGCAAGTACTGTACTGCGGCATGTCCAATGTTTCATCAGAGAAAATAAAAGATTCAGCTTTTTTTTTCCAATGGACTTTGCTGTACGCCGAAAGAAAAAGGAATAAGAAAAACTGTTTCCATTAAGAAACAGAATAATGTCGTCAGAAAACCCATAATTCTTTTCGCCAAATCCAATGGAATGGAAGTGTACGTAGTTCAGACTCTGCAGTGGACTTCTTCTTCTTTAAAAAAAACTGCAGCTGCTATCAGCAGTGTACACACATGTGGAATACACAGTATGGTACTTGGAACGGTGCATTTCTTTATCTCCATTTTTTCATCTTTTTATCAGAATCCTGCCTGGAGAAGGTGTGCGCGGCCAACGAGGACTGCGAGGAGGACTCGTCCACGGGGGAGGCCAGGTGCGCCTGCCCGAGGTGCCTCAGCGGGCAGGTGCGCGAGGAGCAGGTGTGCGGGTCGGACGGGATCACCTACTTCTCCGGGTGCCACCTGCGGCAGGCCGCCTGCGCGCAGGGGCAGCGGGACCTCTTGGTCAGGCACCAGGGACCCTGCGGTGAGTTCTCTTTGCCTGTGGCAGAGCCGACAGGTCTTAGAATGCGCAGTGAGTTCTTCTTCTTCTTCTTTTTGTTGAGACAACATCTTTGACATTTCTGGATACCTACACTCACAGTGTTTAATTTGAGGATGGGATAACACCCCCAAACGTACGTCACCCCCTATTTGAGATTCGTGTATCAATTTTATTGGAAATCCTGTCTACCTAGAGCAGAGTCTGTTCTTGTTTTTCATTTTCTTCTGGAAAATGAGAGGTGGCAATTACTGTAAGTTACAATGTTTTTGCGACAGAGCTGTGCACGTACAGTAGTACGTTCGTACAGTCAGCTTTTTTTGCACTTGTTTGGGAAGCAGATTTTGCTGTACATTGTGACAGTTTTTGCCGCCGCACCACTGCATTTTGTTTTTTTGTTTTTGTTTTTTTTACATGTTCAACACTTTCTCTCATTTTAGAAAAGTCAGAACTAAAGCAACTTGAATTTCACCATCTTAATTTTTCACGCGAAACTCCTTTCCCTCGACACAAGTGGCGTGGCGTGGTGACTTTTCTCACTCGCTTTCATGTCTTTTCATCCGCACTGCGTCTTTCCGCCAAATGCCTGCTACTACTCGTGGCATGATGAATGATTAAAAATGTCAGTGTCAATAGTAGTGAAGGAGCATCACAGCATTTCATCATCATCATCATCATCATCTCACCATGCCATTTTCTTATTGTAATTTACAGAAATGTCGTACTATATGAAAGCACCAGTAGCATGACATATTCGCACATCTCCGAAAGCAATTGAAGGTCTGAATGGCACGTAGTATACCCAACGAAACATTTGGAGTCTCTAAGTAGTCTACCTACTGCCCCCCCCCTCTAGAAACTTAGATTTTTGCTTCAAGAGGGGGTTGTAGACTGCCTAGAGGCTCCAAAATGTTTTTGTTGGGGAAACAAGCCTTCACTAATGTTTTTTTTTTAATGTTCATCATTTAACTGGGTAATCTCATGTTTTTTTTTTAGACCGTTGCAAGTCCGTCTCCTGTCTGTTCGGTGGGCGCTGCGAGGAGGGCGAGTGCATCTGCGGGAGCGTGGCGGACCGATGCCCGGAGAGCTACGAGCCGGTCTGCGCGTCCAACGGGAAGATTGTGAGGACACCATGCTGGGAGGGGGGAAAAAAACGCTGACAGGGTTGCCAAGTCTTGCAAAGCTCGAACCAAAAATAATGGCGGCCCAACTGTAAACAACCTCGTATTTTTTTAAATTTTTTTTTGCATTGCAAATTTTATGGGCCACAAGATCGAAATACTAGCCATCCATAGGCCAAGTGGCTGTGGCATGCCCCACCTGGCAACCCTGGTGCTGTTAAGTTTGTGAATTAGTCAACAGGGATTTGTCAAACAGAGTGGTAGTTTCGAAAACTGGAAATCTGACTTTTCTCCTTCAGATTTTCATGCTTGAGAAATATTATAAATATTATAAATAAATCATCCATCATTTCTGTTGGCATAGCTTGGTATGCCATGGTTGGTAGGTTACAGATGTCCATGAAAAAAACTTAATGCCTTGTTGATGTGCTCAATAGAGAATTCAAGGATATGGCAAAGTAATTGACTTAATTCTAAAACCCAATATAAATTTCAAACCGTACATGCACTTATTTGGCTTCTCCCTTAGTTCTTCAACTACTGCTACCTGGAGCTGGAGAACTGCCGGCGCCAGAAGTCGGTCGACTTCAGGCCGCTCCGGGTGGTCGAGTCCGGGGCCTGCGAGCCCAGGTGCCACAACGGGTCATCCCCCTCCTCCCCGGGCTCGCCACCGTCCAGGCCCCGACTGCTCTGCTCGTGCCCGGAGGGCGTGGCCGGGCCGGACTGCGACCGGTGCACGCCCGGATACTGGGCCTACACAAGCTTTGGGTGCAGGGGTGAGTTGACCCTCCCCGCCCCCTCCCCGCCCCTTCTAGTTTACCTAGTACAAATTCTATACTGATTGTAGTACGTACGACGTTTCTTTTTTTGGTGCAGCAAGGGATGCTGTGGTGTCGTACGAATCGGATGCCAATATTTCTCAGCATCCCTGTACACGTTTCCTCCCACCATCCTTCCTTTTCCCGACTGGAAAGCCATCACTTAAAACTAGCTCAAGTCATGCCTAATTGACGAACGATGCAAGTTTTCTCAGCATTCCAACGCTTCCTCTAAATATCTTTCTTTCCCACTGATATTCCATATTCTAAGCTCGGCAAAGAACGCATTTTTTTCCTCCTCAACATTCCAACAATTTTCTTACATTAAAAAAAATTCTTGATCTTGATTTCCTTCCAGAGTGCGACTGCCACCCGCTCGGCTCCGCGTCCTCCACGTGCCACCCTCAGACCGGGTTGTGCAGGTGCAAGGACGGCCACGCCGGCGACCGGTGCCAGGTGTGCCCGGACGGGACGCTGGCGGACGTCACGCAGTGTCACACCGGTCAGTCAACTGTCACCTTTCGGCAGTTGTTGCTGCTGTTGTTGCTGCTGCTGCAGCCGTTATTGCTTCTGCTGTTGTTGTTGCTGCTGCTGCCGTCATTGCTGCTGCTGCTGCTGTTGCTGCTGCAGCCGTTATTGCAGCTGCTGCTGTTGCTGCTGCTGCTGCCGTTATTGCTGCTGCTGTTGTTGTTGCTGCAGCCGTTATTGTTAATGCTAGCGCTGCTAGTGCTGTTATTGACGCTACTATTTTTGCTGCTGTCGTCATTGCTGTCGTTGCTGCAGTCAGTGTTGTAGTTGCTGTAGTTGCTTCTATGGGCGCTGCAGTCATTGTTGCTGTTGCTGCTGCTGCTGCTGTTGTCATTAGTGCTGTCGTCGTTGTCGTTGACGACGACGTGCCTCCCTTCCCGATCCGCAGGCTCGACCCGCTACTCCCGCCCGGTCCCGTGCGGCCGCACCTGGTGCAGCTTCGGCGCCTCCTGCTCCGCGGACAACCTCGGCCGGAGGAGCTGCGTGTGCGCCGTGGACTGCAGGAACCCGCTCTACTACCGGGAGGCCGTCTGCGGCAGCGACGGCAACACCTACCGGTCGGAGTGCCAGCTGAGGCAGTACTCGTGCAGGCTGCAGAAGGAGGTCGTCATCACGCAGTTCAGCCCGTGCAAAGGTGAGAGACGAACATTAAACCAAAGTTAGTTTCGCCCTAGGCATAACGTATTTTAGCATATAATTTATGGATTTGTTTGTTACCGCCACTCTTTGCTGGCATTCATGTATAACCAAAAAAAAAAAAATCTTCTACTATAATAAGCGCATGAATGACTCAGAGGAGCAGACGTGTTGCAGCACAAGTCATGCATTATATGCGCCTCTTGAGCAAGCACACCTTCCTCCGCCTCCTCTACTACGTCCCCTTCCTGCTGTGCCCGTGGTGGGTCGCGTGGACCTACCAGTACATGGACACTCACCAACTGCAGTTCTACCCATCCTGGAGGCGTTGCTCCTTCGACGGCGGCGACGATCATACATGGGCACATGATTGACCCTTAAAAGGGGAAGGAGGGGTAAAATTTCAGCATTTAAGGAGGGTTACATTCAACTTTTAGTACCTCAGGACACATGATAAAGCATAAAGGGCAATAGTAAAAGTAAAAGTAAAAGTTTGCCCCTGCCCCCTCCCTCCTCTTGCCCATGTCTGACAACGACGAAAATCCGAAAGTCGGCCACGAACGGGACCGAGAGGTTCCCGCTGGCGTTCGCGTCCCCGTCCGAGTACTCCGGTCCCGTGCTGCCGGACTGGCCCCCGGGGAAGAGCCGCGACGTCGCCCGGTTCGTCCGGTGCGACGCCGGATCGCTGCTCCACCACAGGAGCTGCCGCCGGGACTCGGGAGGAGGTCTCCGATCGCGCGGCGCGTGTCTCAGAAACGGCAGCAGTCTTGTTTTACCCAGTCCAGGGGTTCTCGACCCATCGGTTATAAACTTATAAGAGAGCAAAAATAGTAGGTACTAAAAGAAACAGTCCCTCCTCCTCCACCCCCACCCCTTGCCTCTCCACAATATTAATGGGGGTTTTCAGGATTAGAAAAAATGCGTCGTAGTCCTAAAAAGGTTGGGAATCTCTGTACCAGTCAGTCTAAATAAACAAGAGCAACAAACCACTAAAATAATGTGTCATCTACTAAATATTGTTATTAATATAGTGCTGCTGATTAACATAGTGCTATTAATATTAATATAGTGCTACTGACAAAGGCCATTATGAGACACGCACTAGCTGTCATCGCAAAAGAGAACCTGTTGCTCCTGGTGGTGGTGAAGAGCCACGTGGGGAACTTCGCGGCGAGGCAGGAGAACAGGCTCACCTGGATGAGGCTCCTCCGCGGACGGAGGGAGGTGCGGGTGTGGCAGGTGGTGGGCAGGGCAGACGCGGAGTCGGACCCGGCGCGCCGACGGCGGCTGGACCTGGAGAAGGCCCAACACTGCGACCTGGTGCAGGTCGGGAGGGGGGGGGGGGAGGGTTGCCAGATCCTTTGGAAGCCTGATTTTTGGCCCACCCGGCCCTAAACATAGAACAGCAGCAAACAATGAAAAATCGAGGGCTATCTCACCTGGCAACCCCGTGGCAGTTGGACGTCCCTGACGCGCCGGCCGCGCTCACCCTGAAGACGGTGAGCGTGCTGAAGGCGCTGCACCTGCGGGAGGCCGGGGACGCCACGTGGAAGGCGGAGTTCGTCCTCCTCGCCGACGACGACACCTTCGTCAACCTGCCCGCTCTGCTCAAGGTCCTCAGGGAGATCAGGAGCCACGTGGGAAACTCGGGAGAGATCTGGGGTGACCCGCGCGACGGGGACACCCGGGTGCTGAGGCCGCAGGCACTGGCCATCGAAGGAGTCCACAAGCAACATTTTTAAGCAACTTACCCAGGGGCTCTCATGTTGACAAACCCGATCAACTTCTACACTTGTACTAGACGGTTTGTTTAAACCTTTTAACTTTAAGTAGACGGGAAACTGACTGATGTTGCATGTGGCAAACGACGCCGACACCTCACTATAGTACCCGAACGAGACGTTCGTCCGCCACCACCTGGAGTGCCCCACCTACATGTACTCCGGCGACCGCTACCCGCCCTGGCTGAGCGGGGCCGCCTACGTCCTCCCCGGCGGCGAACCGCTCAGATGCATCCTCCGGGCGTGCTTCGGGCTGCCCTTCCTCCACCTCGAGGCAGGGTTGCCAGGTCCACCATAAATTTTAAAAAAAACCGGCCGAACAGTTAAAACGACAATGCAAAAAATTGCCCTTTTTCCAATTATTATTCAATTCTTGTTAATTGACAAATTTTCGACCAAAATTAACAAAGCAAGATTATTTATAATCATACTGGCATCCTTGTCTGCGGAGGACGTCTTCGTCACCGGGTTCGCCGCGCAGAGGTGCAACCTGACCAGGAAGAGGCTGGCCGGGGTCAGGAGCCTCAGGAGGATGGAGGAGGAGGGGGAGCCGTTGGACATCGGGGACGGGAGGGCGATGAGGAGGGTGTCGGTGGTGCACTACGCGGAGTGGGGGCACAAGCTGAGAATGATGAAAGCGCTGACGACGGAGAAGGGCGATGACAAGGACTGATGTGTGTCGTCCGCCTCTTTTCAATAAAACGGATCGAGAAAGTTTCGAAACTAAATGTCGTCGAATAACATTTTTTTTTTTAAATCTGTCATCTCTTCATTTCAGACGCGCCGACGTCCATCTACGGCCAAGACAACGACAACAAGATGTCCCATCACGGCCACCACCAGGTCGGCATCCTGGCAGACGAAGAAAAGGGAGGAGGAGGAGGAGGAGGAGACGATTCTCCTCCACCTCCTCCGGGTCCCCGCCGCCCAGAGGATCCCTGCTCGCCGGACCCGTGCTCCTCCGGCGGCACCTGCGAGGCCCACGACGGCACCTTCTCCTGCCTCTGCCCTCCCGGCCGCGCCGGGGAGCGGTGCCAGCGGGCGGTCGACCCGCTGGGCGCCGGTGCCGCCGGGGTCGGGTTCGCCGCCGCCGCCGGGTCGGCGGCGGCGCTGGAGACGCCGCAGGACGCCGTCAGCCGCTGGGAGGTGGAGGCGGAGCTGAGGCCGCTCGGGGGAGGCGACGGGGTCGTCCTCTACGCGGAGTCGGCGGAGGAGAGGAAGAAGAAAGGGGCGGTGGACTTCCTCTCGGTTGCCATCGTCAAAGGGTGATTAAATGCGGCCACAACAATTAATTTCCCACATTTTGACAACATTTTTTTTCTGCGTAAAGAAATTGACGTTGTTATACCTACGTACAAAGGCACTTGGAATTTCGCTTCAACTTGGGCGGCGGCCCGGTGACTCTCCGGTCTTCCTCGCCGCTTACCCCGGGGCGCTGGCACCGGATTGTGGCCAAGCGGTACCATCAAGACGGAATGATTCAGGTACTAGTTAATTAAGCAAAAATTACTTTCATTTGTTTTGCTGTCAATAATTGCTCTCTGACGAAAAATTGTAAATTTATCTTCCAAACACAGGTGGACTCCGGTCCCCGCGTCACCGGCTCCGCCCCGGGCTCCCTCCGCACCTTGGACGTGGGCCCGCTCACCTGGGTCGGCGGGGTGGACGCGGACAAGGTGGACAGGGTCGCCGCGCGGACCGGAGTCAGCGCGGGCTTCACCGGGTGCGTCCGCAACCTCAAGCTGGCCCGGCGCCCGGTCAGCCTGAGCCCCTCCTCCTCTTCCTCCGGATCCGTCGTGGACCCTCGGGTGAAGATGAGGCGCGGCCTGCTGGACTGCGACGACCACCCGTGCGTTCGGTTGCCCTGCGAGAACGGCGGCGACTGCGACGCCGCCGCGGACGGCGGCGGCGGCGGCCGCGGCGGCGGCGGCTTCGTCTGCCGGTGCAAGCCCGACTTCACCGGCCGCCGCTGCCAGCGCCGCCGCAACGCCTGCAACCCGAACCCGTGCAAGAACCGCGGCCGCTGCCAGGTCTCCCAGGGCGAGTCCGCCGACGTGGCCTTCCGCTGCGCGTGCGCCGAGGGCTTCTCCGGCAGGTTGTGCGAGGGGGAGGAGAGGAACGGGACCGCCAACGCCTCCTCCTCCTCCTCCTCCGACAGGTTCAAGAAGAGCCCCGCCTACTCCGGCCCCAGGCAGAAGCTGTCCTTCGGGATCAGGACGAACGTGACGGGCTCCAGGCTGTTCGACGCCAAGCTGGGCCTGGGCAGCCGGCGGCACCACCGCAAGAAGGAGCTGCTCCGCTTCTCCGCGGACTCCTCCGGCCGCCTGTCCGTCTCCGTGGTGGACAAGTCGGCCGCCGCCGCCACCGCCGACGTCGTCGTCTCCGACGGCGCCTGGCACCGGGTGTCGGTGTCCTCCCTGCACGGGTGGATGAAGGTGGAGGTCGACGGGGAGGCGGCCGTCCTGCCGGGACAGTGGGACGACGTCAGGTTCCACAACCTCGTGGACTTTGGTAAGCGGTGCAAACCTCTGCTACAGGAAATTCTTATAATGTTTAAAAAAAAAAAAAAAACGCACGATTTAAGTTATTATCGGCACCATAGATCGTAAAAATTATGCTTGCGTGCTGGTAAATTTTTAGATATAGAGCAATTAGGGGTTGTTTATTGATGTCCCCATGTTTCTGGTCTCCTTCAGATGCCATCTCCAAGGGTCGTCTGTGCCTGCGACACCTGATCGTGCGGAGCTGGAGGAACGGACACGTGCAGAAGACGAAGCCGAGGGACATTTGCAAGTGAAAGAATGCAAGAGAAGACATTTTTTGTTTGTTTGTTTTGGTCAGCAATTGACGGGACCCTCCTCTGCTTTGAGTTTGATAACCCAAAAAGCCTTTGCTCTGTGATACGCGCGGCTGTGAGTAATAAACAAGGCGTGTTTTTTTGGAACAGAAAGGCCGAATATTTTATTTTGCCAAATTTTGCCAAGACGGGAAAAAAAAATAGGATAATGTCCGGTTAAAATTCTGGGTTCGAAATTCGCAACTGAGGAATTTCATGGGTAAAAAAACCCGAGATTTTTTTTTTGTAAAATTTTGCTTGCAATATCTAGAAGCTGGGGACGAAGGTGACGACGATTCCCTCCTTAGGGCGCAGCTTGAAGTTCTTGAGGTCTATCTCCTTCCTACGAGACAAAAAAATATAAAAATTACGGCGTAAGCGACGGCCAATTTCCCACATATTTTTTTTTTGCCCTCGTGTGATTTCCGTACCCGTCCTCCTCCGTCGCCTCTGACCCTTCTCCGTCGGTGGCGGCTCCGTCGCCGCCGTCGCCCCCGTCGCCCCCGTCGCCCCCGTCGCCGCCGTCGGCGCCGTCGCCGGCCCCGCTGTCGGCATCGGCCGCGGATGCCTTGACGATCTTGGAGGAGCGGACGTGGATGGTTCCCTTGGCGGGCAACCTGGATGGCAGTCATAGGTCAATATTCCCAATTCTGTGACAATCTACCCGACGGGACTTTTAAGCTTAAGCGAGCGTAACAAATTCAGCTTTAAACATGTAATGGAACATGTCATTAGAATACCACATAAATGTCACAATTTTATTTATAAATTTGTTACGCTTGTAAGATTGAAAGTCCCGTCGGGTACATAATGTTGACAAGCTCTACAAACGTATGGTGCAGAGTTTGCCGATTTTGGCTTGTACTGTATACTTAATATGCAATGCTTCCTTTACCATGACAGTTTGTCCTTGTTCTCCTTCTCCTCTCCCTCGGCCTCGGCCTCGGCCTCGGCCTCTCCTTCTGCCTCCTCCTCCTTTTCTGCCTCTCCCTCCTTTTCCTCGTCTTTCTCCTCCTCCTCCTTCTTCTCCTCCTTCTTGAGGTTGACGAAGACGTCTGCATCGCCAAAGTTGACTGCCACGAGGTAGCCCGGGTTTCCCTTCTTCACTCTGTTGAAGGCGAGCACGTTCCCGTCGACGTGGGTAGAGATGTTGCCGTAGAGGATGGACTTTTGCTCCCGGATGTCGGCCAGCTTCCGGTAGACCTTGAGGTGGCTGGTCTTGGCTGCCTCCTGCGCCTCCACGTTCCTCTCCTTGTAGTCCTCATTGACCGGGATCCAGGCCTCCTCTCCGGCCGTGGTGAACCCACCATTCTCGTTGGCGTTCCACTGCATGGGGGCACGCGCCAAGTTGCGCAAGTCCTTGCGGCGGTCAGCGTCCAGCTGTCTCTGCTCCAGGTCCTTCATGCCCAGCTCCTCCCCGTAGTAGGTGATCGGGGTCCCGGGCAGGAGCATGTAGATCATGTTCATGGCGTCCACCAGCTCCTCCGTCACCCGGTCAGCGATCCTCGGCTTATCGTGGTTGCCCAGGTTGAAGTTGGGCCAGGCGTTCTTCGGCAGCGCCCTCAGGTAGTCGCTGATGGTGCTCTCGATCTGGAAAAACGTTGGGACGACAACTTTGACAGGCTGCACAAATTCAAGTTTTGACCCCCTCTCGTACGTACGTTGCTGGCGTTGATGGAGATCTTGTCGTGGGTGGCGTCCAGCAGCCCAAAGTTGATGGGCATGTGGGAGATGTCACCGGAGTGGTCGGTGAACTTCTCGCCGTAGTACTTCACAATGTGGTCATTGCTCAGGTAGGCCTCCGTCATCATGATCCTGTTGAACACAATCCGGATTTGACTTCTTCCTTCTTCTTTTTTGCCCTGAAAGGCAGGGAAAATATTTCTTCATTCATCTTACCTCGGGTTGTACTCATCCTCCGCGGTCTTGTTGTCCAGCACCTGCCTGAACTCGCGGAGGAGCTCCAGGTTCTTGGGATGGTTGTAGGTGTACCTGCAAAAAAAAAAAAAGGAGTAGTTCAAGACTGTTTCCAATGCGTCTCCGCTGAACACACTCACTGGTGGTCCAGGTCTCCATATTCCGCGGCACGCCTCTTGCCCTCCGCCAGAGGCTCATCACGGAACTGGTCGTCTGAAGCAGAATCATTAAAAAAAAAAAAACCTTGCACAATCTGGAGAAATTCTCTGTCAAGGACGGCCTCACCTTCGAAGAGGTGAGCCACCGCGTCCATCCTGAAGCCGTCCACCCCGAGCTCCATCCAGAACCTCAGCACGTCCTTCAGCTCTTCAACCACGGCCTCGTTCTCCAAGTTCAGATCTGGAGAACGAGGAAGAACGCACATTTGAACTTGCATCTACTGTAGTACTGCGTACATGCCATGTGTCGAGGTTCCACTGTCACCTGGCTGTTCCGGGTAGAACTGGTGGAGGTACCATGCCCCCCTCTCCTCGTTCCAGGTCCACGCGCGGTTCTGGTTCCCGTTCTTGAACACGGATTTCTACACGGGTTGCGGGGGCGAAAAACAAGTTAGCATTGCGAACATGCACGAAATGGTCCGTTTTCCGTCCTCACCCAGTTGTTTGGCGGGCTGTTCCTGCTCCCCTCCCTCCAGACGTAGTAGTCGGTGTAGGGGTCCTCCTTCCTGACGGACTTCTGGAACCACTCGTGCTCCATGGAGCTGTGGTTGGGCACAAAGTCCAGGACGATCTTGATCTCGCGCTCGTGCAGCTTGGCCACCAGATCCTTGAAGTCCTGCAGGCTGCCGAACATCTCGTCCACGCCGGTGTAGTCCTTGATGTCGTAGCCGTTGTCCACCTGCGGAGAGGGGAAGATCGGGGACAGCCAGACGGTGCCGACGCCCAGGTTGACCAGGTAGTCCACCTTCGACTCGATTCCTGCCGAGATGCCGAGGTTACTAGATCATATTCGGACCAATCTGTTCACCACAAGTTTATCTTATATGTAAAGGCTGTATTGCTAAGCATCACTGCAATTTTAAACTTAATCACGTATTTATATTGTATACACATGAGCTCTAAAGTTTCCAGTACCCTTGAGGTCGCCGTTCCCGTCGTCGTTGGAGTCCTTGAAGCTCCTGGCGTAGACCTCGTAGACGGACTTCCTCTGCCACCACTCCTTGGGTGCCGGCGCCGGGCACTTGGGCGCCACCCAGATGATGGCCACGGACGCCACCAGCATGGCCAGCCAGGCCACCCAGAAGAGGACGAAGAGCGCCCAGCGCAGGCGCACCCAGAAGGGGTCCGTGGCGTACTTGAGCAGCTCCGACTTGGTCA
>JAAUYM010060203.1_pt1 | contig 15501 bp, 18 predicted proteins | sample 7278001 | NCBI WGS metagenome assembly JAAUYM01 (sample SAMN14350224, study PRJNA611818) | marine sediment metagenome | isolation source: surface marine sediment (1.8m) | place: French Polynesia: Moorea | collected 2018-08
ATTGAATGGTACCCCCAGGAAAATATCCGCACTGCGTTGATACAGCTGGCAAGACAGGCGGCCGTCTGCCACGTAGAACTGGAAAAAGGCGTGACATGGCGGCAGCGCCATATGGTCCAGTTCACCGACATTCCAGGCACTGACGATCAGGCGCCGGGAATCCGGGTTGTTTTGGATCTGCTCCAGTACCTGCTTGATCTGGTCTACATGGCGGCCGTCGGCGGTCGGCCAGGAACGCCATTGCGAGCCGTAGACCGGACCCAGGTCGCCATTTTCATCGGCCCATTCATCCCAGATGCTGACACCGTTTTCCTTCAGATAGCGGATATTGGTATCGCCCTGCAAAAACCACAGTAATTCATGAATGATCGAACGCAGGTGCAATTTCTTGGTGGTGACCAGTGGGAATCCATCGGCCAGGTCGAATCGCATCTGGTAGCCGAATACCGAGCGGGTACCGGTACCGGTACGATCCATCTTTTCCACCCCATGATCACGCACGTGACGCATCAAATCGAGATACTGTTGCATTAACTCACTCTTTTATAAGCAATAAACATCATAACCAGCCCGGCCAGCAGCATGGGTACCGAAAGCAGCATACCCATGGTCAGCCAATCGGTACCCAGCAGATAGCCCAAATGGGCATCCGGCAATCGGATCATTTCCACCAGCGAACGAAACAGGCCATAGCCGATCAGGAACAACGCGGAAACCGCCATCAGCGGACGTGGCTTGCGCGAATATAACCATAACAGGGCGAACAACACAAAGCCTTCCAGCAGCATTTCATAAAGCATCGACGGGTGGCGCGGCTCCAGGCACAGGGGGCCGGCAAAATCACGGTAGATATCCGGTGGAAACATGTCGCAGGTCAGCTGCATGGCCCACGGCAGGGTCGATGGGCCACCCCATAACTCGCCATTGATAAAATTGCCGAAGCGCCCGGCGCCGAGACCCAGAGGTACCAATGGCGCGACAAAATCCATCAGCTGAAAGAAACTGCAGCCCAGCTTACGTTTGTACCAGGCCATCGCCAGCATGACGCCAATAAAGCCGCCATGGAATGACATCCCACCCTGCCAGACCTTGAACAGGTACAGCGGGTCCTGGATAAAGGTATCGAAATGATAAAACAACACCGAACCCACGCGCCCGCCGATGACAACTCCCAGCGCGCCAAAGAAAATCAGGTCATCGACCTGGGCCGGTGATATCAGCCCATTCGACTGCACTGCCCGCTTTCGGCCCAGCCACCAGGCCGCGGCGAAAGCCACCAGGTACATCAGGCCATACCAGTGCACCTTGAGTGGACCGATTTGCAATAATACGGGATCGATTGCTGGATAGGTAATCATGTTGCGGGATGAGTTTGGATAAGCCGAATTATGCCCGAAAGGAATTATTTTCTCATCACTTCCAGACGCAATCGGCACTTGATAAAAATAGGGTTAACGGCATAATCGCGCGGCACTGAGCTTTACAAGCACACCGGGAATGCTACCCCTGATGAAAATAATCCTGTTGGTCATACGCGCCCTGTTGTTTCTGATCCATCTGCTGATCGGCATGTTGATCGCCGGTCTGCTGTTCCATCGCCGCAATCGCGAATACCACCAACATAAAACCCTGATCCGCCAATGGCTGAAGCTATGTGCATTGATCTTTGGCTGCAGGATCCAGGTCACCAGTGATCGCGCCCAGGCACTGACCGATATCGAAGGCAGTCTGTTTGTATCGAATCACATCAGCTGGCTGGATATTCTTGTTCTCGGCGGGATTTTCAATATCCGATTTCTGTCCAAATCAGAGATTCGTGGCTGGCCTTTTATCGGCTGGCTCAGTGCCGCTTCCGGTACCCTGTTTATCGAGCGCGGCAGCGGCAGTGAAAAAAGCAGTGATTCAATCACCAGGGCATTGCAACAAGGCGACAACGTGTTGATATTTCCCGAGGGTACCACTACCGCAGGCATTAGCGTTAAACCGTTTCACCCGCGCCTGTTCAAGACCGCCATCAGCGCGCAAAAACCGGTGGCCCCGGTGATGATCAGCTACCTCCGTAGACATCAACCCAATACCGACATCGCCTGGGACGACGAGCGCAGCTTTATCGCTACCCTGTGGAATATCTGCGGGTCATGGCGCACGGATGTTCAGGTCCACTGTTTCGCCAGCCAAAGCAGTGAGGTGGAATCGAGAAAGGAACTGGCCAAGCGCTGCCACCAGCAGATTCAACAGCGCCTGGAATCAGAGATTTACTAGTGAGTTGTTAGAAGAACAGCACCAGGACCCAGGTCACCACCATCAGTACAATGGTGAGGAACACCGCGGCCGAACCCATGTCCTTGGCCCGCCCGGATAATTCGTGGAACTCGCCACCGAATCGGTCAACCACGGCCTCCAGCGCTGAATTGAGAATTTCCACCAGCGGTAACAGGATTACAGTCCCCATTAGCAAGGCCTTTTCCACCCCATTGTCACCCAGGATGAATCCGATCGGCAGCATGATTACCGCTAGTAGCAGTTCCTGGCGGAAGGCTTCTTCATGTCGATAGGCTGCTCTAAATCCCTGCCAGGAATAGATCATGGCTTTCCAAATTCGCTTCAATCCTGTATTTCCGCTATCTGCCATCGCCTTTAAGTCGCCAATCTGGTTGTCGTTGCATGTTTATACCGGTTGATCCGGTTACCTGCTCAATAGTGAGTGTGCCAGAGTCAGGCATTCAATCCATGATCATCGTGTCCGGTCCGTTGTACCGCGTGGCTTAGGCAATTACTAAGCCATGTTGTGCATGGCACTCTGCATCACCAGGCGCTTGATCATCCGGTTCTTTTCCACCAGCGACATGCCAACATCACGCGCCAGACATAGTACAGGATTAGTCTGCGCATAAAACTGTTTGAGTGCGCTGAACAAATGCGTTGCGGTCACGGTTTCCGCCTTGCGCTGTCGCTCGAAGCGACGCAACAGCCGGGTTTGAAACAGCGGCTCGCCGGCGGTAAGCAGGCGGTCTAAAAGAGCGACATCGCCAAAGCCCAGGTTTACCCCCTGCCCGGCCAGTGGATGCACACCATGCGCTGCATCACCGATCAACAACACCCGGCCGGTCAACCACTGCTCGGCACTATGCCAGTGCAGCGGGAAACTGGCACGTTGACTGGTGGCCGTGACCCGTCCCAGGCGAAACTCAAAGGCCTCGGCCAGGCGCTCTGTGAAATCGTTGTCGGACAGCGCCAGCAACTCCTGCGCCAGTTCGTCATCGGCCGACCAGACGATCGAGCTCTGGCCGTTACTCAGGGGCAGAAAGGCCAAGGGCCCGGTCGCCAGAAACCGTTGCCAGGCGGTGTCTTGATGGGGCAGTTCGGTATCGACATTGGCGACGATAGCCATCTGCTGATAGGAACCACCCATCACCGGGACCTGCAACAGGCGGGCAGCGGTAGAGTTGCGACCATCGGCCGCCAGCAGCATTTGCGCCTCGAATGATTGCTGGTTTTCAGTGCTCAGATAAACCTTATCGCCATCCTGTTCGATCGAGCTGACTTCCAGCCCGGCAAATACGCTGGCATTGGGCAAGGCTGATAACTGTTGCTGCAGGGACGTCTGCAACAGGCGATTCTCCACAATCGTACCCAGGTGACTGCTGCCGAGCTGCTCGCTGGAAAAAACCATCTCCGCCGCGCCATGCTCATGCCATACCCGCATATGCTGATAATCACAAACCCGCTGATGCCTGAGGATCGGCCAAACCCCGAGCTGGGTCAGCAGCTGTTGCGACGCCGGGCTGATCGCGGACACCCGCAAATCGATATGATCGTCAGGATTAAATGCCTGCTCATGCAGTTGCTGACGTTCGATGACGCCAACCTTGAAGCCCTTGCGTGCCAACACCAGGGCTGCACTTGCACCCACCATGCCGGCGCCAAGCACGATGACATCCAGTTTGTGCATCAGTCGACACCTCGCATCAGGCTGCTGCAGCCGGACCCATAACCCATCCCCAGCCAGCTAAATTCTTTTTTCAAAACCGGGACTAAATCGAGTGCAGCCAGGCCGCCCGCGCGCAGGTGGTTGAGCAATGGCAGGTTATTGGAAAATAATGACACCAGGCCATGACCATAGCCAACGGTTTGCTGCTGGTCCGCCTGACGTTGTTGTTGATAGCCATGCAACTGATCTGTTAATGCCGCAGAGGCCAACTCAACATCCTGCAAACTGTCGTAGAGCTGGGCGATATCACGTAGCGCCAGGTTGAATCCCTGGCCTGCCACCGGGTGCAAACTGTTGGCCGCATTACCGATTAACACACAACGTCCGCTAACCAGCTGGGTCGCGCGGGTCAATTTCAGGTCAAAACGGGCCCGAGTCCCTATTCCGATAAATTCCCCCAGGCGATAACCAAACAGCTCATGCAATTGCTGAATCAGTTCCTGGTCGGATAATGCCATGCTGTCGTCGATCTGTTCACTGCTGTGGGTCCAGACCAGGGCATAACGCTGACCGGGTAACGGCAACAGGGCCAGCGGTCCTGCATCGGTGAACCGTTCATAGGCCCAGCCATTGCCAGATTGCGCCAGCTGGACATTGGCGATCAATGCAGTCTGCTGGTAATCGAGAATTTCTGATCCAATACCCAGCTTGTCCCTGAGCGGAGAATTGGCCCCATCCGCCACTACTACCAGCGGACAGTGGATGACATTCTGCTGCTGATCGATTCGGTAAGTTAGCTGTAATTGTTCTGCATCCTGTTCGACCGCATCTACCTGCGCCGAGGTGATAATCTCGATCGCGGATTGCTGTCTGGCATGTTGCAACAAGCAGTTAACTAACAGGTGATACTCGATGACGTAACCCATGGCCTCGAGACCAAGATCACTGGCATCGAGCCGGGTCACGCCAAAAAAACCGGCACTGGAAACATGTATATGCCTGATCGGAGCGGCCATCGCCTGTAACTGCGTCCACAGCCCCAGGGAACGGAAAATCTGGATCGTCGAGTAAGACAGGGCAATCGAACGCGCATCCAGTGCATGCGGATCCTGCGTTTCGAGTTTGGATGCTTCCAGCAGGGTGACCCGCCGGCCCTGATAGGCCAGGGTTATCGCGGCAGCGAGGCCGACCAGGCCGCCACCAACTATACAGACATCATTATCCGGGGGCATTCCTAACCCGCCATCAAGGTTTCGATATCGTTGACTGCCGAGGGCAATGCCGCGGTCAACACCTCATGCCCGTCTCGCGTGACCAGCACATCGTCCTCGATTCGTACCCCGATGTTCCACCATTTGCGATGGACGCCCTTGCTATGCGCGGCAATGTAAATGCCGGGTTCCACCGTCAAAACCATACCCGGCTCTAGCAGGCGCCATTGCTCGCCCACCTTGTAATCACCGACATCATGGACGTCCAGTCCGAGCCAGTGGCCGGTGCGATGCATATAGAATTTCCTATACGCATTGTCCTTGATTAGTTTGGCGAGGTTGCCCTTGAGTAATTTCAATTCCAGCAGACCCCTGGTGATACTGCGCACCGCGGCATTATGCGGGTCATTCCAGTGATTGCCCGGCTTGACCTTTCTGATCGCCGCTTTCTGCGCCTGCAGCACAACCTCGTAAATGTCACGTTGGGCCGGGCTGAATTCGCCATTGATCGGGAAGGTTCGGGTGATATCGGAAGCATAGCCCTCGACTTCACAACCGGCATCGATCAGCAGCAACTCACCATCATTGAGTTGCTCGGAATTATCGTTGTAGTGCAGGATGCAACCATTCTCGCCACCGCCAACGATCGGCGGGTAGGCATGCTGGGCATTGTTACGGCGGAATTCGTGATTGAACTCGGCCTCGATCGAATATTCGAACAACCCGGGTTTACACAACTGCATCGCCCGTTTATGCGCCGCCACCGAGACGCGGGCGGCTTTTTTCATCATGCTGATCTCGGCCCGACTCTTGTACAGGCGCATGTCATGCAGCAGGTGATCCAGCGAAACGAACTCATAGGGTACATGCACACCGGAACGGGATTGGGCCTTGATCTGGTTGACCCAGCCCATTAGTTTCTGGTCGAAATCCGGGTAACGCCCCATGATGTGAAACACTTTTTCCCGCCCTTCCAGCAGGCCCGGCAGAATGTCATCGATATCATCGATCGGGAAAGAGTCATCTGCTCCAAACCGCTCGATCGCGCCCTGCTGACCGGCACGCCGGCCATGCCAGATTTCCTGCTCGGGATCATTCTCCCGGCAGAACAGAATGTATTCGCCATGCGGGCGCCCAGGCACCAGCACCAGCACTGCCTGCGGCTCATTGAAACCGGTCAGATAGAGAAAATCACTATCCTGGCGATACGGATATTCCACATCCCGATTGCGCACCTGGTGCGGGGCTGCCGCCACGATAGCGATATTACCCTTGCCAATCATCTTCATTAGCTGGTTGCGGCGACGTTTAAATTCGGTGGGATTCATTTACTGCACCTGCGGGGTTGATATCAGCGGATTGATTTCCTCGTTCATATAGATCACTGATAAACGCACATGTTCAACGAGTTCTGCATAATCAAGTTCATTCTGTTCACTGTAATCCTCATCATGCTCCAGTTGACTGATTTGCAGGATATCATCCATACATTCTCGCCCCTGCTCGGACAATGACTCCAACAGCCGTTCACCGCCTGTCCCCAGGCCATAGAGAAAGCCCTGGCACCAGGCTGCAAGGCCAAGCAGGCGCTGGGCGAACTCCTGGTCTTCAGTCGGCAGCAGCAATTGCATCGACATGTCAGCGGTATTCAGCAGTTCCTTACTGTGTTCGTATAATTCGCGTAATACCTGCAGTTTCTCCTTGGCCAGTAAATCATAGGCATCGGGCTGATGGTCCAGCGTGTAGTCGAGCCAGCGGGTAAAGTCCTGTTGCCCCAGCAACATGCCACACAGGGTGCCATGTGCCTCGGCAGCATCGGTCATCGACTTCAACTGGTCAAGCGCGGACTGTACGCGATCGAATTCAGGTAGGGTTGCGGACATTCAATGATCTCTTGCTAAAACTGCCCTATTCTAGCACCCAGAATAATCCATTACATCGGCATTAAAAACGCTTTCTACCGTGCAAAATTCTCAATCTGTGATTTAATATAATTAACCCGGTGACATTAATTGGCACCGGGTTTATATAATCCGGTTGACAGTGAACTATCGATCACCAAGAATGTGCTATGGATTCAGATAATAAGACCTACTCAGAATCAGATTTACAAAAACTCGAAACCCAGATTGATGCCCTTATCGATACGGTGAAGCAGCTTAAACAGGAAAATACCAGTTTACGCCATCAGCAGGATCAATTGGTTAGCGAACGCTCGCAATTGATTGAGAAAACCGAACTGGCACGGAATCGAGTTGAAGCAATGATTACCCGCTTGAGATCTCTGGAATTGAATACATGAGCAAGCCACTGCCTATCAATGTCACGATTATGGACAAGGAATACAAGATCGCCTGCCCATCCGGCGAACAATCTGCCTTGTTGGCCTCGGCCGAGTACCTTGATAACAAGATGCGCGAAGTCAGGGACAGCGGCACGATCATAGGCTCGGAACGGATTGCGGTAATCACCGCCCTCAATATCGCCCACGAACTGTTGCATGCCAGCCAGCTCAACGGCGAGCTCAGCGAAGACCTGCCACCACGATTGAAAACCCTCGAGCAAAAGATCAGTGAAGCGCTGCACGATGCGCGTCAATTGGAAATCTAATCAAGGTTTCGCCATAAGCGAAAACCAAACCCTCGCTTACACCTATAAAATATTTCACTAGCCAACCCCGTGCAAAGCCGGAAAAACCGGCGTATAGTCTTAATAACCGACTGCGGTGTTTGTTTGCACCTACATAATCTTGAGCCTATCTATCAACTTCGGGGTTTAATGTGTTGATTCTGGTGCGCAAGCCCGAACCTTATCGGGAAGCCTGAAGAATGACCTGCTACCCCACCTGAACCTTTGGTTCAAGGTTGATAGCCTGCGACGGCACCGCGGTTGGTTTTTAACCTGGGCCTGTCAACTTCGTGTGCATCGTTGACAGGCCATAAATAACAACAAATGCAGCCTGCCCAAATCCGTCAATATTACCGCGAACTCCGTAACTCCATCGATCCTGCAGAGCAGGAGCGCAATGCAGCTATGCTTAGCGACAATATCCGGCGCTTCATCGGCTTTTCACGCAAACGCAAGATCGCCGCTTATCTGGCCGGGATGGGTGAGATCTCGCTGAATCCGTGGATGGCCAGCAGCCGGGGGTCGGAGATCTATCTGCCGATGCTGTATGAACCGATCGAGCCACGTCTCCGCTTTGGCCGTTTGCACTCGTCAACCCGCTGGAAAAGTAACCGCTTCCGTATCATCGAACCGGACACACCGTGGAAAAACACCCTGCATGCACGCCAACTGGATATCGTATTATTGCCATTGGTGGCTTTCGATCGCCGGGGTAACAGGATGGGCATGGGGGGCGGCTTCTACGACCGCAGCCTGGCCTTTCGCAATATGCGCAAGCGATGGTTGAAACCATTACTGGTCGGGATTGCCCACAGCTGCCAGGAACATCCGGGATTAACCGCACGCCCGTGGGACGTCATCCTCGATGCCGTGATTACCGAGCGCGAGATAATCATCACCCACGACGGCAACCTGTCTCGAACCTGAGCGAGGCTATTTGAGAAACAGCTGATAAGCCCGGTTACCGGTTTCTTCCCAGTGCGGGAAATCCAGCGTATCCAAAAACTTTTTAAAAGCCCGGTGATCCTTTTTATCCACCTGGATCCCCATCAGGATGCGCCCATAATCCGAACCATGGTTACGATAATGGAACAGGCTGATATTCCAGCTGCGTCCGATCTCGGTGAGGAACTTCAACAGGGCACCGGGTTTCTCTGGAAACTGAAAGCGATACAGCAGCTCGTTATCTACCCCCGAGCCAGGATGACCGCCGACCATGTAACGGGTGTGCAACTTGGCGACCTCGTTGTCGGTCATATCATCGACCCGGTAATCATGCTTTTTCAGTTGGCTGATGATCTGTTGTTTCTCCTTGTTGCCACCGGTCAATTCGATGCCGGCAAACACCATCGCCCGATTGGCATCCGCATAACGGTAGTTGAATTCAGTGATCTGGCGTTTACCGATTAACTGGCAAAACTGTTTGAAGCTACCCGGCCGTTCCGGAATTTCCACCGCCAACAGGGCCTCGCGTTGTTCACCGATCTCCGCCCGCTCGGACACGTGGCGCAGGCGATCGAAGTTCATATTGGCACCACTGTTGATGGCGACCAGGGTCTTACCGCTAACCCCCCTGGTTTCGACATATTTCTTCAGGCCCGCCAATGACACCGCACCCGCCGGTTCACAGATCGAACGGGTATCATCGTAGGTTTCCTTGATCGCGGCACAGATCTGGTCGGTGGAGACGGTAATCACATCATCCAGGTGGTCCTTGATCATCTTCCATGTATTCTTGCCGATCTGACGCACCGCCACCCCATCGGCGAAGATGCCAACCTCTTTCAGTTTGACCCGGCGGCCGGCCTGCATTGCGGCAGCCAGGCTGGCTGCATCTTCCGGTTCCACTCCAACCACCTTGATCGATGGTTTGACCGCCTTCAGAAAGCCCAGGATGCCTCCAAGAATACCACCGCCACCGACCGGTACGAATACCGCCTCGATATCATCGGTATATTGACGAATGATCTCATGACCAATTGTGCCCTGCCCCGCCATGACATCGATATCATCATAGGGATGGATAAATACCAGTTGTTCTTTTTCCGCCAGCTCCAGTGAGTACTGATAAGCTTCATCGAAGTTTTCCCCACGCAGAACCGCCTTACCACCCAGTGCCTGCACCGCATTGACCTTGATCTGTGGGGTGGTGGTTGGCATCACGATAATGGCCTTTAATCCGAGTTTGCTACCGGCCAGGGCAAGACCCTGCGCATGATTCCCGGCCGAGGCGGTAATCACGCCCTTGAGATCGGGATTTTTTTGCAGCTCTTTAAAGGTTTTGTTGAAAGCGCCGCGCAGCTTGAACGAAAACACCTGCTGCAGATCTTCACGCTTCAACAGCACCTGGTTATTCAGGCGCCGCGACATGATCGGCATGACATCCAACGGGGATTCGATCGCTACATCGTAAACTCTTGCGGTCAGGACCTTTTCCAGGAAATACTTCGTGGGCATAAAACACCTTGCTGAAACCAACGTGCATTATCAGGAATGCCGTGGTTTTGCGCAATAGACATTGCAGCCTGCCAATGGTTCGCTGTTTTTGACTCGTTTCCCTATACCAGATCAATAAACGACCATGACATTCCGCCTGGCAATCGTTACTATGCGGCCTGTTTGAAAAAGTATTGGAAAGAAAATGACTGCAGATGAAAAGAAAAAGCAGGCTGCACTGGCGGCACTCGACTATATTGAACCCGGTTCCGTCATTGGGGTAGGCACCGGTTCAACGGTCAACCACTTTATCGATGCCATCGCGGAGCGCATGAAAGGTGCGGTTGAGGCAGCGGTCTCCAGCTCGGAAGCCTCGACCGAGCGCATGCAACAACATGGTATTCCGGTGCTCGATCTGAATGCGGCGGGAACGCTGGATCTCTATGTCGATGGTGCCGATGAATCGAATCGCCACCTGCATCTGATCAAGGGCGGCGGCGGCGCCTTGACCCGGGAGAAAATCGTCGCTGCTGCGAGTAAGACATTCGTCTGTATTGCCGACGACAGCAAACTGGTTGATATGCTGGGTGCTTTTCCTCTGCCGGTCGAGGTTATCCCGATGGCCAGAAGCATGATTGCGCGAGAACTGACCAAGCTCGGCGGTCAGCCGGTGTGGCGGGAAAATTTCGTCACCGACAATGGCAATATCATCCTCGACGTTCATAACCTGGAGATCATGGAACCAATGAAACTGGAAACCCAGATCAACCAGATGGCCGGGGTAGTCACGGTTGGCATCTTCGCCCACCGCCCGGCCGATGTCTTGTTACTGGGCGGAGAAGACGGGGTGAAAACCGTTACCGCCTAGTTAATACTCCGGGTAAAGGCAGGGCAAAAAAAAGCAGCGCCTCGAGCGCTGCTTTTTTGATTGAATATTGAATTCGCTTATTCAGGGACCACCACGGTCAGCCCCAATGACTGCCAGGCTTGCATCCCGCCACGATAATACATAATGCGATCTGCGGGATAGCCGATTTCCAGTAAGCCCTTGATCGCGCGCGGTGACTGACCACACCACATACCGTTGCACCACAACACCAGCTTCTTGGCGTTGGTAAAATCCCACTCATCGTTTTTCAGGCTGCCACCCATCAGGCCCATTTGCTCGATGGTGCGGGTAAATCCACCGACTTCATCACGTTTCTTGGCACCCAGTTCTTCCATTGCCTCGATCAGTTCCAGGTCCTCACTGTCCTTGGTGAATATGGTGAATGGGATATTGGTTGAACCGGGGATCGTTCCGCGTTGCCACCAGGCCGGGGTTCTGGCATCAACAATCACGCCAGTCTCATCCAGAAGTTCGTTTTCCATGAAATTGAACATCTCCAACTGGCCGATCGTGGCGACACCCTCACCGGCACTCATTGACTGGATACAGAATGGCGGACATTTACGCGAGGTCTTGGCAAAGCCACCTTCGAGAATATGATCCTGGTCCTGGATCCGTTGAATTTTAACCAGCTTGCCCTGATGGATGACTTCAACAAAGTCTCTATCGGAGGTTAATTTCACTTCCAGTGCCTGTACCTGCGACACCATCAATACCAGAGTAAACGTAATTAAATGTTTAACCATCGTTGTTTCCTCAATTATCTCTTACTGACCTGCAAAATCTTGTCTCTGACCTTTGCCGGGTCGGGATTACTTTGATAAAAAGCATAAACCTCCTGTTTATGCTGATCGTTTAAGCGCTTGTAAAACAGGTAACTGCCTATGTAGTTACGCTGTAATATCTGTTCGAATTGCTCCACACTGAGACCGGGGCCCAGATCGGTTATTGCCCCTCCCTGCGCCGGATTGAACGAGGACGAGGATGGGGGCGCTATCGAGGTAGTGGTTCCGGACGATTTGGTACGATCATCCAATTCAAGATTTGAAGCCTCTCCCTCCAGCGTTTCCAGGTAATCAGCATTGGATTGTGCATACACGCCAGGCGCAGACATAATCATCATGATTAGCGTCGCCAGCCCTGTAATAACATGTCTCTGTCGCCTTCCGTATTTAATGGATAACAAAACAATGCCCGTCGCAAGTAAGCGTTTTAGAATAATGATAGTTGCTTTTATTTGAATTGATGTAAAAAACTGTGAAATTATTCATTTTTTCTTTTCAGTATAGCCGAATCCCAATAAAACAAAGCGATCAAGATCACAAGACCACAATTTCAATGGGGTAGAACAGGCTAGATTTAGCCATTTTTTTACTGAAAACGGGGTTGCAGGCAAAAAAAAACCTGCAAATGCAGGTTTTTTTAAATCTTGTGAAACGCCGATTAACGTTTCGAGAACTGAGTAGCTCTGCGTGCTTTGCGCAAACCGACCTTCTTGCGTTCGACTTCCCTTGCATCGCGGGTAACAAAACCCTCCTTACGCAGGGCCGGACGGAAAGATTCGTCATATTGCATCAGGGCCCGGGTGATCCCGAGACGGATGGCTCCGGCCTGGCCGCTGGGGCCTCCGCCGTTGACATTGACATTGATATCGAACTTATCCATCAAATCAACCGTTTCCAATGGCTGGCGGACCACCATACGCGAGGTTTCGCGACCGAAGTAATCGTCGATAGACTTCTTGTTGATGGTGATGTTGCCGCTGCCTGCAGTCATATAGACGCGAGCAGATGAGCTTTTGCGGCGACCGGTTCCGTAATATTGTTCAGCTTGCATAATGCTTCTCTTAGATATCTAATACTTGTGGCTGTTGCGCAGTGTGAGCATGCTGATCACCTGCATAAACCTTCAGTTTCTTGAACATCGCGCGACCCAGTGCATTTTTTGGCAGCATGCCCTTAACCGCGGTCTTGAGGATACGCTCCGGATGTGTTTCGCGTAACTTGGACAGGTTGACTGACTTCAGGTGACCGACATAACCGGTGTGATGATGGTACATCTTGTCCTGTTCCTTGTTGCCGGTAACCCTGACCTTCTCCGCGTTGATGACAACGATGTAATCGCCTGTATCGACATGGGGGGTGTATTCCGGTTTGTGTTTACCACGCAAACGACGTGCGATCTCGGTGGACAGGCGTCCCAGAGTCTTGTCAGTGGCATCAACCAGGAACCAGTCCCGTTTCACTGTCTCAGGCTTTGCACTAAAGGTTTTCATAACAATCCTAAACTCGCTCTTAAGCTTTTGTCTTCTCGAAGAAAGGGCGCGAATACTAACGGATTCACTGGCGGTTGACAAGGCCCCGGGCACGGAAATTTCAACGCTTACCGGAGAATTCGCCAGAACCTGGGCAAAGGGTAAAAAAAACCCGCAAAATCGGCGAATTACAGGCAAAAAAAGGGCGTGGCAATAAATGCCACGCCAAAACCACCAAAGGAGGATGGAGGAGTTATGCTGAGGAGGCGAGGGGCGCCTCCAGGATCAGCATATAAGAATTATCTAATATAGTATGCCGCTTGTCAATACTGTCCAACTATTGTCGACTGTGACCATGTCACGGGGAAATCAGGATTAGGACTTGAAAATCAGCGCAAGAACGTGCAAAGCGGGTCGTTGTTAAGAATTTGCCGGACCATCCATTGGCCGATGATGCAGAGGTAGATCAACCGGTAATAATCAGATGATCTCCCTGATTTCAAAATCATGGGTGATCTCGGCGGTTTTACCCAGCATGATCGAGGCCGAGCAATATTTTTCCGCCGACAGCTCGATCGCCTTGGCCACCCGTTTCGCATCCACATCGCGACCGGTGATGATGAAATGCATATGGATCCGGGTATATACCTTGGGATCTTTTTCGGCGCGGTCATAGTCCAGTTCGACCTCGCAGTGCTCGACCTTTTGCCTGGATTTCTGCAGGATCATCATGACATCGAATGAGCTGCAACCACCCAGTCCGAGGATCAACATTTCCATCGGCCGGATGCCCAGATTACGTCCGCCAAATTCCGGAGGACCATCCATTACAACCGCGTGACCGCTGGCCGATTCACCGACAAAACTCATATTGTCCAGCCATTTTACTGTTGACTTCATAGCGCGTTATCTCAACTTGTGGAATCAATTAATTCTGGTATGTTAGCCCGAATAGACTATCTAATACATAAGAATTACTTTAAAGTTAAAGCATGGAACCGATCGTTAAACTCGAGCCCCGCTCGAACCCGGCACTGAATGAATTTCTCAAGCATTGCCACAAAAAAATGCTGCCGGCAAAACGCACGATCATCCACGCCCGCGATGAATCGCACACCCTGTATTACATCATCTCCGGTTCGGTCAGCGTCGTCATCGAAGACGAGGACTGTAATGAAATCGTCCTGGCTTATTTGAATGAAGGTGATTTCTTTGGCGAGATGGGTTTGTTCGAAGAGAACATGAAACGCAGTGCCTGGGTCATCACCCGTACCCAGTGCGAGATCGCCGAGATCCATTACAACCAGTTCATGACCATGGCCCGGGAAAATCCGGAAATCCTATTCCAGTTGTCGGCTCAGCTTGCCGACCGTCTGCGTAAAACCAGCCGCAAGGTCAGTAACCTGGCATTCATGGATGTGACCGGACGGGTTGCCCGCACCCTGCTCGACCTGACCAAGCAACCGGACGCAATGACCCATCCCGAGGGCATGCAGATCAAGATTACCCGCCAGGAATTGGCCAAGCTGGTAGGCTGTTCAAGAGAGATGGCCGGCAGGGTGTTGAAGAGCCTGGAAGAAGACAACCTGATTACCGCCCACGGTAAAACCATCGTCGTCTACGGCGCACGTTAGCGCCCGCACAGTCAGCTATCGAATAATTCCGCCAACGCCGCCCCCGGATCGTCCGCGCGCATGAACGCTTCTCCAACCAGGAACGCATTGACCCGATGCTTACGCATCAGCTCGACATCATCACGCGTATGAATACCGCTTTCGGTGACCACGAAGCAAGCTTCCGGCACCAGGGATAGCATATCGATGGTTGTATGCAGGCTGGTATCGAAACTGCGCAGGTCACGGTTATTGATACCAACCATCGGCAAATCGAGTTCCAGCGCACGTTGTAATTCCTGTTGGTCATGCACCTCGACCAATACATCAAGACCCAGGCTACGGGCTAGCTGATAAAGACTGACCAGTTGCTGCTGCTCAAGTGCGGCGACAATCAACAGGATACAATCCGCCCCCATCACCCGCGCTTCATAAACCTGGTAGGGATCGATAATGAAATCCTTGCGAATCACCGGCAGATCACAGGCATTCCTGGCGGCTACCAGGTAAGCATCAGAACCCTGAAAAAAATCCTCGTC
>JAAUYM010116511.1_pt1 | contig 15489 bp, 17 predicted proteins | sample 7278001 | NCBI WGS metagenome assembly JAAUYM01 (sample SAMN14350224, study PRJNA611818) | marine sediment metagenome | isolation source: surface marine sediment (1.8m) | place: French Polynesia: Moorea | collected 2018-08
CATACAGCGTGTCCATTAAAAAACTGTTTACAAGTACCAAAAATATCAAAATAGCACGTCAAAAAATAATATTTAAATAAATTTATGATTGATATGTAAAAGGGAAAAAAAATAAATATTCAGTTTTCTTGTGGACATACTGTACGGTTGGTGACCTGCCGGGACTTCCTTCCTCCTTCCCCAGTTTGCGGACGTGTGTACTACGTCGTAGTACCATCGTAACGTACCGAGCAATGTATGCACTAGGTAAAAGGAAGGGAGGAAGAAAGTGAAACCAAAGAGAAAATTGTTGTACCACGTACGTACCGCACGTATGTATGTAGTTGAGCAAATTGAGTCACCGAGAGCCGACAGACTTCTCTCTGGCTGTTTTTCGGCAGAGGTTCGACTCACATGCACACATAGAAATATCATATATACACTATATTTATGTACTACCTATATTTTGACTTTCGAAATTTGTGCATTGTAAACAAAATGCTGAAGTTTGACAAATGTTCTCCTGCACTGTAAGCACTGGAGTTATATGGAGATGTCTATTGCTTATGCTCGAAAGAAAATTTCTGTTGAATGAGATGTTAACGATCTGACGCCCTCCTCCTTCCTGCCAACGATGGTGTACTAGGGATCGATCGTGACACGTTGTTAGATATAGTAGCTGCTTCCTTTTTGGAGCGGAAACGACGTGGGTTCTCATAGGTGGTGAGGGGAGGTAGGGAGGAAAGAAGGCCTCTCCTTCCTTCCTTCCTTCTTCTCCCTTCCCCTTCGTTGGAGGTATGCTACTCTCCACCACTTCTTCCTCTGCTTCTTCCAATCCGCCGGCACTCCAGCCTGTGCTGTGCTCCAAGGAAGAAACAGGAGGAAGAGGGAGGAATGGAGGGGGGAAAGGAGAGAAATTTCCGTGACTCAAACACTGCCGTCTGTAGCAGAACTGTGTCAGTTGGCTACTAGAGTGAGGGGAGGAGGAGAAGAGGAAGAAAGGTGAGCCTCGAGAGGAAGAAAAGAAAGAGAGAGAGACCCAACACCCAATGTTTGCATCGTAGTGTGGAGCAGAGGAAAGGAGGGAGGAAGTACCAGAAGAAGCCTGGTGGGCATTGAAGAGAAAAATTATAACGAGCTACGTCTCCTTGCAACAGCTCTTTCCCACCCCTCTTTCAAGTGATCATCATGGTGCTCCATGGAGGTTCTCCTTGGCAGGTAAGACTTTTGCTTGCGGTGGTGCTCTGACACTTTTCTGCTTGGCAGAAGGTGCACACAGGTCGATCTGTTATTCTTAGAAGCAAAGCGGACTTCGGTTCAACGAACTTGATTTATGGAGCCTCTCTTTTCTCCTTTCTTCTCCCACGCATATAGTACTTGAAGTCAAAGAGAAAATGCTTGGCTTACTATACCACAAAGCGCAAGCTTTAGCTCTTCTGATGAAAGGGATCCTTGTAAAGGTGGAAAAAATTATCGCATGATTGTGAAAGTACAAATTATTAATTACGTGCTATAAAAAAAATAAAGCTCCTTGCTTTTTTTCCACGTGTCTGTCTTGCAGATGTCCTTCTTCCTGCTGGTGTTGGCGTCGTTGTTATCTTCTTCTTCTTCCTCCTCCCGATCGGTCAGCTGCGGGGTGAAGGGGGCGAAAAAGCTCCTTTATGTCCGCGGCGACGCTCTGAGTGACGACCCGAGATGTGTGGGACCAGACGGAAGACCATACCCAATGTGGGTAAACAAATCACATAAATGCAGTCATTACAATGCAAAATTTTGTTATAACACCGCCCAAAAAAGTCATCACGTGCTTGTAATTAATTAACCTCTTGCTTAATTCCGTCCCAGTGACGAAATCAACTCCCTTCTTCCCCGCCTGGACGCGAAGGATCGTTTCTTTATCCCCCGTGGAGGAAGCGGCAGGCAGGCCAGGATGATGACGATGGCGGAGGAGGAGGGTGAGACGGCGAACTCAGAGGAGAGCGTGCGGTCGATGCGGATGACGCTGCTGCGGTCGGTGGCAGGGCAGCCGGACATCGACCCCATCGAAGAGGCATTCTCCTCTTCCAGAAGGAGGAGGGAGGCGAAACAAGGCGAGTACAGTGGTACTGCAGTACTTTCAGGCATCTTAAAAAAATATTTTTTTTTGCAACAGACACAGCAAAGACAAAGGCAAAAGAGGACAACAAGGTCATCATCGACGCTGACGAGGCGGGCAAGGTGGCGTGCGAAGACCTTCTCGGTCCGGACAAGCTGACCCCCTCGCGACTCTGCAAGGCCACCTACAACACGACGGCGCCCATGTACGGTGTCAGCCTGACCAACGGGAAGCCCGTCACCATCGTTCAGAAGTTTCCGGACCTCCTCCAGCAGGTCGTCTTCGAGACATGCGAGTAAGTAAGAAAAACGTCGATCCGCTATGGTATACCAGAACTCATCATTGCAATGCATATCCAACATTCCTCGTTTCTCCCCCCTCCCCCCCCCCCACTTCGACTGGCAGCACCTCTGAGTGCGACCTGGTGCACGGCGAGTGCGTGCAGAACTACGTCCCCTACCTGTTCCTGGTGATCCCGCTCGGCCCCGTCACGCTGACCGGCCAGGACTACGTCCTGGTGGAGAGCGGGTGCACCTGCCGGCCCAAGTACGCGCGACAGAGGGACCCGGACCCGCTCTCGGTCATACCGGAGTTCTGAAGAATCTCGTTCACCCAAGATTCTTGAGAGAGAGAGGAGGCGTTGTTTGTTGGGAAGTGGACAAACATTTATTTTTTGAAATAAATTGTTACTTAGGTACATAAAGAATAGTACATACTACTGTAATTACTTTTTTTTATCCGCTTTGTACAATGCGTCAGTGGTCCTTGTTGATGATGCTATTAGTGCATAATTAAAAGTAAATCACATCGGACACGGTTAATTTTGTGCAACCATCTTTTCCAAAAACAAACGCTTTCACTTACTCACACAGTACGTTGACTACCACTACTAGAGGTTGCGCAATGCTATCAAGGCATGTGAGTGAGGTCAGCAAGGACGGACGGACAGGTTCTTTTGTCCCGGTGGCACTAGTCCCCATATGTGTCCAGACGTCTCCCATCGGTTGCTACGTGGAGGGAGAGTGCCTTCTCTCACTCATCGTCAAATTGACGACCCGGAGGAGTGTCAGGCCTTTGCGGACGAGGACTTTCGTTTCTATGTAGTTAACTAAACGACCGGTACTGTTGACCCAAGTTGAGAAGCACACACACGGAAAATCCACCAATTTATCCAACCTCGCCTTTTTAATTTCGTTTTTCAACAAGCAATTAAAAAAAGTGAATACTCGTACATGAATATTGGGTACGATTCTGTCCTTTCCTCCGTGCGTCTCACTGCGAGCTGGTCTTGGCCTTCTGTAGAGCCTCCGTGGCGAACCACTTGGCCAGCGACTCTGAGCAGAACTGCGAGACCTGGTTCGATCCGGAGAGGATTTGTCCTGACAGGACCAGAGTGTTGAGCCTGGAGGGCGGGATGATGGGCTTAAAGACCTTGTTGAGGTCCTCGTCGGGAAGGGCCTCCTCGCCGCGGGCCACGCGAGCGTTGTTCTCCTGCTGGCGCCTCTGAACCCACCTGACCTTGTCCTGGTACTGCTTGATGGCCATGTTCTGGTACTTGTTGTACTTGATGGACTCCTGCCAATTTTTTTTAATGAAGAGGGAGCACTTTTGAGACAACCACAAAACTAGTATTATACCTGGTTCAGCTCATCCACAGTGTCCATGAGGTGCTTGAGCTGCCCCTCCAGCACGTCCGCCGTGCCCAGGTCCAGAAACTGGTTGCCCACGTCCTGCTGGGGCACCTGCTCCGACAGTTCCAGGAGCAGCTCGTTGACCAGGTGCGAGTTCTTGATGACAATGGGAACCTCCTGAAAGAGGGCGTCGTGAGACACCTTCAGGTTGCGGATCGTCTCCGGGTAGAAGTCGCCGGCCTTGTACAGATCGATGGCCTGAGGGGTCAGGCGGTACGCCTTCATGGACAGAAAGCCCTTGCCCGTCTTGGCTGTGTCTAAAAAAAAAAGAAAAGAAAAAAGAAACTATCGAGAACCCTGGCAAATTTGGCACTGGTACACCTCTTTTATTAATCAAGCGTAAACCACTTACCAAAGATGAGACAGATGGACTCCTCGATGGAGGTCTGGTACGCGTAATGCGACTCCAGCAGCTGCGGCGAGAGGAAGTTTCCGAAGTGAGCAGACTGGTACCAGCCGACGTGGAGGTGGTCCACGTTGACCATGCGCAGGCGCCGCATCATGGCCAGCTGGAAGTCCTCGTCGTCCACGGACTCGTCGTTGTCGGCCGGAAAGGGGAAGGAGTGGGTGATCTCCAGCCTGGAGTCGGTCACCAGCCCGAGGAGGGCGCCCTGGGCGATGCCCTGACTGGTGGCGTGATCAACCTCGTGGCAGTGCTTGATCAGCTTCATCACCACCTAGGGGGGGATAGGAGAAGGAGAGGTTAATTGACGCCACCTTCAGGACGACGAAGAAGCTGGGTGCAAGACACCGAAAGAAGTCCTAGGGCGTGGCAATAATGCGACGACAAACTCCTCACTCCTTACTTACCAGCCCGTCAATCTGGACCACCTCGATCTTGCTCTCGGTCTCCGCGGCGGCGGCGGCTGCGGCGGCAGCGGCGGCTGCGGCTCCTCGCGACTCCCGCTCCGACATGGTGATCAAGAAAGTGATTCTCCCGGGAGACGAAGCAAGAGCACTATCTTCTCTATTTAATGAATTTGCTGACAGCAGGTCAAGCACGCCAAGTCTTTTCCAGCAGCTGTCGCTACCTTTTCCACAGACAGCAGACCGGCAGCAGACCACAGAGAAGCGGAAAGGGGAAAGATGGAGAAAGGGAGGAGTCATGGCGTTTACGATGCAGACTGTTGGTCATTTCAAGGTAGTCCACAGGTCATTTTGATGCTGCTCTTGCTGCTACTGTAGCTGAAGCAAACCGATTTGAACCTACCCTATTGGAAGCGTTAACAACAACGTTTGTTTCCATTATTTATTCGTGTTTCTTCAATTACGTAAGCAATGCAAGAAGAGTGCCATGCACGCCAACATGCACAGCATCGCCACTCTCGTACTCCCGGCGCCGGAGTAGAACCGGTGGTCGTCGAAGGAGCAGTTGGGGAACCAGGACAGGGGGACCACGGCGATGCCGTAGCGGGTCAGCCTGCAAACAGCAAGAGACCGGAGGTAGCATCCTCCTCCTTCCCTGCCCCCCTTTTTTGGGCATATGTTACGTACTTTGGCGGTATGAAATAGGCCTTGTCCTGCAGGGTGCTCCTCACCTTGTTGGAGATTACGTGGATGTTGGTCACGTCGCTGCTCACCACCTGCTCAACACTGGTCGGAGGCGCGACGGCAATGAGCAGGATGAGCAGTACGACCGTCCTGTGTAGTATGTAGCCTCAAGTGTGCGAAACTAACCTGAGCTCGCAGTCGCTGTTCTCCACGGAGCCATTGCCGTAGCTGCAGCTCATGACCAGCTTGCGCGTGCCCTGACCGGTGCCTGCGAAAAGGCGGATGCTTAAGACCTCCCCCACCCTCTCCACTCTCACCTTAGCGTAGTGCTCCGTCCAACTGACTGAGGATGGCGAAGGCCGGGTTCTCCCTGGGTCTGTCGTCGTCCGGCAGCCTCAGTTTGGAGCTCTCGTTTCCCACCAGCCAGTGCCCGCCGAAGGACGCCCCGTCCAGGCGGAGGGTGTCTATCAGGGGACTGGGCAAGGCCGACCACTCGTGGTGATTGCTAAGAGAGTGTAAATAGAACTGAGTGACACTGACATGCAGTGCAGCTTGCAGCAGAAGATCGTAGTAGTGTCGTCAGTATTACGATTCCTCCGTGAGTCTTCCTGTTCCGCCGACTAGCCAGAGCACCTTCCTCACCACCTTGGACTGTTTCTTGTCAAACACCATTTCAAGGGCGCATCCCATTCCGTACCTTCCGAATTATGATGTTGTAGCCAAGGTCTTTGTATGGTTCAATCAAACTATTATTGTATAATGTATTATATACATGGCATATAACACCTAGGTGGATCCAAGAGAGGAAACGTTGCCCATTTGCTTCCCTTTTTGGCCAGGTTGAGGACCATTCCGTAGTCTAGCGCCGGGAAACCGTCAGATCTGCGATCATCATTAATTTTGCCAGCTTCTAAGTTTTAACGTGTCCTAAACGACTCTCCTCCCATCATCCCCGTTCATGCCTTTCATGTGACATTCCCCCGATGAGGAGGACGTGGTCTCCTATGAGGACGAGGCAGGGATCGCTGCGAAGATGGCCCCTGCTTCGCGACACCCGGCGTTTGGGTGGGAAGCCAGTCCTCTCATTGTCCAGGCGTTTCCATTTTATCTGCTCGGAACCAGTGATCAAATGTATTTATCGCAGATTTGTATAGCAAAAAAAAAATCACAAGTAATAGCCGTTTCCCATGGGTATGGAGTACCCCATTAACGTACCTACTGTGTGTAGGTACATAAGGAAACAGCAAAGTAAAAGTTCAGATTTATCAAGTTTAGCATCTTCCATGGTTTACTCTCCACTTGCCTTCTTCTCGACTGGATAAAAGACTCCCTTGAACATGACCTCCGTTCCCTCCACGAAGACGAAGAGTCTATTCCTCTTGTAAGGGTTCCTGTAGTAGTTGGCCATGCGGATGGCACCAGTGAAGCAGAACTCACGCCCCTCTCTGTCCAGGCATAAGAAGTGATCGAAAGAGGACTGCTTCTATAATTTACTTTTGCCCCACTTGCTGCAGCTCCCGTTGTTGTCGTTGATCTGGAGGAGCTGCTTGATGCCTGGCAGCTCGGATCCCTCCATCAACTCGAAGTTTGGACTTCCAGTCTCCGCTTCGCTCCAGAACCAGCACTGGAAAAAAAATGGGCCATGTGACATACCTGTGTACTGTACGTAAAGCAGGCTGGTTCCAAGTCTGCGACTAAACCTTGTCGTTCACAGGGTCGCCTTCTTCACCGCCTCTCGTCTTGCCCCCGCATATAATCAAACCCGTTTCAGTTCTGCTGAAACATAAAAGAAAAAAGAATGCAGAAGGAAAGAAGGCTCCCACCCACCTCCCTCCCTATTTTCCTGTATTCTCTCCTACGTGGCCACTCCTGGCCCGTAGAGGCCCTTCTTCATCTCCATCCCGTCGGGCTTGCAGATGCGTCCGTCCGGCCGCAACAGCATCAGGTTGCGCTCGGGCCTGTCCTGAGTAATGGACAAATTGAGTCGCTGTTCGAGACGACCCCTGCCCCCGGGTCTGGTCCTTGCCGGCGTCCCTCCCCCGACGATGAGGATCGCCTCCGCTCGGGTCCTCTGATCGCCCCCGGTGACCAAGTGGGGAAGGAGCAGAGCGGAAAAGAAGAGGCGGAGCGACACCCGGCGCATTAGTCACCTTTTGCTCCCTGCGATTCATTGCTTTCTTCATTTATGCATCTTACCAGTAGAACATAACTAGTACTCGTAGTACAGTACTTATTATAGTGTACCACAATGCAATAGCATACCATAATATCATCAGAGTTGCCAGGTTCAGAACTACTAGAAAGTACGACAATAAAAAAAAGTCCGTTATTAATTTTTTAAAAAAACACATCTTTTTCTATGTTTTTAGCTGAAAAAAATGTAAAAAATTGCTTTAAAAACTTTTTAAAATGTGACTACTAAAAAGGCAGAGTGGCATCCATGCCCATCAATGCGTAATGTGCGTATAGTACCGGTACATATATGGGAAACGGAAGAAAATTAGATTCATGTAAAAAATTTGGAGTGTTGATTTTTCTCAGCCTCGGTTGGAATGGCAGATGAAGAGCCAGTAGCTCAAGATGAAGGTCCAATAACCCAAGTGCACAGTCGGACTGTTCTTACAGAGCATGAAATTGAAATTGAGGGAGTGACTCTTCGGGAGACGTATGAAATGACTAATCAAACTTCTACATCTGGAGTCCACTACAAAACAATAAGTACACACACAAGAACGATTGGTGATAGGTTCCATCAGATGCAGCAGGTCAGCATGATGGGGGGACCTATGGAGAGCAACGTGTCGACAACACTGAGCGATGATGAACTCCAGGAATTTGAGATGGACTGGTCTCTCCTCTGGAAGCCCTCCATTACCCAGGATCAGCTTGCCCAGGTGGAGCAGGCTGCACTTGACTTCCAAGGAAGCCCAGAAGCTCAAGGATACGAGGAATATCCTGATCCAGTTGAAAATGAAGAACCGCAAGAGGTGGAGCCCATCGAGGAGCCAGGAGAGGAACCAGCTGAAGAAGAACCCTTAGAAAAGCAGTAAGAAACATCTCCATTTGCCTGCAAGCAGCGAGTTGTTATTATACGTAGATATGTGCTGAAGGAGCTGGGTTTCTCTTTGTTAAATTTTCCACAAGGGGGAAATACCCAAGTAAAAGAATTTTTGAGTTTTGTGAAAGCAAGAAACAGAGGGGGAGGGGAATATTGAAACTAGAGTGATGACCTGAGCACCTCAGACGAACCGAGACAAATTTTGGCACAAGATTGCTTCACGGAGAGCAAGCTTGTGTGTGGCAAATTGCGTAATGACTGGCAAAAAAAAATGTACAGTGACATTCTGAAGATATCTCGGAATGTCCCTGACTAGTAGTAGTACAACTGCGTAGTAACGAAGTACAGTAGCGCGGGGATGTCCTCTTTTGCGTAAATAACAACTCCCTGGACGTATGTACGCGTATGTATAGTCAAGTCTGATGTGACGGTCCACGGGGAGGAAGCGAGTTTCCTTGTTCTTTTCCTTTTTGTGTGTGTATGTGTGTGTGTCTCGGCGGACAGACGGACATGATCAGCCCACTTCTTCTAGTTTACGAGCACTTCATCTCAGTCGACTGGGTATAGTTGTTTCTCTCCTCCTTTCTCTCTCTTTCTTCTTTCTGCTCGCTGCGACGTCGGTCGCAGCGATGGGGACAATGTCCTCCTCCTCCTCCTCCTCTTCTCCCGCTGTCGCCGTCATCTTCGCGCTGACCTTGTTGTTCGGCCTCGTTCTCGCCGACGACGGAAGCAGGTGAGGCGATCTGCTAGAATCTGGTACACTAAGAATAGTGCACGTGAAATCATGAACAGAGGTAGGAAAATGGTACCGGGAATGTACCAGCACGCATGATATGGGAATCCCCGTCCCTGTCCTCAGCGGCCCTCTTGGGGATGGGGACGACGACGGAGACGGCGGAGGCGCCTTCCTGATGCCCGGCACCAACTTCTGCGGGAAGGGTTGGCGCGCCGCTCGCTTGGACCAGCTGGGCGCCTTCGGGGCCGCCGACAAGTGCTGCAGGCAGCACGACCTGGGATGTCCCAGCGCAATAGCGCCCATGACGTCAAAGTAAGGGGGCAGATTAAACAGGAGTGACATGTGCACCAACGATCTGTATTGTAGTAGATGGTATTAAAATTAATGTATTTTTAAAATGTGTTAGGTATGGACTCTACAATTGGAGACCCTATACCGCCATGCACTGCAGCTGCGACGATAGGTATGATGAGTAAGACAAAAGCGACCAATTTTTGTTCAAGAGCTGTAGTGCCTATAGCTCACATCCTTGGATTTGCTTCCCCCTCAGATTCCGGACTTGCCTGAAGTTGTCCCGCAGCAGCGCTGCCGACACCGTGGGCAACATCTTCTTTAACGTGATCAAGACGACCTGCTTCGTGTTCTCCAGGGAGAAGGTGTGCACGGAGAGGGAGTGGTGGGGAGGATGCAAGAAGAAGGAGTGGAAGAAGGTGGCCAAGTGGAGGGGAGCTAGGGCCTACTAAATACTAGTAGTACAACATGTTATTAAGAAACTGAATACTACCTTGTTGTGCATGCTTAATGACGTATTCAACGATATGGTATATTTTCAAATATTCAAAATAAATTTGAACACACTTTTCTAAACTACAAAATTTTTCACATTGACCAAATGTATTTAAATTTTATACACACGAAATGTCTGATGTGGAGACAAAAAAGTGTTCAGTTTTTGATGGACTCGGTGTAATACGTAGTATGAGGGGAAAAAAACGAAGAAATAAAGCTCCCTGCACAAATAGTTATGATAGGTTCCCGCCGTCTCTTGTTATATACTAAGAAGTAAGAAGAGGAAATAAAAATATCTGGTGATGAAGAAAAAAAAAACCTTCCTTACAGGACGCATGAAGATTAACACCACTGTAATAAATTCAAAACGTACCCACTGCCTTTCAATTGGATATATGCCGAGTTTGGCCTATCACTACAATATTACCTTTAAATATCTTTAAATAGAAATAGTTTGCATTAATGCATTAACTAATCTACAATGCTTCCACATATTTTTCGACATTTCCTTGACTCAACGTATTGATGAACATGGCGGGCATGTTGATCACTTAAAATGTTAATACGAGCGAAACTTTATTTATAGTCTATCACGCGCAACACGTCTAACACGATATATATTAAATCTAGTCTTTTTCTGCCCCTTCCCCGAGCACGTTGTTCTGCTACTTCTCACTGACTGTACTTGTGCACTGCTCCCGGGGTTCTCCCCTTCCCTGCCCTTATTCCTTCAGCCGCCGCCGCCTCCCCCTTCCCCGACGGCAGCACCTTCATCTTGGTGTTGTCCACCAGCGACCTCGGGAAGGTCACCTCCCTCCTGCCATCCCGGGTGTAGTAGTAGTTGGCCGAGGGTCTGTGCGAGGGCCCCGGGGGCAAGTTCGCCTCCGGTCCCGAGCGCGGGGCCATCTCCTTGGAGAAGCGGACGGGGATGGTCACCTTGCGCCCGCCCAAGAAGTTGCGGAGGAGCTGCAGCATGGGGGAGATGTCGCGAGGAAAAGGAGCCTTGGAGGTCATCCTAGATTGATAATGAACAGTGGTAAGGAAGGGCACATTCTTGGCAGTAACGTACAACGTGTGGCAGTGTGTCAATCTCCACAGCTTACCTGGTTTTGATCACTTGAGTTGATTGCTTAGACTATGTTCTTCAGCCTTCCGCTTCCGGGCAGGTAAGTTGAACTGAACTCTTCCTACCTACAGTCACCACAACAACTTTTAAGCTGCAGTGCAGTGTACAGTGTATTTCTGCCAGTGTCTGTTGCCAGGATTGCCAACTTTTAGAAAGTTGAACTCAACCATTCAACCCTAAAAAAAAAAAAGACAATACTTAATAAGTGTACGTTTAAACTTAGTGGCAAAGCCCTAATAACTAATACATTAAAAAAGTGGGTTATTCATGCATGTTTGTTAAATATTACATTTCACAAGACTTAAAAATAGCCACTTTACAGCAAAACTGTTTACAAAGATCCCTCCTGGCAGCACTGTGTGCTGCTACCAAACATTTGGCAATGGCGGCAGGAGGTGCTGACTGTAGCTGTAGCTGTAGCTGTAGAGAAACAAGAGAGTTGGGCAGCAGCAGAGCAAGCAGTAGGAAGCAGCTGTATTTTATAAAGCTCAACAAGCAGGAATGCCAGTTTGGCTCTTTTTAAGCCGAGTTTTTTTAAAAATAGGGTTTTTTAGAAAGGCTAAATCTTTGTCAATAAAAATGCAAGAAAAGTAAACAAATTAATTTGAAGGCAAGTTTTATTTTATTTTTAGTTTTTTTTACTTTTTCTTATTTGCTGTTGGTTTTCTTTGGGTTTTTTCAAATTTGCGGGCCTGGCAACCTTGTCAACAAGCAGGACTGTTGTAACAGAGAGAAATAATGTGGTTGTGGCAAAAGCAAGGAAAGAGGCCCGTTAAAAAAAAAAGAACTGAGAGCAGTAAAAATGGTAGCTACTGATCTTTGAAAGCTGGTAACCTTCTGCCTTGGATACTAGCTCTTCTCATTTCTCATCTTCGCCGTGAGGACGTACATAAGGAGATCGTAGGCGTGCGTACAGAACTAATACGTAGGCGAGTTGTTACACTCACTGCTGCCAAGGTCTCTCTCAAAAGGCACCTGAAGCATAAAAAAAAATGGGAGAGTACACCCCAATCAGAAATCTCAAGCCCGGGATGAAGGATTTAACCCTCATGTTTATCGTGTTAGACGTAAGTGGTTTCAAATATTTAAGGAAAAAAATTCGGGTGGTTTTTTTTTTTTTTTCAAAAGCGTTTTTCTTGGTCTTGTGCTTGCCCCCTCAAGGTCGGTCGTCCCAACGTGACGAAGGATAACCACGAGGTTCGTACGGTAAAGGTGGCCGACAAGACCGGTGCCATCAACCTGTCCCTGTGGGACGAGCCGGGCAAGCTGATCCAGTCCGGGGACATCATCCGCATGACCAAGGGATACCTCAACGTGTGGAAGGGATGCCTCACGCTCTACGTGGGCAAGGGCGGCGAGTTCCTCAAGGTGGGGGACTTCTGCCTCATCTTCTCTGAGCAGCCATTCCTCAGCGAGTACAGCGCCGATTTGGCGACCATGAGCAACGACAGGGGAGGGCCAGGAGCAGGAGAAGGAGGAGGAGGAGGGTCTTCAGGGCCAGCGCAGGGAATAGGGGCAGGAGGAGGAGGGGGCAAGCTTCCGCTTGGGAGGAGCAGTAACAGCAATAACGGAGGAGGCAGCTCAAACTCCTCCGCCCCTCAGTCTCAGGGAGGAGTGGAGCAGAGGAGATACGCTTCCAATGGGGGAGGAGGCTGGGGCAGTGGAGGAGGAGGGGGAGGACGGCACACAGGAGGAAACAGAGGTGCCAAAGACAAGACGAGATAAGACTTAAGAGACACGCTTGCACGATATTTTTTTTTACTTATTGAGGAATCAATCATGAGGAATTTAGACCGTGACGGAAATAACTCAAGACTTGTGTGCTTATTTCGCCACCTTGGTGACCTCCCTAGACGATAAGTTGTGTAGAAACCTGACAACCACGTCCCTGCATTAATTTAACGAAGAAAACATACCAACTCTAGAAATGAAGCCCAGATATGAGATTGCGACTGACTTTTTACCTGAAATGCGTGCCAAAAAAACGCACGTGCGGGCTGGTAAGTCTCCCAATGTGTATTTTGTAACTTTCCTCCACATGGTACTAGTTTTAGTAGAACACACGTACAAAAACTTAACAAACGCCCCCCCCCTTCCACTGGCTCCACTACAACTGATCCTCGTCGCTGCTGCTGCTGCTGCTGCTGTCGTCAGATTCCGACAGTTGGAGGTCATCGTTCAGGAACTGTGGCATGGAGAGTCCCGACGACGATGACGTCGTCTGCTGAGCAGGAGGCGGTGCGGAAGGAGGAGGAGGGGCGTGGGAGCCACGCTGAGAGGACGGAAGGGAAGTTCGTCTCTGCTTGGACTCGGTGACGGAGGTGGTGATGGCGGCGGCGGCCGTGGGCACCTCCAGTAGGTCGGAGGGCATCGACGGAGACGCCTGCTGCTTCCTCTCCTTGGGTTGAACGGGCTTGGGGTCGTCAGGGTCACTGTCGTTGCTGTCGCTGATTAGAAAAAAAAGTTACTTTTATATATGTACCTGCTTGCATGATGTGCTAGCTACGAATTCGCTGCCCACCTGTCACTGGACGAGTTGTCATCTGACGACGACTCCGAAAGGCCGCGGTTGCCAAGGACTCTGCTCCCGCCGCCTCCGCCGCCTCCGCCGCCACCGTTGCCGGCTGCGGAAGGAAGGGACTGAGCGGGCGGCGCCGCCGTCTTTATGGTCTTCCTCCGGGGTTGGCCGCCATCCGGAGAGCGACGACCGTTGGCGGCGCCGGAAGAGGAGGAGGTCGAGGCCGACGCCTGAGGAGGATCGGGGAACATCTCCTCCGCGCTGAGGCCGCCGAACCCCACAAAGTTTGACGACGTGGATGCGGCTGCCGCGGCCGCGCCGGCGTCAGCGGACATGACTGGGATGGGGCTGTTGGCCCTGGATCCCTGCCGACTAGAGGAGTAGTTCGGGGACGCCCTGTTCGACCCCCCGCCGCTACCTCTCCTCAGGGCCTGGTCCAGCGGGGTGCCGGGCCTCGAGTTCGAGGCCGAGGGGCCGCCTCTCTCGGGCCTCTCCGGCCTCGTCTTCTTGACAGTAATCTGCTTGGTCAGCTTCTCCAGGGTGATCTCCCCGGTCTCGTGGTCGATGATCAGGACGCATTCCTTCTTGTTCGAGTCCTTCATGTGGCCACTGAAAAAAAAAATAGGGTTTTTCTTTTAAAATGCACAATGATGCACAGACGAGCTTCAGGAATATCCCCGCATGCATGCTTGAAAGAGGAATGAGGAGTTCTTGCCTCACCTGTAATTTGTGACCTGGTTCCCGTCCACGTTGGGCACCTCCACCGCCACCGACTTCCCGTCCTTGCCGACCGTCAGCTTGCTCTCCCTGCTGTGCTGGTCCACGGAGGCCGGCTTGAAGTCGTAGCGGATGGTGTGGAAGGCGGTGCCGACGTTGTCCGGGTCAGTGTTGAAGCTCTGGCCGATCTTCAACTCCCGCACCTGCGAGCCCAGGCCCAAGCGGTCGGAGGACATGGCGGACAGACTCACTCTCCACCCGCCCCCGCCCCCGCCCCCTCTCCGCCACTCCACCCGGGTTCCACCCGCCCTGAACTAATCCCGATCTGGGTGAGATTAGACGAGTTCCCCCTCTCAGTTGGGAAGCCAGTGCAGACACACAAGAGATACCTATTAACTGTGTAGTAAAAGTAGCAGACACCAGTATCAGACTTGGTGTGTATTATGTGTGTTACGTTGATAAAAGTGTGTGGACGTGGTGGAGCTGGACGAGCAGACAGAGCAAGGTCGCTCGCGTCGCTTGCACCACACACACATTTGTGATCAGCTGCTCAATTCAGTCAGCTTGAAGGCTTCCTGCTCCTCCTGTCCTCCTCCTCTTTTCTTGTCGACTTTGTGGCAGGGAGGGAGGGAGAAGGTAAGGGAGGAAGGAGGACTCCTGTTGCTCTACTCTTCCGATCCCTCTCCTCCCCTTTTTTTGCCACATACTGCCTGTCCTGTGTCAATAATGTCATAGACGACGCACATAGTGCTGTAGTAGGAACGGCAGCAACATAATTAGCAAGTGTCCTCAGTTGCTAATTATCTGCACTGTAATTGCATTGGCATTTGTACTGTATACCGCATTATCTAATGCTGTATTATAGTAGGGCATTAAAAAATGCATGTGCAGCAGGCACAACATGAAGGTATGTCTACTCCAATTAGAACAGACTGTCAAAATTGTTCAAAAACTTTGTATGATTTTTCCCACGAAACAACCTAAAAAATAAATTTTAGGTATAACTAGTACCGTATGACCACAAAAAAAACTTGCACGGTGTATGAAAGTCGCCAGAAATCGCTGGATTATTCCATATGTAGGTAGATAAAGAAAAAAAATCTAATATCTTTTTATTGTTGTGACCAAATTATCAGGACGGGAAAAAATCATCCAACCAACAATATTCTCCCGCAGTGGATCAGTGGATCATGCAGTGCAAACCTATGCAGACGAGCCTCATTCTCGGCTCTTTGAACAGCTTTCTTGTTCCTGTGAGGAAGTGAGAAAGCAACGCTGCTTTCCCTGCC
>JAAUYM010015617.1_pt1 | contig 15488 bp, 17 predicted proteins | sample 7278001 | NCBI WGS metagenome assembly JAAUYM01 (sample SAMN14350224, study PRJNA611818) | marine sediment metagenome | isolation source: surface marine sediment (1.8m) | place: French Polynesia: Moorea | collected 2018-08
GTTGAGTTTTTATGATGTGTTTCATGTATACACTAGCATGACACATTGCAAATCAGGCTATACAGCATTAAAACTTTGCAAGGAGCTGTAGAGTGGTCCTCTTACTATCAACAATTTTTTTGGTAAAGCTAAGTTGACCAGGAAAAAAGATCACACCACTTCTAGTTTTTGCACTAGCACGACAGCACACCCTGTCATGCTAAGGTAGTATAGACCTGTATGGGTGTGTTGTGTGGGAGGGAGAGAGGAGAGGGTATCGATTGATAAAATGCGAGAAGAAGATTTGATGCACTAAAAAGTTCCGGTAGAGTGGTTTAAACGTCTCTCTGGCAGAAAATCAGGCCAGTTAATCATCACCTGCTTGCACTTAAATTCAAGCTGTGCATCACCTATCCTCCTTCCGCGGTGGACGCCTTTTCCCCGAGCAGGTTCTCCTCCTTCTCCGGTAGCAGCGCAGTCTCGTTGACAGCGACGATGCCCTCTGCCGCCTCCCTGGCCGCCTTCATGGCCTTCACCTCCGCCTCCGCCGCCAGCTGCCGGATCACCTGTTGGTAGGCAAAGGGCGTCACGGCGATCATCAACGCCGTCCCCAGCACTAGGATAAGGAAGGTTGGCAGGATGGCCTTGAAGTCCTTCCACGTCAGCCCCTTGTACCAGGGGAGCTCCGCCTTTGCCGTTTCCGACGCCGACCGGGAGCGCCCGGAAACGCCCGACAGCACCGACACCCGGTCGCAGTCTGGACGAAGGCCACCACCTCCTCCTCCGCCGGTTCTGCCCCCGGCGGCGTCACCCACGTCCAACTTGTTGTCGCTGTCGGCGGCAGCGAAGAGAGGATCGGTGGCGTCGTCCTCGCCTGGGCAGTACTTGGAGCCGCCATCCGCGTTGGAGCTGCCGTTGGCGGCACCCCCGTCGATGTTGATTACGTGTCCCTCCTCCACCGCCATGGTCCTGACTGTACGAGACGGATGCTGCACCTGGGAAGGAGGACAAAGAAGAAGGGGTTTAAAGGGTTCTGGCTCATACCGTGTGGCATTAGCTAAAAGATGCACATATTTTGTCACTCTGTACTAACTAAACATAGCACAGTACAGTGCAATGTTAGATTGCGGGTTTCCCGTCCTACCCTTCAAAGCAGAATTAAGCTTTTAGCCACGTTCCCCCTTCGTACTGCTACGTAGGAAACAACGTACTAGTAAAATAGTACAGCATTACTTAAGCTGGCACAAAGTCAGTCTGGTCTGGTTTGTAAAGGTCGGCTTGTTACTCTCAAAAGTCCCACCTGTCCCACCTGCAGCACCTGAAAAGCCGTTGCAGCCGAAGATTGAAGCAGGAAAGTACGTACATGTACACAAAAGTTGCAAGACGGGAAAAATGAGTAGCGTTAATCCGCAAATTCCGCTAATTAAAACACATTCTCAACTAAACAAGCGCCTGGGTCACTCACTCACACTCTGACACAGTTTGAAAAGACCATAATTATCATGCATTACACCCTCAGGTCGAATAAACAAGGGAGTCCTCCAAACTACTTAGACTTTCTTTGTTATGAATCCTATCTTTCCAAAGGTTGTCAATTCTGGAATACTACCAAAAGAAGGTAATTTTGGTAAAGTACATACGCAGGTATACAAGGTACATTTATGTGTTCCTGAAACGTTACTTTTCGATTTCGAAGAATCTCCTTCTGTCCCTTATTTTTACCAATGAGTATATTTCATACATTTCTATTCTACTACAATTGCATACTTACATCCCATTTTTAGCGCAAACACTTCCATTAACCAAATTAAAAGAAAGTGTACATTATTAAGTTTGGGGGTTGGGCGGGTAGAGAGAGTTCGGAAAGGACATACGTGCATTAAACTCGTTCTCAAACTGGAAACTCTTGAAAAACTCCCCTTTGAGTAAAGAAACAGCATTTTGTACCAATGTACGTAGTGTACGTACAGTAAGTAGTAGCAGAATAAGCACACCAACCGTCGCAAACCTAACTAAGCACGCCAAAACAAAAAAGAAAAATGAAACATCGTCAGGCACTTTAGAAAAAGAGTGAACCCTTATGGTCACAACTGAAGGTGGATTTGGTCCGAGTTGAAGGAAGGAGAAGGAGACGGTTGCAGTCATTATTGGCTCTTCCGATCGTGAGAGACCAGGGCAGAAAGGTTTTGGGAAAAGGAGGAGGAGGGGGAGGGGAAGAATTCAAAACGAGACCGAAACCAACAAAAACACCTAAGAAGGAGAAGGGCAAGGTACGTAGTACTTTACCGACGGCGGCAGGGCAATGGAGACCGATTCCATCCTCCACTACAATAAAGGGAGGAAAGAAAGAAGTGGAAGGACTTGCTGGACAAAGTACTTTAGAATTGTCTCTTAAAAAATCGTTGGCGTGGTTGGATGTCGCACATGTTATTGTGTATATCTGTGATGGGTACGTTTGGGACGGGTTAAATGTTGAGTGATACGTTTAATATCTCTGTGATTGATATCTACAGTACAGCCAAATGTATCAGGAAATCTCCCTCCCCCCCTCTTTGTTGCACTGCCTCTTTTGCCCTCACCTCAACCAGAAGACGTTCGCCCTCCTCCTCCTCCTGCTCCTTCCTCCTGTTGACTCCCGTCGTCGTCTTCTCTTCTTCCTCCTATGTGATGATGACCGTGCCTCCACCGCGATGAGAGGTTGGAGGAGCAGGCTGCAAAGCGTCGTCCGCGGCGGCGAATCGAACTAAACGTTAGCCGAACAACTCATCGCCTCCAGATCTTCCCTCCTTCTGGAGCTACGTAGACCGCCAACCGAGAGGAATAGACCTGCACATCCCTCCTCCTTGACAGCCCTCCTCTTGTCCTCCTCTTCCATGTCGGCCTCCTCGCCTTCCTCCGCCTCTTCTTCTCTCGGGCTCCAATCTTCGACTGAAACTGGAGTAGGAAGAGGACTTTTTAGAGAGGCGCCTGGAAAGAGGAGGAGGAAGGGGAGGGAGGAGGAAAGTTTGCTTCGCTCGGGCTGAGAGGACAAGCAGTGGGGAAAAGGAGAAGAAGATAGGGCACACTGTAATTTGGGAAGCAGAATGTCTCCCTCTCTCCGTTTCTTGCTGCTGCAGGGACAGTAGTGGAGCCATCGCCAACCAACAGAGCGAGTCTTTCTTGCATGCTACGGTACCGCACTTAAAGGTACCGTCGGGAAGAAAGGCCCATTCTTGTCTTAGAAAAACGCCACCTTGGTACCCACCTTGGTGCGCAAGCGTGGCACACGAATGGAATCGTAACTCGGCCCCTGCCCAACATATGATTCCAAAAGCAATAACACGTTAATTGAGATGTCCTGGCTGCTTTATGCTGTAGTCGAACTCGGTTTATCCGGACTCGTTTAATAGGAAATCTCGTGTAATTGACAAGAGTTCTATGTAGCCTCTCGGTTAAATAGAAAACTCGAATAACTGGGCCATCTCCCGACGATGTGCGTTTTAATTGAGATTAAATATAAAAAAATATTATACCTTCGTAGTCCTAACGTTTTTTAATTTGTACAAGCGATTCTTCTTGCAATGAGGAGGTGAACAGAAACCTTTTCGAAAAAGTGCTGTGACGCGTAGGTAGCGGATGATATCGGATTACGCCAGCCACCACCACCTGATATTAGGCTTCTTAATCTTTTTCCTTCCTAGTCAGTCCCTCCCTGTTTTCAGCCCAGTAACCCCACCCAAACGATCTTCTTTCCTTGTCTGCTCCGTGTCGCCCGGATGATGAAGTTGGAGGGGAAGACGGCGCTGGTGACCGGGGCGGCGGGGGGGCTGGGAAAGGAGTTTGCGGGGAGGCTGCTCAGGGCGGGGGCGAAGGTAAAAACATTTGGCGTCACGTCAGTTCCCTTATTTTTATCGAGAAGAAAAGAAACATACCGTAGGTTTGCCTGGCTGACATCAACGAGAATCTCGGACTTGAGACCCTGAGCGAGTTCCGAGAGCGGCACGGCGACGGCGCCGTCGTCTTTGCGCTATGCGACGTCACGAAGGTACGTGTAACTGCATGGCGGTCGCAGAAACATGATCATCTGCGCTCAGGACCACCACAACTGACACTTGCTTGATCCGATCGCCAGGTGGAGAGCTTCCGCTCCGCCATCCGTCACGCCCTGTCCGCCTTCGACTCGCCGCAGCTGGACGTACTCGTGAACAACGCCGGCGTCATGGGAGAGAAGGAAGGATGGAGGAGGTGCGTGGACGTCAACTTCAACGGGGTCCTCTTGGGGACGACGCTGGCGATGGAGGAAGGCAGGTGAGTGGATAGGTGGGTGGATGTCAAGTAAGTCCGACAGATCCGTTTGTTAAGTTCCCGCATGCGCCCAGGATGAGCAACCAACACGGCGGGGTCGGCGGCGCGGTGGTGCAGGTCTCCTCCGTTCTGGGGCTGTTCGCTTCCCACCGGCAGCCCAAGGGATGGGCGTACAACGTGTCCAAGTCTGCGGTGGTCACACTGTCCCGTTGCCTGGGTTCGTCGACCTCCTGGCAGTCGTCAACTGGGGTGAGGTCGCTCTGCCTCTGCCCGTCGGTGGCCCGCACTCCTATCTTGGACGGGTGCTCGGAGGAGGAGCTGGCGAGGATGCGAAGAGACGTGGGCGGGATCATGGACAAGGAACAGGTTCATTGCAAATGTTGTTTTGGGTTAAATTAGACTTTTTTTCCTCCTGTTATTGCTGCTGCTCGAATCGTTTTTGCTTGTAGGTTGTTCGACTGATAATAATAGGAAAGCTTTTCTCTCTCTTTCAAAAAAATGAATCCGGTAGGTTGGTGACGCATTTGAGTCCCTGTTGTCCTCCAACACCCCCTCCGGCTCCGTCATGGTTGCGTGGAAGGATTGTCCTCCATTCTTCGTGCCTGATCCTGGAATGGCAACGTTCGTCGTATGCACAGCGTGTGCTATGCTTTACAGGTGAGAAGCTAATCTGGAGGGAAAAAAAGCAATTAAGAACGTATCAAATTGCTTATCTGCACTCTTTACAACAGGTATGTGCCAGGCTTCGGCAGGAGGTGCTCCTCTGCCCTGGGTACAAGTCACATGATCGCTGCTCTCACTCTCATGGTCCTGCCCTGGCTCCTGGCACTGTGGGGTTGGCTCTACTAGTTACAGCACTTCTCTTGAAGCACAACTGTTATACTATAACCCCTCTGTATAATGTTACTTGGTACAGTTCTGTGTGAGACTCAGGAGCAATGGCAACTCCTTGACGGTTGGCATCGTTCGCAGGCGGAGCAACACTTGCCCATCTGCATGGCTGGCATGAAAGGTTGCATAAACAGATATCTTAACTTGCAAAAACAACAGTTTTTATTACTATGATTAAACTACGCAGGGTTATGCCTATATGGTACGTAGAGCAAGAAGTACTCGTACGTACTATTAGTTACCCTGACTCTGCCTTTCTCTCCAAGAGTTTGTGTATGACTCCGGATGTTGTCTCGGAGGGTCCCTTCCTACATACCCAGCCCCAGAAGCCCATACCCATCCATCATATCCCGTAGATTGGATCTCTCAAATTTTGGAGCGCTTAAAAACAAGCAAGGACGGAGAGATGCTACCATGAGAGAGAGGGAGAGAGAATGAGCAAATTAGCAAAAGAAAACAAAACAAATTTACAAGAAGAGACTCAAAGTCAAAGTCGAAGCACCATTCGTACCGGTGAACAGGGAGATCCTTCAACTCCAAAACGTCGACCTCTGAGGTCGACCCGAGGTCGTCTTCATCGCGAAGATCTCGTCAGAGTTTGCCAGACAGAAAAAAGACCAGTTGCCCTGCACCAACATGGTGAGCACGTCCGAGTCGCCTGACGAGAATGGCAGGACGCGCGACAGCTCCGCCTCCAACGTGGAGATCGGCGCGGTCATGTCTGTGAGGAGGCACGGCTGCACCTGGCACCCGGCAGAGGTCCTCCACAGCAGGTACAACGAGCCGGAGGCAAGGTTCGAGTACTACGTGCACTACCACGGCTTCAACCGTCGCCTGGACGAGTGGGTGACGAGAGAGCGCATGCGCGCCGCACACGAGGGCAGCAGGGAGGCTCAACACTTTGGTCGTGCTGAAAAGGGAGGGGGAGCGACACAGGCGGCAGGGGTGGCGGAGGGCGACCCCGAGGTGGGCGATGAAAGGAAGATGACCAGGAACCAGAAGAGGAGACACGACGAGATCAACCATGTCCAGAAGACATTGGAAGAGATGGACCCCGCGACAGCGGCGCTGGAGAGGGAGCACGAGGCACTCACAAAGGTGAAAATGATGGGGGAAACCTCAAGTTGGGAAGATGTTTTCCAGGAATGGTATGAGAATGGCTGAGATTTGTCTGTATTGCTCCATGTACTAGGTCAAGTTCATTGACAAGATTCGCTTTGGCAACTATGAGATCGACACGTGGTACTTCAGCCCGTACCCTGAGGAGTATGGGAAGGAGCCCAGACTGTTCATCTGCCAGTACTGTTTGAAGTACATGAGACTGGAAAAGACCTACAGGTTGGTTACAATGAATTTTGCAAAGCCTTTTAAGCCTTGATTGACTCAACAAGATTTTTTCTTTAAATTTTGGTTTCTGTGCACTAATTCCAGGTACCATTGTACCCATTGCTTTGTGCGCCAACCGCCTGGCAAGGAGATCTATCGGAAGGGAATCTTGTCCATCTTTGAGGTGGATGGAAAGGACCATAAATTGTACTGTCAGAACCTGTGTCTCTTGGCCAAGCTCTTTCTGGACCACAAGACCCTCTACTTTGATGTAGGCCCTTTTCTCTTTTACGTTCTCTGTGAGGTGGACAGGCAAGGGGCTCACATTGTAGGGTATTTCTCCAAAGAAAAAGAGTCTGCTGATGGTAAGTTCGTGGTCCAGGTTTTATGTATACAATGCTAATGTACGAGTAGTACGTAGTATGTAGTACGTACTATGAACTAGTAGAAATGCTCGCATTGCACCTTGCTTCTGATTACAGGAAACAACGTTGCTTGCATCTTGACACTTCCTCCATTCCAGCGGAAGGGGTACGGCAAACTCCTTATTGCTTTCAGCTATGAACTTTCCAAGTTGGAAGGGGTCAGCGGGAGTCCAGAGAAACCCTTGTCTGACCTGGGCATGCTCAGCTACAGGTCCTACTGGACATGGGTCTTGCTGGAGACCCTCAGGAGCTTCCCAGAAATCCTGAGCATTAAAGACCTCAGCGCTGTAACGTCAATTGCACATGTACGTATCTTGAAAGTTTTAAGAATTGGTGTTGCATTTTGTATTGACAAAAATGTCTTGTACGTACACGTGCATGTACATAGGACGATGCCTTGGCAACGCTGCAGTCCTTGAACATGGCCAAATACTGGAAGGGACAATATGTCGTCTGCGTGACACCCAGGTTGGTGGAGGAGCACCTCGATTCCCTCGAGTACAAGAGGCCCACCCTTACTGTCGATGTTAGCTGCATGAGGTGGCAGCCACCAGAGAAACCGCAAGCTTCAAAGACGAAGAAAACACATTAGAGCTCGTTTAAGTGGAACCGACTAACCTGGCATTAGAGCATTTAAACAAAAAGTAATCTAATTCTGAAAAAAAATTCTTGTTCTGCAGTGAGGACCCACAACTAAGCACATACCTGAGATTTGAGTTGGCATTACGTGGTATATTAGTACGAGTATGTGTAGCAAAAAAGCTAAGGGACATCTTTGTTCAATAAATTGGTAGCTTCACTTTATTTTGCATTTTGGATTTTTCAAAAGGTAGTCACGGTGGAGCAGCATTCACCGCAGCTTTGTCAGCTTTGGTAGCCCATTTCGGAGAGTTTTTCCCTCACAGCGTCCACAATGTCGAGACCACTTTTCCAGAACATAAGTTCAGATTTTAGGAATACTCTCTCCGAGGCCTTCTTTGCTATAAAATCGCCTATGGAGAATCCCTGACGACCACAGGCTAGGTCATTGGCACCTAACCTGTACATAGGGCAGAAGTCATTGATGCCATCTCCAGCAAAGCCTACAAATGCAAATGATTGGCCTTCTCTGTTCCGCCTTTTTACATAGTCAATAAGAACTTTTCCCTTACACAAGTTGCGTGAGCTCATCTTGCATTCTAGGTTATTCATGTATGGACTGATGACAAGTTGGCCTTTCTTGTCAATGTATCCAGGATTAGAAAAGACATCATTAAAATGCCGCCACAACTTGTGGTGCTTTAAGGTGTGTTCAATGAAGTAGGAGTTAGCATCAGATATGACAATCAGCTCTCCACCAAGTTTTTTCAGGTTTATGATGCATTCAGGAATGCCTGGTACAAAAGGTATGTTGTCCAGAACAGCATGATGGTCTCTCTTTCTAATAATACTGGGATAGTGGAATCGAAATATTTCTTGCATATAAGTGATGGATTTTCCTTCTCTAGCTTCCACTTTGAAGTATTCAGGAATAGGTTCCACGTTGTATGCTGCCTGAATCATCAGATCAGAATTTCCATCAACTATTGTGTGATCAAAATCAAAAGCAAATAAAAATAAATTGCGAGAGACATTTGCAACAACCATTATTTCTCAGAGTTAAATTTGGCACTGTGTTTCCCATATATGATTCTTTGTTTTATTCTCGATAGAATTCTTAATTGACCCTCTTGATAGATAGGTAGCTTTATTCTCGAGGATGGGCAGGCTAAATTAAAGAGATGTAAGTTAACGGTTTGCACATTTCAAACGTATCCATTAAATTTGACATGAAATGATGTAGTACATTTTCTGACTATGATTCCTACGCATCACACGAAAATAGAAAAAAGGGATGAGAAATCTGAAAGCTTAATTACGAGTACTTTGGTAAACGGTTTTTTTTCTCCAACAGAGACTCTTTTTGAGCAGAGGCAGACACTGACTGAGGACTCGTAGGTGCGCAAATACGCCGCACTTATACTGTGGTGAACCGGAAGAGCTCCGTGGCGCTTTTCCTGTGTGAGGACGCCTCCTCCTCTTCGTCCTCGCCCGTCGTCGTCCTGGGAGTATCGTCCACGTAAGCCAGCTCTTTCCCTCCGTCCCCGCACACGACGCCAAGGCTACCACAGGGGGCGCCGTCGTCGCCCTCCTCGTTCACCAGCAGCATCGCCGACATCTCCTCCGCCTCCGAGCTCCCCACCGACGACAACTTCCCATCCGGCCTCCTCCTTCTCCTCCTCCAGGGCACCCCCAGCGCCGGACAGCGAGGAAAGATCAGGCTCTTGCTCGGTCTCAGGCAGCCGACGCTATCCTTCCTCCTACCGCTCTTCTTCTTGCCCTTCTTGTTCAGCCCGTCCCCGCAGCTCTTGCTGCTCCTCATTTCGCCGTTAATGCCGCCGTTGTGAGCCTGGTTCTCCGCCACTTTCTCCGCTATTTGCTCGCTGCCAGACTGGCCTCCCTTCTCCTCCTCCTGTTTGGCCTGCCTTCTGATCTCCTCCTGGTCCACCTCCACCCTGAGGTCCATCTCCAGGTCGTACACGCGCCCGTCCTCGCCTCTCACCGAGATGGTGTCCCTGATCACAACCACTTCGCTCTGATCCTCCTCGTCCTGTCCCTTCCTCCTCCTCAGCCTCCTCATGATCCTCCGCATTCTCCTCCGCACCGACGATGCCCCCTCCGCCTCCACCTTACCCCTCTGCAGCCTCTCTCTCGGTATCTCTATGGTGAGGTCGATGTCCTCCACCACCCCCGCGCCGTCCCCCACCCGCACGTCCACGTCCCTTCTGCTCACCCTGACGCTAAGCGTGTCTGACCCCCCTCGGATCCTGGGCTCGCCCCCGTCCGCCAGGTGCATCGGTGGCAACTCTTCACTGTCGCCTCTGCCGCTGCTGCTTCCGTCGCTGGCGACGACGACGCTCTTCCCAGCGACGCAGCTGACGCTATCGACGTCCACGTCCAGGATCTTGCTGACCCCGTCGTCCTCCGCGTAGTCCGACATGGCGAAGAGCAGCTCGGAGATGGCATCGCCGTCGTCGTCGTCGCTGCCGCCGTCGCCCTCGTCGCGGTGCAGCAGTCGGGCCAGCTGCTCAGACTCCACCTCTAGCTTGGTCAGGTACTCTGGATTGGTTTGCGTGAGGGGGTAAGGTGCGGGTGTTAGTGATTTGCCGCTTGCCGGCACGACTTCCGTCCCCCAAAGTAAAAAAAAGAAAGAATACGTACTAGTACTAGTACGTATACGTACCATTACTGTACACAGTGAATTTGCAAAGACAAAGGAATGTGGCGTGAAATTCGCCAATCTTTGACGTGAAGGTTTTGTGCGAAGTGCAGAGTTAGTGAAGAGGACGCTCTTCAAGACGGAAAGAAGAACATGGTAAAGCGAGAGAGACAGGAAGAAGGAAGACTAAGAAAAAGAATAAAAAAGAAAAGAATAAACAAATAAGTGAAGAAAACTTGTATTGAATGAACAATATTACAAAAGAAATGCTAATGCCCGTTTGAGGCTAAATCAGGAATTGGAGCAGAACAGAAATTGTGAGAAATTCCAGAAGTGAATAGAAGAAAAAGGCCCTTTGTAGGAATGAGTAACGTTAAGCAAGAATTTCTGCCCAGAAATTTCCCCGCAAAAGGTGGGAAAAATTCTTTAAGGAAAACAAAATAGTATTTTTTGTGGGAAAGTAAAAAGTAAAAATGTTATATGTACAAGACTTGAGCCGTTCTCTTTTCCCCTTTCCCCGCCTACTTGGTCCCCTGCTCAAAGAGCTGAATGAGCCTCCTTGAGTTTTGCCCCTGGATGAGATCCAAGCTCGGCTTCTTGGCCCTCCTTGGGTCCCCATTCCCATTCTCCCCCTCCTCCCCTTTGGAAGGAGGCGGCCAATCACTAACAGCTCCGCCAACTCCTCCGTCGAGACCTTGATCGTCGTCTTCCTCTATTCCCAGGTCAATCTTGGCCACCTCCTCGTCGTCATCGTCGTCGTCATCCTCATCCGCGTCTTCTTCTGGGTCGCTGCCGTCGTCGTTGTCCACCGTCTCCTCCCTCCTCGTGTTGGACTGGCGGGAGAGGGGGGAGAAGAATTCAAGAAATAACAAGACGGACGATCGGAATGGGAAAACAGGACGATTCGACCCAGAGTAACTTGGCGACGTAAACTGCAAATAGCACTCCCGACGATTGTGTTAGTATGCCCAAAAAAACACGAATGTATTCCGGTTTTGTAGTACTTTCCTATATCAAACATTAATAAATTCAGAACGCCCCTGCGTAGTTGCTGGGACGTGTTTTGTGTCTTAAGGTTTTCTTATAAAGTATATTTTTGACTTTTGCCATCCAGTACTTTGTTGAGTTTAAGTTCAATACGTACTTAGTTGAGTTTTTTTGTGTATATGCTGTATTGTAAGTACTTTTCTGTGTGTCACATGTGTAATGTTCTGTGTAAACATGACGCATTTCCCAGATATGTTTCTAATAATATTGTAAAATGACATTTTTATTTCTTCTGCGGGATCTCAGCTCTGCTGTGAGAAGGAGCATCTCTCTTTCTGCTTCCCGCCTCGGCTCCTGCCTGGGCAAAGGCTCTGATCGCGCCCGTCTTGGCCGCGGCATCCTTCCAAAGTTGCTGCAATTGCAAATTTGGCTGGCTCGGCTCATCCCATCTTATTTTTCTTGTTGCTTCGCCCCTCCTCCCTCCCTCCCTTCCTCCCTTCTTCCCTCCAGCAAGTCTTCCACGAAACTTGACTCACCCTGCTGTCGATGAGCTTGGACTTCCCCTTGGAGACGTCGAAGTGGGTGCAGAGCTGGACCAGGTCGCCGCCGCCGTCCGCGGCACCCGCCGCGCTCATCTCCTCTTCCTCCTCCTTGTCGGCCCCGGCGACGAACTTTCCGTCCACGCCGTCGTCCGCCAGCAGCTCGTCCCCGAACAGGTTCATGAACTCGATGACGACCCCGTTTGACCAGCCGAAGCCCGTCTGCACCTCGTACTCGCCGCCGCCGCCGGCCTGACCCTGCGTGGACGTCGCGTCGTACTGGAAAAAGGGGGGACGGAAAGGGGTCCAGTATCCAAGAGCCACACTTGCACTACTAGTTCACGTCTCCTCCTCACCTTCTCGAACATGTTGCAGACCTCGGCCCCCGGAGGGCAAGAAAACATGGTCCCGTTGGTGTACCTGCGGGCGATGGTCAGGGCCATCTCGCGGGCCTCCGGGTGCCCGGTCTTGAGCAGTCCCGCCACCAGGATGTGCTGCAGCGGGGGCCACGCGTTCGGGAAGTCCCACTGCTGGCCGGACTCCTCGAAAGACGTGGGAACACCCCCGCTGAAAGAAGACGATTATGTCTACAGTACTATACAATACAGTACCGGTACATCTACCTACGTATATACACGTGTACATGAATGTTTGAGGCATATTTCATATCCAAAAATTGCAAATCTGGCATTTCTTAAGAGTGCTTATATTCCATAGCTTCTACTCCCTCTTTTTTTTTTTTTTTTTTACAATTTTTTTATTTGGTTATACTGTGCTGCTCGTGTGAACTGTCAGGTTTTCTCCTGAAAAAATTGCCATATTCCCTGTACGTCAGAAAGCTGGCAACTCTGGTACCGATCGTGTCCCTGTCACTCACTCGCAGTAGATGGCCTTGGTCCTTTTGAGGTATGCGCAGGCGCACTCGGCCACCTTGGTCCTGTCGGCACTGTCGTAGCACTCGGCCCACAGTGGGAACAGGTTGGACGGGTAGAAGAAGCGCCGGGGCTTCTCGTTGACCAGGTCAAAATCGTACCACACGCCGTCCTCCTCGTGCCACAGCAGCTTGTCTACCGCCTTTCTCAGCCGGTTTGCGCGCCCGGCGAACTCCTCCGCCCTGGCCTCGTCGCCCAGCAGCGAGTGGAACTCGGACAGGCTGACGTAGTTCATGTAGACCAGCGCGTTTAGGTCCACTGGAACCACGTAGTGTGCCCTCACCTGGCCGAGGCCTCCGCTGTTGCCGCCCTGGACACGTACAAGATATGGATGGTGCAATAAAAACGTGAAAAAAACCTTACGTTGAATTTTCATGTTGAATTTTGGGGTTTTGTTATTATTCTGAGAGGACTGTGACGCGTGTCAGGATTTTTTTAGGGGGGAGACATCCTGTACCTACACTGTACAGACACGAAGTGAAAAAAAAGCGATCATTGCCTTCTCATTTTTGTCCTCCTTACTTCCTGGTTGATCATCCATCTGGTGGAGTAGTCCCAGCCAGTCTCGGCACCGGCCTTCATGTGGAAGTAGAACTCCTCACGCTCCTCCAGGTCGTCTCCGAAATGCTCCATGGCCATCTCCACGTCCTCCCGGTAGGACTCCGGCCTGGGTCCGGTGCCGCCGGTGCCGTAAACAAAAACCCGGTGGTGCTTTGCGTCGTCCCCGCCTGCCGGCTCCTCCACTAAGACCGACCTGTTCCTCTCCCAGAAGTCCATCTCCTTCTCCAGAGTGGGAAGGTGCTTCCTGAGGAACTCCACCTCGGCCGTCTTGCTCATGTACTCGCGCATCATCAGGGTCAGAAAGGGCGGTTGCGACCTCTGAAAGGAGGGGGATGGAAGGTTGAAATACTGAGGGAACAATCTCTCCGCCTCTTCTCCTCTCAATCTTACCTTGTTGTAGTAAATCCTTCCCCCGTTGGGCACCAGCCCGTGGGTGTCCACCATGTAGAGGAAGTTCTCCACTATGCCCTTGACGGTGGCCGACATGTCGAAGCAGAGGAGCGCGCGGACGATCCAGTAGGTGTCCCAGTAGTAGAACTCCCTGAAGCGTCCGCCCGGGACGATGAAGCCATTGGGCACGTAGATGATGGAGTAGAGGTGCGGATTGGCGCGGACGTCATCCTTGATCCGGCGGCTCAGGTCCTTCAGCAGGCGGTTGATGCGCTTTGCCAGGCCTGTCGACGCGGGCGAGGGGAAAAGTGGATGGCAACCCTGACTCAGCTTGCCGCGCCCATAAAACCACCATCATAATTCATAACAAACCGTACAGTACGTACCCCTGAGCTGTCCGCTCTTTAGCTCCCTGATAAACTTTGGCTGCGGCGTCCAGTCCTCTGGCGTCCACAGCTCCAGCTCCTGACCCTCCTCCTCGAAGTTGGCCTCAACGAACTACACAAGGGAAGAAAAATTGACTTTCCATACTACTGTACAACTAGCCGGACGGACGTGATGTTTTCACTCACCTCCTTGATCTGCTCTACGGTGAGCTTGTCGTTGCTCCTGATGAGCTCTTCAAACCTCTTGATGATCTTTCCCGGCGGGAACTTGAGCTTCTTGTCCACGAAGGTCTTGGAGTCCGGGTAGATGTGCGCCATCTGGACCAGGTCCAACAGGGGACCTGAATATAAAAATCATTAGTGCACTGGAAATCCGAGATTGCTCTGATTGCAAAATGTGGCATTCCTTTGTACTGTGTAAAAACATCTTGCCATAAGCAAAGTTTTTCGTTGCCAACTACCGACTTTACTACTCGCATATCGGAGTATACTGTACATTCAGCAAAGTGGCCCAACTTTCTTCCTTTCTTACTTCTTGCCCTGAACTTTCATCTTCATCTTCCCATTTCCACAAAAGCACAATGCGGGATGAAAAGCGGTTTTTTTCCCTCCTCCACTTCTTCCTCTTCCACCTACGTGGCACCCCATTTTCGTATTTCGAAAAGAGCGTACACATTACCCACATAGTATAGTAATACGTATAACTGAGCAAATATGGCAAAGCGGCCGTGAAGGGTGTAACAGGGTGACTCAAGATCGAAAATGCATGATTGGCATAGTGCATTTCTTCCTCCTTTGTGAACACAAGTATCACCCTTTTCTTGTATCACCCTGTGCCGTACTAATTAACATTTTTTTCCCCAAGAGAAATGTTAAAAGTCCTTCGCGTACACAAGTTAGATGTTTACACAACCAAAACGAACGTGAAAAAAGGTCATATAAAACTCTTCTTTTGCCGAAGATCGTTTATACGTATACCGATATTTCGGCGCAGTAACAAAGTGACCTGACGACAATTTGGATCGATTGCCAAAAGCATGTGATTTTTGGGGGGTGCTTGGAATTAATAACGGGATATTAAAAGTGAGGGACCGAGGGCAAGACTGCTTTTTCTTTGTGCTTAACAAACAGGACTTCTTCCCAAATAACTGCTTTACCTTATCACACGTGTCCAGGAAAAAAAAAGTGCGCACATTGTCAATTACCAAATAAATAGTTATTTTATGTGCAAATAAGCACAGCACTTTTTTGGCGAGTAAATTGTGCTTTTTAAAAACATGGCAAACTGAACGCAACACTTTTTCAAGCGAATTTTTTCAGCCTTTTCTAAATACGAAAAACTTTTTTTGGCGAAACATGATTCGGTGTTCTTATATATGGGAAGATGAGCACAACACTATATTAATTACTTCGGCTTTTTTTAATATGGGAAACCAAACGCTGGCTATTTATCTCTCACCATAGCAGTAAATCCCGCTGTCGCAGACCGGATCGGTGTCCTTGATCCTCTGGTACTTCCTGGGTCGGACTGAAGAAGAAGAAGAAGAGGA
>JAAUYM010097297.1_pt1 | contig 15485 bp, 14 predicted proteins | sample 7278001 | NCBI WGS metagenome assembly JAAUYM01 (sample SAMN14350224, study PRJNA611818) | marine sediment metagenome | isolation source: surface marine sediment (1.8m) | place: French Polynesia: Moorea | collected 2018-08
CTGTCTTTCTCCTTCCCTACCTTTTTTGCTTGGTGTGGCCGCTGTGCTGTGGAGGGGTGGTCTGCTGCGGGGGCGGAGCCGGAGGAGGAGGAGGAGGAGGAGGAGGAGGAGAAGGAGGAGGAGGAAGAAGGGGGCCCTTCCATTGGGAGAGGAGGAGGAAAGAGGAGGAGGAGATACAATTTCCCTGGATGGTCTCTTTTTCAGGAAAGGAGGATGGAGAAAAAGGCAGATCCATCCCAGGTCGCGATAACGATGGTGAGAGGAGAGAGAGAAATAAAGGAGACTCCGCACACTTTCTCTTCCCTTCCTCCATTACCATTTTTTCCTCGACTTCTTCTCCCCAATTCAGAATGTTTTTATTGCCAAAGGAAACGAATAATTATGCAGGCTATTGTGATCTCCCCAACTTTGGGGTGCGGAATAATTTGAAGCTATTGTGATTTCCCAACTTTTGCGCAAAACTTCATCCGAAGAAGAGGAGAGGAAATGATGCGAGGAAGAGATGGGGAAAGGAAAGATTCCACTTTTGCGTAAATTTGCTTTTTCGCTGTCTCCCTTCCCCCTTGCTGTCCTGAGGGACAGGAGAAGAAGGAAGAGAGGAGGAGATGAAATTAGCGCTCAAAAGCCCCCTCCTGGTTGAGGGAGAGGAGGAGGAGGCAAATGGAGGAAAGGGAAGTGGGCTTAGTGACTGGAATATTCATGCGGAAATGGTGGAGGAAGAGGAGGAGGGATTAAAGTGGGTAGAGAAAGAAAGAAGAGAGAAAAAAACACTATTTGCTATAAGCAAACAGTTTTTAGAAGCGTGAGTTTTTGTATTTTGTGCGTTGCGGTGCCCGACGGGACTTTTAAACTTGCAAGCGTAACAAACTTATGAAAAAAAATTGTGACATTTATGCTGTACTTTAAGGACATATTCCATTACATGCTTAAAGCTGAAGTTGTTACGCTCGTAAGTTTAAAAGTCCGTCGGGTGATGGCAAAGTTGCAAGATTTTTTTGTATTTGAACTCGGGAAAGAAAGGAATTCCGGGAAGCCGTAGCATGTTTGTCAGAGCCTTGGCTTTCATGTCCTATCGCATTTTTTGTTGTTGTTTGAACAACACAGAAAAACTATTCCTACGTTTGTCTTGTACAAGTACAAGTATGTAAAAAATAGGTTGTTTTAAACTTCTTGTAAAATGACGAAATGACAGGATTTTTTTGTTTTTCTATGGTGTATCATTTATGAAGCAGCCTATATGAAGCAGCCTAGCTGAATTTGGACTTTATCAGCATTGTACTAACTGCTCTATGTGGGGAAAAGGAAGTACAAGCAGAGAAGGTGGGAAGGAGGGGGTTGCGTTTATCAGAAGGGATAAGAAATATGGTGTAAAATATCCCCTCTGAAACACACAAGTGCGACCATTTAGTTTGGGAATTCGACGGCAGAAGCTTCAATTTGACGCAAATGACAATTTCCCCCTTTTTGTGTGTACAAAAATGTGTATACTCCTGTCACAGGATGCTGCCGCACACTCATTCATCGCTCTGATTTATGCAAACACAAAACCCAGTTGTGTGTATTGTAATACTAGTAGTAGCATCAAATGAATCGACTTGTTCCTCTACTAAAAAATGCACTTCCGACACTTTTTCATGAAGGAGATTGGGGATGTGTGATAACACACACACAAAAAAACGTGCATGTAGATTTCGTACGTGACTAAGAACTAATCGCGCGCCAAGATCTCCTTGGCTAATATTTCCTTTTCTTCCTCACGGATTTGGTCGAATTTTAGTGTCGCCGTAGCAACTGTTCCTACCGCCGTGTATGCCGGTACCCTCTCCCGTTGGATGTGTTGTTATGATGTCAGATGATGAACTACTAGGTAATAGTAGGTCTACAGTAGCCCTTTAGTAAACTGAATCATAAACCTACCATTCTACAGACTAAAAGCCTCAAAGAAAGATTGCTATGATTAGCAAATTTAATTTTGTGTATCTACTGCTGATCAGGTATAGCCAAACTCTGTAAGCCATGCTCTGTAATGATTTCAGCTTCTGACCAGCAAGTGTACTAAACCGAAGTTCTGCTGTAACTACACCCCCTGTACAGGGGGGGAAAAGTCGAGTTGATGTGATAATCAGCCACGATAAGACCCGGATGAATTGGTGTCAAGAGACACAGATGGCTTTCTCTCTCTATCTTTCTCTCCCCGTTTGTATTTACTGTATGCTAGTACTGTATATAAGGGGTGGATCTTTCACCTCCCTCAAAGAGGGACTCACTCGAATCGTTCGCGATGGCCCAAGTCCTCCTCCTCCTTCTCCTGTCGTCGGCGCCCCTCTTGTGCGCCGGCTTTACCTGTCCCTCCGACGGCTACTTCTCCGACCCCGCGGACTGTTCCAAGTTCTACCAGTGCCACGGAGGGATCGCCTACCACATGTCCTGCGGCACAGGGCTGCTATGGAACCAGCAGTACAACTGGTGCGACTGGCCGTACAACGTGGACTGCAGTTCCGGTGGCGGTGGAACTACGACGCCCCCGCCTCCCCCTCCCCCACCGCCACCTCCGCCACCTCCACCCCCGCCTCCACCTCCACCAGGTGGCGGCGGAGACATTAAGCCCCTGCCCAATAAAGTCATGGGGATGTATCTGGCCATCAACGCCGACAGCGACTGGCAGTGGAACAGCAACAAGGACTGGACCCCACAGCTCCACAGCTACCAGCAGTCTGCGGTCAACGTCCTTTACCTCTGTTTCATCAACCCTGCCACAATGCAGGTGCCCAAGTCCTTTGCCAACATGGCCGCCACAAGGGGGACCGGAGCATGGGGGGCTGTGCCGTCCGACACCGTGGTGCTCTTTTCTGTTGGAGGGTATGCGGGCTTTTATCGGATGGACATTTCAGATTAAGCATGGATTTCTCAACTAATTGATGAGCAGGCAGACTGACAGCGTGAACGTGAACCCCTGGCCTTGGCTCACATCTCGCTCTGCCGCCGAGCAGATGGCCGAGCAGGTGGCCCAGTGGACCACTCTGTATCCAGGGTGCGACGGGATTGACCTGGACATTGAGGAGGGAGCCGGCAACGCTCCCGGAGCGGGGACAAACATGGTCTACTTTGTCAGAAAGTAAGGAATGTTTCGCAATCTTGCTTGTTCTACGGTCTCATGTCCTTTTTTTGTCCAGGCTTCGGCAGTTGAACCCTTCCATGATCATCAACCAGCCCACCTTTGGATTTCCCCAGATTGACGCTGAGAACGCAGTCATCAACGAGTCCTGGAACTCGAATGGCGTCAGCAACAACATCGCCGACTCCATCGGACTCATGGTCTACACTCCTGTAAGCAGAAGCAGGATAAAACCTTGTAGTTGCCATGCCATTCTCCTTCTCCTTACTTTACAGGAAGCAGATTCGCTGAACTGGATCGACGAGTACACGGAGAGTGGGTCCAAGTGGCACGGCTTCCCAATCACGGCCGACGTCCCGGAATCCGCCGTCATCATCGGAGTTAAGGCAAGAGAAAACGAGTTGGCATTCATAAGCCATTACCGCACAGTCCTTTGTCTATTATCTGTTGTAACGTACGTACACAGGGCACCGACCCGTCTTGGGTGTGGACCAGCTTGGCCAACGAGGTGAACAGCCGCGGCCTGAGGGGCATGATGACCTGGTACGGGACGGTGGCCAACGGGCCGCAGCTGTACGACCCGTCCTGGGACGTCAGCGGGAGCTCCGCAGCGCAGACCAGCATCCAGGGCGCGTTCAACATCATAAATTGAAGCTAACTAACTATATCGCCCTTTTTTCCCGTGCAAGTTAAATTTATACAATTATTTTGCATTTGCAGTTTGGTGCGCACGAATAAAAATACATGATAAAGTGGGTCTCAAGTTTCAGTTTCTTACTATGTATACCAGAACATGCAGGGAATGTTAGCAAAAGCAGCAAATGTGCTCAAGCAGGGTTCTACCTTTCAATATGCCAAGAATCCAAGCATCACCACACATCTTTGTAAAAAAAATTGCTATTTTTTTTGGTTGAAGAACGGGAGCACAAACGTCTTTTGTACAGTAGTACGAGTAATTCCTGCTTGCATACAGGAATTCTGTTTACTTATCCCCCTTTCTTCTACGTAGGTATGTACGTACGTAGGCCCTTTGCAGTACCTAGCAAAGAGCTGCCCATGTTTGTCTTGTCTAAGCCGCGAGAATGCGGCGGCAGCGGCTGCGGCGGCTGCGGCGGAGGCGGCGGGAGTTTAGTGCAGCATTAAATAGATGAAGGTGTCCTAGTGCATGAGGAATCCCTTGTAGGTACTGTGTGGGGGCTCATATTTTGACGCCGCACAAACAACACCCTCGAGTCTCGACTCTTGCTGATATAGTATTTTGCAGCTGTGAAAAACAAAACAGCACACGAGATAAATAGGGTTTGTGATATGACTTGTCTCCCTTCCTAGGTTTCTCAGGGGATGCTGCATATCCGCATAGTTCTCCAACCTTCGGTATAAAAAGAGGCTTATTGCAAAAATCCTGTTCACTCTTTCCTCTACCTTTCCTTTTGCCCGACACCTCAACAATGACGTCTCTCAGATCTTTGGTCGTCCTGCTCATGGTCCCGCTGCTGTCGGTGTCGGCGTCGGACTTCTCCTGTCCGTCGCCCAGCGGCTTTTACGCCAACCCGGACGACTGCGCCAGCTTCTACCAGTGCTCCGGCGACGTGCCCTACCTCTACCCGTGCGCGGACGGGACCTACTACGACGAGATCATGGTGGTTTGCAACTGGGAGGACATGGTGGACTGCGGAAGCAGGCCGGTGGATGGGGAGGAAGGGGAAAACGATGGGGGCGACGACCAAGGTGAAGATTACGGGGATGATGATGGCGGTGACGATGGTGAAGATTGCGAAGATGACGACGGAGATGATGGCGGTGAAGATTACGGAGATAATGGCAGCGACGACGGCGAAGATTACGGAGATGACAACGGTGGCGAAGACGCGGAGAACAATGGCGATGGTGACGGCGAAGGCGGTAGCAGGGCCATGCCCGAGAAGTCCATGGCAGTCTACCTGGCCCTGACGGCGGACTCTATGGAGAACTACACCACGTCCAAGGACTGGCAGCCACTCCTCTACCCGTACCAGCAGACCTCGGCCAACGTTCTCATGTTCACCTTCGTCAACCCGGAGACCATGGAGGTTCCAAAGGCCTTCGAGAACCTAGCAGCCACCAAGGGGACCGGGGAGGCGGGATCGGTGCCTAAGGACACCATCGTCCTCTTTTCTGTCGGAGGGTGAGTTATACTTTCTTAAGACGCTAAAGATTCCACAGTTATTTAACATTTTTGCCAGGCAAACGTACAGCGAGTCCGTGAACCCGTGGCCGTGGCTGGTATCCCGCACAGTGGCAGAGGCCATGGCCGACCAGGTCTCCCAGTGGACGGACCAGTACCCGGGCTGTGACGGCATTGACATCGACATCGAGACCGGGGCCGGGGACGACCCGGCTGCGGGGGAGAATCTGGTCTACTTTATCGAAAGGAAAGGTCAACCAGTGTTATCAAGTTTTTAGCTAAAGAAATAATGTCAAAATTTCGCATGGCAAACAAGAATTAGTCCCTATAAAGAAAAAAAATTGCCAGACAGAAAAGAAATTCCAAACTTTCTCACATGCTAACTGAAATTGGAACATGCCAGTTTTTGGCCAGTTGGCATTACTGGGATCAACTGCCTTATAGCAACTCTAGTATTGAGTAGTATAGTAGGTACAGAGGATTTCGGATAATTGGTACTTGTCGGAAAATGGCCAGATTTCCCATTTATTCGAGTTTTCCATTTAGCCAAGTCGTTTTACGTATCAGCGTTAATTTTCCCGATCAACCGAGTTTCGCTTATTCGAGTTCAACTGCGAATGCTACAACAATTGTTGGTCTTTCTCTCCAAACGTAGGCTGCACGAGCTGAACCCCGACATGATCGTGTTCGTGCCCACCTTCGGCTACCCTCAGATCGCTGGTCAGATCGCCATGATCAACGCCGGCTGGGACTCCAGTGGCCAGAGCAGCGGCCTCGTCGACTCGATCGGCATCATGGTCTACAGCGGGACTGAGTCACTGGACTGGGTGGACGAGTACACGGAGAGTGGTCAGCAGGGGGCGGACTGGCCGATCACGGCGGACGTGCCGGAGAGCGCCGTTCTGGTCGGATGCAAGGTGCCAAGCCATTGAAACTTAACAATCTTTCGTGTGTTATACCTACAGTGGATCTCGGATAATCGGGAGAGGCGCAGGAGAGGCCCAATATTGGGCCAATTGAGCGATTTTTTCCCCTTTAACAGGGTCTAAATCTATGTACGGTAAATAAGAGTTTACTCTTACTGTATGTAGGAAGTGAACTGTGTTTTTTTCTAGAAAATTTCCCAATTAACCGAGATTCCCAATCAACCGGGCTCTTATAACCTGAGTTCCACTTCACACTTTGTGCCATGTCTAGGGTACTGAGTCCTCTGCGGTGTACGGCGACTTGGCCCAGGGCGTAAACGACGACCAGTTGGGCGGGATCATCGTGTGGTACGCCACCGTCATTAACGGCGCCGCCGACATGTACGACCCCACCTGGGACGTCAGCCACAGGGCGGACAGCAAGGTCGGAATGAACCAGGCGCTCAAGGCAATGATCGAAGGAGAGGCATGATCAAATAAATGACGCATGACATGGCATCGACTCACATTGATTTTGACTAAAAAGGAGGCAGAAAATGCAAGTGTGTTCGTCGTTACCCACGCTCTGAAGAGTGGACCAAAGTGTTGCCAAACTTTATGTTCCTTTGAAGAGTCGCAATCAGTCACCACGTCCTGTCCAACTACTAGTCTCAATTCCCTTCTTCCTTCCTAGCTCCCCCCCCTCCCCTACTTGAGTTAGTTCTTCGTAGTCGTACTAGTGGTGGATCTCTGCCTGCGACAGGACGGACCCCCATCTAACCTAACTCTGCAAGCTAAGCAACTTTTCACCCGTCTCTTTCTCCCTCCCATTCACTTCCCCATATCGCACCAACATCTCCAACGGCGGCGATTTTCCAAAATGGTCTAACGTAGTAGTACGTAGTTGAGAGCGGCAAATTTAGGAAAAGGGAAATGTGGAGTTCGTGATGCTGTCGCAGACTATTGCGCTTGCTCCAAATATGCTGGTCATTACAAAAGCTTTCCCCGCCGGATGCCAATGGAGGACAGCCTCCTCCTACCTGAACATTGGAATTGTGAAGCGTGTACTACATAAACAGACGTCGTTGATGCAAATCCGCTGTTAAGATGAGGGGGCGCGCAAGCACAACAAATGGCCACAAATGCCAACGAATGTCCCTGATGACAGTTCGTGTGCACCGAAAGGGTCCATTTGTCTTCCCTCCATTTCCTTTCTTCTTGCTCCTAATTGCCTTCCAAAGAGGGGGCGGGAAGAAAGGAGGGGGGAAACCAGAGAGAGGAGGAAGAAAGAAAAAAAAACAAGCATTCGTGATTTGCATTTGTTACAGCGGCCATGGTTGGAATTGGGTTCCAAGTAATGCGCTCTCAAAGTGATGTAGGGAAAAGAGGACGACGACACCTACATACTACGCAGCTCGCTGCGACCTGATTACAAATAAGAAAAGTTTGTGTTGGCAAAAAAAAAAGTTGGTCACTTCCTCCTCCTCGAAAGCGAGTCTAGGTACAGCGTGTACGCGAGACTTCAGAATCCTTCGTTGAAGATCCTTTTCTAGGCGATAATTCCACCGCCACCACTTACGCTCGTGTGTATTTGTCTCCAGAAAGCAAAAACAAAGAGTGTTTCTCTACCACCGGTTACTTTGCTGTACTTCGTAAAACCTAGCATTGGAGAGGGCATTAGCCTCCTTTAGGACAGCAGAAGAGCTGCGAAAACAAGCTCGGAGGGAAAAGGAGTCTTAGCAGCCTTTTCGCTTCTCTTTCAGTTTCCTACTCACCTCTTCTTCTTTGTAGTATTTCTTTCTCCACACGTCAGAAGAGGCTCCTCATCCTCCTCATCTCTCTTTCTCGTCCCACGGGGGCAGCTAATTTTCTCTCTTCTGACAAGCAATTTTCTCTTTTGTCTCTCTCTCTGAACCACAGCGGAGGAAGAAGAAAGGGACAGAGCTGCTCAATTATCCAGCGACCGATAAATCTCCATCTATCAAATAGAAAAAAAAATGGGGGAGAAAGGGAAAGGAGGTGGAACTTTCCAAGTCTTGTTGCACACAGGAGAGAGGTGTTCAAGTAACCATCGTTCTTGATTCTAACGGTACCAAGCAGGCAGCGTTTCACACGCCGACTGAAGAGAAGAAGACGCTCTCTTCTCTCCTTCTCCGCTCCCTTTTGGAGAGAAACTTGCCTTTCTCTCTTTCTCTTTTCTATTTCTGGTTCGTCCGCCCGTCCGTCCGTCCGTCCGTTCGCCCGACGGTTGAATGACGCCTGACAGAACCAGCCGAACCGAACGGAGGATGGAAGGAAGGAACAAACGTCTCTCTTTCCTCCTTTTGACGACTCCGATCAACGTCCAAAGAGGCTTTTGCTCCTGTTCCTCCTCCTTTTCCTCCGTCTCTTGAGGGAAAGACGCCTTTTCATGGGAGAAAAACAGGGATTCTTCTTAGAAAGTTCTTTTGCTCTTTACCACGAAGAGTGAGGCAATCAGTTCAAATTTTGTACTACAAATCCACATGTAACGGGGCTAATTGTGCAGACGACGTCAGAGGTTCGTCATAATCAGATGCTGGGGGGGGGGGGAGGGGCGCTTGACATTCAACGTGCTGTTGTACAGTATTAGTAACGGTTTTCCCCTCCCCCTCTCCCTCTTGGGGAACTTGTAGCCCGAAAGGAACTCGGGCTACTTGCTGCTCTTAGGGGAAATTAAAGTTGCCCTTGCTCGGGCGGAGGAGGAGAGTGCGGCGGTCCTGAGAGGAACCTATCCAAACAGTTGCTGAGGTCATGAAGAAAATGGAAGGAGGAGGAGGAGGCGGATCGAGAGAGAGAGAGAAAGCAGCGGCGGGCACTCCTGGTTATTTATGCCTCTTTCGAGTGGTGCCAAGAACATTTCGGAAATGGCGTAAACATCAACGGGAGAAATGGGGAGGGAGAATGTGTGCGCGCAGTAGCACAGCAGTCTGGATGGAACCATCTGCTGTAGTCATATCCGCTTACTGTCTTTGAAGAATGGAGAAAACGGCGTTGCAAACTGCCGCAGCGGCAGCAACCCGTTTGTTTCCACCTCCCCCTTCCTCTTTCACGTCCAGTCATCCACATAGCCTTTCCTGCCGAAAATAAACCCCGAAACTGCTAATGTAGCCCACGAAAAATGGAGGCAGTAAAAGCCGCTGCCAGACTCGGGTTGCAAAAAGAGAGAGAGAGAGGGAGGGAGGGAGAGAGAATCGTAAAGTGTGGATTGGCTTTTCTCCTCTCCCTTTTCCCTACCCGCCCACCCTCGTTCACGCAGTGGCTGGCTGCTGTAAGAAACCTTTCGCGTGTGCATTTCTACGCTGCTCTTTTTTACGCCGGCCCCTTTTATGGGAAAGTGTGTGGGGGGGGGAGGGGAGGGAGGTTGGAGAAGAAGGAAGGGAGTGGAGAAAGGTTTTACAACTTCCTCCTCCCCTCTCCGAGCGACCACCATGCAGCAGCGCAGCAGACTTTGTAAAGGAGAAGGCGTGGAATAATACGGGAAGCGTCGTCGTGTTGTAAAGTCTTGGTCTGTCTGTCTGTCTGTCTCTCTTCTCTACCTTTATTGATCGTCGCCGAACGTACTACAGTCGCCATTGGCTACGAAACTTGACTGAACGCGGCCAAACAAGCCAAGAAGCATATCTGTTTGGTGGAGAAAGGTCTTTCTGGCAGTCGCAAGTCGCAGCGAGGCAGTCATTCATTCCATGGCGGGGCAATCTCGAAGGCAAGAAGCAAGAAAAACAAAAGCCCTCCTTCCCCCTCCTCCTCTTCTCAATCTTCCCCCTCTCCAGGGAAGGACCAAGGAGAAAGAGGCCGATATAAACAAGGACCACATAGTTGTATAGTATAAGGCAAGATCGAATGAAATCTCAACCAGAACATCCCTCCCCTTTCCCCCCCCCCCCCAAAAAAAGAGCCTTCTTGACATTGACGAATGTTGATAAAAGAAAGAGGACAAGGAGGATCAAGCAACAACAGGGAGGAAGTAGGAAGTGGTTGGTGCTACTGCTGACGTTGCCTCCGAATCTTTCTTCAAGCAAGACAGCAGTCAGACAGTGAACTTTGCCTCCTGACTATTAATCACTTTCGTTTTGTCCTGTTTTTCAAACGTTGAAATCTCTTAAGTTAAACTGGTTGTTCATCCCTGTTCGTCTAATGGAAGACAGCAGCGTCTGATGTGCTCCTTCCAGCGGGCAGAAAGCCCTCTCTTTCCCACGAAAAAGCGATTCCTGTGGAGAGAAGAGGAGGAGGTCGTCGACGTCCCGCTGTGATGGCGCACGAGTGGGATGCTTTTTTTTAGGACATAGTGCGGTGTGATGAAAAGAAAGCTTCCCAAAAGATGCCAGTGGAAGCGCTGTCTTGCGGTTGCATTCCCATTCAGCAGAAACTCGACGATAGCCAGACTGGGCAATAGGGTGCCCACCCAAGAGCTCCTGGTTCCTTCTGGTCTTCCGTCCCTCAGGATGTTGCAGCAGTCGCTGTCAAGACCTGGACGGCCTGGTCAAGCTCAGATGGCCCAGATGGGGAGTAGGAACCCTTAGGGAAGCTCCTATTTGGTGATAGAAGCAGCAGCAGAAAGGACGACAGTGATCATAGTGAGAGTGACCTGAATGATGGCCACAACAGCATAAGCAACAGGCCCACATGGCTACCAAACATGGTCCCATTCCCCCACCTCTTCCAGTTGCAGCGGTTTGTGTACTGTGCCTACAAGCTCTGGAACCTGAGCACCGAGCTAAGAAGAGCCAAGTCAAAGCATGCAGCAAAGAGAGCTAAGGCCGTAGCCAACCTGGCCCCCCTGTAGACCTACATGTCCCTTTCACAGCTCTCTAGTCCAGACCTTTTTAGAATTTAATAAGACCGTCAACATGTACCTATCGACACATTGCTTAGTTTAATCTCTGTCTATTCGACGAATAAAGATCACACAAACACGCACACTCCCACAGAAGCAGTTCCATCCATGAGTCTTAGATAATTATGTACTGGCTGTAAAGATATGAAGTGGTCTCTTTTTATCTTGAGAAGTAAACTTTCTCATCGTGGGCTAGAGATAGGTTTTTAACCTCGCTTGTGGTCTTAGAAAATGAGGGGCTTACAAATTAGCATCTAAATAGGTTCTTTCTTAGAACAGACGCGTTTCCTGCAATCTCCTTTTTTTTTATAGCAGGAAGAAAGAAGGCTTCTCCTCTAAACCTTCCAAGGCACTTTCCCAAATATATTTGCACTGCAGACCGAACCTTATTTCACTACTAAGAAAAAACATTAAACCTACAAGCAATATCGTCGCATTGAGATCCCTTTTGTAAGTACTACATCAATGACGCAATATGTTCCGAAAAAGTGCTTGCTTAGATAAACAAATCTTTATTATTTCATCTTTATTAAATCAAAATGGTGTTTCTTAATTAAAACACTAAATACTAAAAATATTCGTTGGTGTTTTTTCCCCCACTTATTTCCTACGTCATGCTTTCTATGAGCGGAGCTCTCAGGTGCTGTTGATCGACTAAAGAAGATGGCGACGGTTGCCGCCCGTCGCCCAGCCTGAACACGGACTCCATAACGCAGATCTCCGTAGATGTCGTGTCCTGGCATCACAAGGGGGGGAAAAAGGAACGCATTGGACTCTCTATCATCTTTGTTTGCCCTCGTGGATAATGCCTTGCCTGCCCGCAGAAAGCTGTCCAGTCGTTGACGACCATCCCGGCCCCGAGGACTTCGGACCCCCTGTTCACCGTTCCGGCAACGAGAGGAATCTAGGTATACAAAACAAAAAGTCAAAATTGTTAGACCTTAATTAAAAATTACCTTGTTGGAGGGACAAGGACCTCCTCGTGGCGTTAGCACTCCAAATCTGCCATTATTTTTTGGTGAAATTTTGCAAGGTCTGGCAGCACTGGCAACGCTTAAATGCGTGCCGGAAAATGTGGGAAAACGCTCGTTGTCTGATTTGGCACCCTCCGCTATAGTAGATAAATTACCAGACGTGTTACTCCCATTTTGTTCCACAACATGCAAGGTGCCCGTCAGAACCACGAACAAGATGACCACCCCAGAAAGAGCGACATCGCCTCCAGGAAGTCCTCCTCCAAGTCGCTAGGGACGAACAAGCGAGGAAACAGCAACCGCGAGGAGGAGGAGGAAGAGGACAGGGACGTCGGACGGGAGCAGCAGCAGCAGCGGCTCCCCTTCTCCTGCGCCTCCCCACTCAGAGTCGCACGGGGCTCCAAGAAGCTCCTCCGCCCGCTGGAGAAGTCGTCCCTCCCGCCAAAGTGGAAAGTGGAGGTGCTCGACTACGGGAAGATGTCGACGACGCCCAACAGTGCCAGGAGGAAGGAGGAGGAGGACGGGGGTGGCGGGCCGGACTTGGGTGCCTGGTTGAGTGAAGGAAACAGGATGACCTTCTTGCTGGCCCCACTGACCCTGATCTCCACCCTGGCCTTCCTGGAGGCCTGCTACTCCACCTCACTCCTCCTCAGCCTGGCCCGCACCAGCTGGGTGCACAAGTCCCTCCTTGCCTGGATCTCCGTCTCCCTGTCCTCCATCTTCTACTACCTCATGCCCTGGGAGGCGTTCAGGCAGGGCGGCGCCGTCGCCGGCTTCACCTCCGCCGACTGCGGCAACGTCCGGAGCGTGGTCAGGCCGAGGAGGGCCTTCCTTGGCGACGTGAGAGAAGCCATGGTGGATGCCATCGCTGAGAAGGCCACCGGGTGCTACTATGGCACCTGCGGCAGCAGGAGCTTCTTCTCCAACTCTGGCCTGATGTACCTGGCCATCATGAACGGCGTCGTCCTCAGCGTGCTGAGCGTGCTGGCCGTGGTCTGGCCCAAGAAAAGCCACCCCGTTGCGACAGACATTCCGCAGCGCCTGGTGCGGTCCCTCGAGGACTCCTTCTACGGTACCACGACGGGAAAGGCGGCCGTGGTTGTGATCGGCATCCCCGTCCTTGCCTTCCTCGCCCACAACCTCCTCCGCTCTGGGGACAGCGGTGCCTGCATGGAGACCGTGGCGGCGGGCGCCAAGGACCTCTCGGCCAGAATCACGGACGCTGCTGGAGCCATCGGGCTGATGGCGTCTGATAAGGAGGAGGAGAAGGATGGCGGCATCTCCGTGAAGAAGGTTGGCAAGCAGGGCATCCTCGCCACCGTCAAGAAGGAGGAGGCTGCGGGGACGGGCAAGAGGTCGGACACCGTCACGGTGGAGGTCAAGGCGAGGGTGGGCGAGAGCGCGGGGAAGAAGAAGAAGCGATGAGGGCGGAGCGTTGATACACAAAAAGTGTATCGGTCTTTTTTTTCCTTCTTTGATAGAACACAAAACACGCAAAAGATGCGCGCTTTAAGAGTCCTCTTCTGCATTTTTGACTTTGGGCGATCACCTTGCGTATTTTAAACAATTTACAACATTTGCCTCTTAACCATTTTTACGTATTCTGACATACATTCTCCACATATTAGGTGAGTGTACGTACAATATATACTGTACCAGTACGTAGTAGGCATTTGTAACGTAAAAATAAAAATTATGCGTGACCACCTCACCTGAAGCAGGGAGGACAGCTCGTCCTGTTCGTCGGCGGACGTCCTCGGGTTGACCATCCCCCCCTGATTGGACAGGGCGCAGTAGCTGCCCACTAACGCGTTTGACGCCAACGTCTGACGAAACACCTCCACCTGCAAAAAAGGAAGAAGAGTCAGCGCCAGAATCCTGCATCGGGTCGGGACCCCAACCAGACCCTTACGCTTGCCACGTCAAGTATTTCTCTAGTACGTAAGGAGTCGTTCTTGCCACGGCTCCAATAAAGCTCCAACGTCAAGTCTATTTGTGTACCCCACAGAGCTCCTGGCGGTTGTGTGGTGTCTATAGTCGGGGAGTCTTAAAAAAAAAGAATTGTTAATTATCCTTTCCTTGAGCACGTCTCCGAGAACCTCCTCCGTCTCCCTGTCCAGGTCCGGGTGGACGAGGGCAACGTGGTCGTTGCAGGCCACGATGTTGCCCAGCGCGGAGAGGCGGTCGTCGACCCTCCGGACGTTGACGGCGTCGGGCAGCGAGTTGCGGACGTGCTGCAACTCCTGGTCGGTGGTGGAGCTGGGCAGGACGAGCCCGTGCCTGTTCCCCACCGCCAGCCGACCGATGATGCGGCAGCCCGCGATCGAAGTGTGGATCACGGGGATGATCTGCAAGTCGTGCGAAACAAGAAAATGATGGAGGGCAAGGAGAGTTACGCAAGAGTTGTTCTAGTAGAGATTTACCCAGTTTACAGCTGTAGCTGAAAGGTGCAGACAAACTTTGTCTCAAGAAGAAGAAAAACAACCCAACCAACAACGGACCCTTAATAAACTTTCGACTGAGCACCGAAACAGAAATTTTGTTCATAAGTGCCAAATGAGCATACAAGTCAATGCCAAACGTGCAAAAAGTGCATGCAATGTGTACATATTCCAACTGAGCTTCCATTTTGCATACCACCGTTGTGGTTGGTAATAACAAAAAAAAAAAAAAAAAAAAAAAAAGACACGTAGCATTCTACATACGAACTGTCCCTGATCCCTGCCAGGTCCCGACCTGCTCGAGCTCGGCCTCGAAGGTGGCATAGAAGTTCTCCGATCCCCCGACGGCCACCAGGCAGTACGAGTTGGTCAGCTTGGAGAAGGCGCCGACCTCCTCGTTGTTCTCGAAGTGGGTGCGGGTGATGCTCATGGCCACGGTGGTGGTGCTGGCGGCCCTGGTGGCGGCGGAAAGGGACTCAAAAGAACAAAACTGCTGTTTGCAAAGCGGAGAGAGAAAACGCACAGGCAATGCACCAGCGTCGCCCCCCTCCTCTTATACGTAGGAGGAGTCACCTCTTTCCAGGATTGCCCCTCGGTTGCGCCATTCCTGAAACCGGGTTGAACTCTTTCGCCGCCCTCCTCTCCAGGTGGCGCTAGCGAGTGACGCAGGCGGAAGCGGAGGCACGTACGAAGTCGTGAGCGCCATCTAGCGCAAGTGGGGGAAATTGTAGCTTTTTTTTTTTTTTAAAGGATGGTCCACAGAAGTCTGGGACTTGGAAAGGAAACGAAGAAATTGGCCTGTTTTCGTAGGACCTCTGTAGTATAGCTTAGAAGGTACACGCTAAAAAAGAGAAAAATAGAGCTATAATTATATTTGATACTTAAGAGTCTACGTACCGTACAACGCACACAAAATCAGGTCAATTCTCAGATTTACTTCAATGACTAGTAAAGTTTATGAGTAGTCTTGTAGCTCTGACATTCTTACTAAGATACTAATGACTTGAATATATTGTCAGATATGTTACACA
>JAAUYM010072297.1_pt1 | contig 15469 bp, 14 predicted proteins | sample 7278001 | NCBI WGS metagenome assembly JAAUYM01 (sample SAMN14350224, study PRJNA611818) | marine sediment metagenome | isolation source: surface marine sediment (1.8m) | place: French Polynesia: Moorea | collected 2018-08
CCAGGAGGAGGAGGATGAGGAGGAAGTCCATGATAAAGAAGAAGAAACAACATTCGTAGAGAGTAGCGAAAACTCCGATGAGGAGCTGCCAGAGACTCTCCTGGAAGACATGTCTAATGAATCCCCACACAGGAAATCTTCATCCTCTACGAGCAGCGACCTCTTCATGCCAAGTTTCATCCTCATCTTCAGCGGCATTCTGCTGCTTGGAAGCGGCGGCGGTGCAACGGTAGAAGCCGCCTTTTTGCCGCCGCCTTTGCCGCCGCCGCCGCCGCCGTCTCCGTTATCCCTTGTCAGGTTGTCCTCCGCGTCCTTGCTCCTCCTTGCCTCGCGGGCCTTTTCCAGCTTTCCCCTGCACTCAGGAAAGTCCGATGGACCATCTCCGGAGTGGTGGATGATACCGCCATCCTGAACCTGGACAACGGTTTGAAGACTTGCGTTATTTTCCTTCGCGCTGCTCTCCTCTTTGGCATCTTCGAGATCGTTCTCGTTGGCGTCCGCCGCCGCCGCCGCCGCCTCCCTTCCTGCCTCCTCAAATGACGAGGAAGATATCGTCGACTCCGTGGATTCAACCGACCCGGCTCTCCTCTTTTTCTTTTTCCTTCTGCCCTTCCTCCGCTGTCTCCACTCTTCCGTCGGGGGCGACGACGGCGACGGCGGCGGAACCTCATCCGAGCTGTTGGCTCCGATCAGTCTCAGCATCTTTCTGACTTTAGCCTTGTGCCGCGCGTCGTACGCCCTCAGCAGGGTCATCACCTCGTCAAAGTGGCTCTTCCTGACGTGACGTCGCAGCCTCTTCGGGGTAGGGAAAGTGGACTCGCAGAAGGAGCACCTGGGAAGCTGCCTAGCCTTCTCCTCCTTCTCTTTCACCTCCTGTGTCGTTGCCGCTTCAAGCTTATCGTTCTCTTCCGGAAGAGTAAGGGAATCATGGCACTCGTTACTCTTTTCCTCCGAAGCAGGATCCTCCTCCTCCTCTTCCTCCTCCTGCTGCTGCTCCTCCTCCTCCTCTTCAAGGACGAGCTCTCCTTCCTCCTGCTCCTCTGGTTCCTCCTGCATTGTTATCTCCAGCTTGATCTTGCAAAACCCTTCCACGACGTCCATGGACTCGTGGTCGAACACGTCGTAGTCCAGGCTGTAGTCTTTCTTGGCTTTGGTAACCCCGTCCTCCTCCTGGTCGACGGTGGCAACGACGTTAGCGAAGGCCATGTCGTCGATCGCATCGGACCGCCATTCGGAGCAGGCGGCGTCGCCCTCATCTTGGTCGCTGGATGTCGACAGCGGTGAGGGAGTTCGCCGCACCAGGCACCACTCCTCACGAGGCATCTGAGAATGAAAAGGGTGCGGTCTAGATACAAACTTGTACACATCATGCATAGGTACCGGTACATGTAGGGTATGTACCTAGTAGTAGGGTGTGCGCTCACCTTCAGTGATGGAGAAATTAGGCGTTAAACTTCCCCCTCCTTCTCCTTGCTGGACTGACCCACTGTGCTTTTTTTTTAGCGCCACTAATCTTTACGACTTGCAGATGTGCAGAGGAGGCTTCTTTCTTGTTTCTTATCAGTGCTCGGTACCTCCCTCTTCCGCTCTGTCCGTCCTCTCCTAGCTCCCGACGACTCCGGAGAGTCCCTCCTGCGGTAAGATATAAGAAACGGGCTTGTGATACGTCAGCATAGCGTGCCCGTAAAACCAAAGAAGAAGATTGCAGGCCGAGGGAAGGGAGAGATGGAAGGAAGAAAAAGAAGGAGGAGGAGGAGGAGGAGCTGAGAAGATGGTGCCACAGTGAAAACCGAGTGGAGTGAAGAGCGCGCGCCTGAAGAAGAAAAAACTGCAATGCGGAAGAAGCGGGGGGAGGGGGGGAGGAGGGGAGAGAGAAGGTCTCTCCCTCCCCTTTCCCTTCTCATACAAAGGAGGTGGGGGGGGCAATCAATGTCTTCTTCCTTCCAAGCAGGCAGACGTCGGTCGACCGGCGTCTTTATATGCATCTACCGACACCGACACCTATGCACCTACCGGTACCTAGTGGCATCATGTTGCAGCAGAAAGTTTGAGACAAAGGATGGTGTTTGTCTGGCTTAGGGGTCTCTTTGAAAATTACAAAAAAAAATTGTTGGCAAATCCATCTGCATGTTCCCAGGGACGAATGCCTTTTATGGTGGACAAATCTTTTTGTCTAGGAATTGTCCGCTTTCAACCACTATAGCTCTGAAGTATTTCTTTCGTTCGCCTCTTCATATGCTCGTGTTCTCAGGTCATTATGAATGCGTCGTTTTAACGGTGGCCCGAACAGTTGATGACCGACAGCAACGTCGGCGATGAAGCGTCGATGGTCACGTGTGGCTGCATGGCGTGCTAATGTAAGTTGTTGTGTGCGCTTGACCTGCAGCGCCAACGGAAAACTTCTTTTTTCCTGCCCTGCTTAGAAATCAGCGCCAGATTTTTTTTGCCCGTAGGTAGTCTATACTGTAAGCGCAGGCCGGCTACACACGGGCATACCACACTGCAAGAGGGACCATGAGGGTAAGTTGCTTACTAGCTACCACATTTTTGTAAAACATGTCTCCAACCAATCATTTGACTATAGCAGAAATAGGAGTAGAGTGCATATGTGCATGTGCATATCTGTAGTGCATACGTATGTAGAACGTAATCTCTATTGCCGTAAATTGGCTTTCATTTTCCACCTATATCCTCTCTTGCTCCCCGAGATCATCCTCATCCTGTCGTTCTTCCTCCTCGTCTCCCTGGTTTCCGCCTACTACTACCACGACCCTTACCCGGACTCCTCTCGCTACGCCCCTCAGTACGACCCCTACTACGACCCCTATTACGACTCTTACTACGACTCACCCTATGACCCATACTACGATCCACGCTACCACCGGCCGCCACCACCGCCGCCGTTGCGCCACAACAGGTACGACGAGCACGACTACTACTACTACTACCACAGACCTGTGGGGGCCGGATATCGGCCCGGAGAAGGCGAGCCCGTGAAGGGAGGAGACCCGGACGAGGACATGATGGAGCACGGCAAGAAGCTGGCCTCCTCCACCCGGGTGGTGGCCGACCTCATCGATTCCGCCAAGGACAACCAGGCGGTCAGGCCCGGAGGGGTGCTGGGAAGCCTCTTTGGGAGCGTTTCCGGCTCCGGCTCCGGAGGGGGCGGTGACCAGGCCGGACTGGGAGACGCTCTCGGCGGGCTGAGTTCGCTGATGAGGGAAGGCGCAGACATGATGGAGCACGTCCCGGGAGCGTTTATCACGATCAAGGACACCTTCGAAAAGTGAAGCAAGGAGCATGCTTTCTCGTGGATAATGGATAATTGTAATTTAGTGAAATAGATTACTGCTAAAACATCCTTTGGCTTGCTGGCATTATTTTATTACTATTGTTGTTGCCATTGCTGTTGCTCTATCTGCTGCTGCTGTCATTACTGGAGTAAATTCATTATTGTACGGTAATAACTGCTGTAATTTGGATCAGAAGCACGCAAACATTACCTACACCAAATGGCCCTAACTACAAATAATATCCCCGTAGCTAAGTGGGTACTGGACACCTCTGCATGACAGTCAAAACCCTTTCCCCTGGTTCCTTGCTGTCAAAATCTTTATCCCAAGACAACTCTTGTTGTTACCGCCTAATTCAATGTGCTGCATAACACGTGAAAGTGTTTTGCAAAGCACTGAAAGAATTTATCTTGTTCCTCGAGATAGGAGTGATTGCTTAATTCAAATGCAACTCACGTTTAAAGAAGTACCAAAGAAAAAAGTAGCTCGTTTGTTTTTGCTCCAGATGTCGCTAAACGCTTTTAACCTCTTTCTTTTTTGAATGTCTAGAGAGATGGCGTCTTTCAATTCCCGGCCTCCCGCTGAGCAGTTACGTGACCACAAGAGAGGAAAAAGCGCTTCTTGCCTTTATTTTTTTTTATTCTACCTAGTAGTATGCTTGTGCTTAAATGGTATGCAAATTCTTAAACTACGAGAAAAATAGAACAGTCTTTATACAAGTTGCATAACTAAATGTACAGTGTCTGGTTGGTCAGGGAAAATAATATTTTTCCATTTGTCACTTGTTTAATAATAATGATCAACTTATTTGGCAATTTTTTACATAAGCGTCACTAATTTTTGAAAAAAACTGTCTGGTCACAGTTGTACATAACAAAGTGTCTACGGGGGGTCTGACTCTGACCTTATCGTGTCCTTCCGCTCACAGGAGCCCGCCAGCCGGTCCGGTGAGGTCACCGGCACCACCAACCGCTTCCCCCGGGACTGCTCCAGCACCAGCCACCTCCCCAGCACGCCCAGCATCGGCCGTAACCCCAACAGCATCAGCAGAGGCACTCGGGCCCAGCGGGGGGGCCAGGGCCACTTTCCCTATGCCCAAGTCCAGCGCCGCTAGGTCCGCGCCGGGAGGGGCGGTCGCCATGAGCTACGCCCCCGCGCATGGGGGCAGGCAACAGCAGCAGCAGCAGCAGCTGCAGGCGCGGCAGCAGCAACAGCAGCAGCAACAGCATCGACACCCGCCACAGCCCCCCGCTGCGCATTCCTTCCCAGCGATGGTGACCCTTAACACGAACGGCGTCCAGATGTCCTTCCCGTCCCTTCCCTCGGTGCCGCTCCCTACGGCCGTCATCAACGGAATCGCCGCTGCAAACGCGCAGCAGCAGCAGCTGGAGGCAGCAGGGTAAGACTGTACTATAAGCACTTCTCAAAAGAATATGATGTATGTATGTACTGTGATCCCAAACAAACTGATCTTTCGTAGGAAAAAGAAAAAGTCTAAGAAATCCAAGAGGGAAGTTGCGAATGGTAGCAGCGCGTACAGCCACTTCTGCAGCACGGTGAACGTCAAGCTGGAGAACTTTGACGTGAGCGACCAGTGCCAGTACTGCGACTACTACTGTGACAAGAAGGACCGAATGCGGCGGCACATCCGCACCGTACACCTGGAGTCCAAGCCCTTCTCCTGCTCCCTGTGCCCGTACAAGGCGTGCCGCAAGGACAAGATCAAGCGTCACATGGACACGGTGCACTCGGAGGAGAAGCCCTTCGAGTGCGAGTATTGCGAGTCCACCTACAACCGCAAGGACAAGCTGAAGCTGCACGTGGAATACGTGCACCTGAAGATCCCGAAACCCCCAAGGAAGAAGAAGAAGAAGAAGCCAGTGGCGGCGCAGCAGCCCTCGCCAAACTCACTGATGTTTGCTGTCTGAATCAAGATGGTAGGTGGGCCATCAATCCTTCTGCAGTGAACAAGATTTACACTTTCATCAGACGGGCATTCCGTGAAACTGCACTACTTTGTCGAGTACGTGCCTACGAAGACTTCTCTTATAACTAAGAAGAAGGCAGTTAGTTATGCCTTAATGTAATACTGCAGTATAAAAATAACGGTGTATGTGTGTAGGTACTATTCGACTAACGTATTCAGATTACCTGAAATTGTGAAAACATTTTTTCCCCACCTCCGTCTTCTTCACGTGACCTACTCGTACCTATTAAAATAAACAGGTAGTGCGAACGTTTGAAGTTTGGTCTGCTTAACAGAAAATTGGTCTCTGTCCTTGTTGACATTGTGCCAACCCCTCCTCTATTTGACCAAGAGGGCGGCCGCGGTGTCTCTCCACACAGACACAGGCGTAGTACACTGCATAACGTTTGTACATGATTTGTATGTATATAATGAAAAAAGGGGGGAGGGAGGGAGAGAACGTGCAATAAGCGTGACGCCGAATATGCGTAACTGGACTTTGCCACCTCTGCGTCACGTGCATGCTCACCGTATACTTCTAAGATGGTCACGGACTTTCCTATACTACAAGGGGTCGTCTTGAAGTGGGCAAGCAAGTTGCATTTCAACTCCGCAAAGTCAATTCGCCGTATTTAAGATTGGAGTGAGATGCAAATGATGTCGCTCGTAACTGTATGTATACAGCAACAACTCGACGACTTTCAATCGAGCTGTGCGTGCGCAGAAACAGGGGGCCGATGAACCATCGGGGCGAGAAGAGCCAGCGAACACAGATGAACACGGAGTTATGCTTCACAGGGGTTACACATTAAATGTTTGTCTTAGGCGCAAGATTGGCCAATGAAGTAATCGGTACGTTCTACAGAACAGACCATCTGCAACTCACGTTAAAGCAACGCATGCTTGCTTTATCTCCTATTCTACTATGTTAAGCGGAGCTGAGACTATTGTAAAAGTTGAGAACCCCCTCTGCTTCTCGCAGACAAATGTCCAAAGGCGGAAGGAGGAGGGGGCCCAGCAACCAGGGTTCCAGATAGGGACAAGGAGGGAGAGGGGTGGGGGAAGGAAGGAAGGCGCCGACGAACACAGAACTGGCAAGCGTAGCCAAAAAATGTTGTATCCCTCTCTTGCCTCCCCTCTCCCCCTCCCCTCCTTGTCCCTCCTGCACCACCTCCTTCTCCCTCCCCCCCTTCTGGCTCTGTTGCTTGCACCGTTGCCTGGACCAAACGCAACTCCCGCAAACAGTCGACGTCGATCGGTTCCCCCCCTCGCCAGCCCACCAAGAATAAGAAAGAAAGAAGGGGGGAGAAGAGGGACTTTTACGGAAAGACTATAATCGTGGCGTGGACAAAACAAACAAATACGCAGGCCACAGAACAATTTAAAAAAAAAATAATCTTTGGAAATTGCTTTACTTTCTGTAGGCAGGAAGTGGTGATTGAATTTCCTGCTTTCGGGGAAGAAGAAGAAGGAAGGCGAGGTGTTTGAAAAGATAAGAAAAGGGGGGAAAAAACCTGTCCTTTGTCTTCTTCCGCAAAGAAAGAAAGTTACCATTCCAAGCTGAATCCAGAAACAGAAAAAGAGAAATTTGGGTTGGAGAGATACTCTGCTTCTACACCTCTGAGAAAAGAAGAAGAAGAACTGAGCTTGTTTTTCTGCCAACCTGTTCCTCTAGCGTCAATCAACCCCACCGACTCCCTCCCCCCCTTCTCGGTACTTGACGGGTGAAAGCAAGGGATTCCATCGACGTCCTGTGGAGAGGAGGACAAAAACAAGTTCCCCCTGAACCAAAAGTCCTACTACTATTGTATAAAGAGAGAGAGAGAAAGAAACAAAGAAAAAAGGGGGAGAAAACAAATCCCCAGAGCGGTTCTCAGTTGACGAGGGGATGACGGAGCGTTCACCCCTCTCTTTTAAGGACGTCATTGCACTCAAGTCTAATATACTATAGTAGGATAAATTCAAGCTGAAAATGCGATCCCTCGTGTTGACGATCCTCTGCCTGGGCTCCGCCCTCATCGCCGCTGACGCCGCTGAAGCTGGAGCCGCCGCCACAGTCGTGGATGACGAAGACGAGGATGTCGCCATCGTGGTGGGTGAGGACGAGGACGCCCCCCCGCTGCCGGCGCCGAGCCAGGAGGAGGAGCTGAGGGTGGACCCGCGGACGGGGGCCAGGCTCTATGATGGCTACAGGCTCATCAGGACGATGCCGCAGACCCAGGAGCATCTCGACGTACTCAGATTCGTCTCCAACGGTCAGAATTAGTACTCGTACTTTTCAGACATTAGCGCTTCTCCTCTCCTTGGTTGGTTGAGGGAGTGAGAGACATGAGAACACACAGTTTGTTATAGCCCGATCAATAACGTCCGGGCTCACCCTAACTTGGTCGGAACCCCGACCAAGCCAAGGATAAGCCCGGACGTTATTGGTCGGGGTAGTATGTAAGTACACGTACTAGGAACTAGGGTGCATCCAATAACTTTCGTTCATTCCCTTCTCCCTGTTTCTACGGTCCTACCCGACCAATAACGTCCGGGCACAATTTACACCACCACACTTCCCGTGCAAGGATCAACTTGACTTCCTTCTTGATATTTCGAGACGGGCGCTACAACTTTTATGATGGCATCATCATCTTTTTATGTCCCCATCCTGCACGATTTTTCCCTCCGCGACGTGTTCCACAAATTTGGTCAAACGCCCTTTCTCGGCACGCACGAAGTTTCAAGCAGGTTAAAAGCGTCAGTTTGCCCTGCACTCCTCTGTCTTCCTTCCTTTTTTCCCAGTGACAGATTTGTAGCTGCGACTAATTTGTCTCGGGGTGGGGTGGGGGGTAAGGGGTGGTTGTTGGCCAGCAAGAAAACCCCACCGGAAGTGTATACGACTAGCATGTACGTACATTGTACCTAGAGCATGGGACTTCGCTTGGTTGCAGATGCTAGATGTGTTTGTTGCAGGTAGACTTGCCTTGTTCATACGTATAAGAGTACGTACTCCTTTAACCACCGGCAGATCTGCAGATGACTTTGAAGCGGATGTCCACCAATTTTTGGCTTCAAAATTTGATGTCCCTCAAGAGAAGTCTCTTGCGGGAGGAAGCAGCAACAGTGACGGTGGCAGCACATTTTAAGGACCTTCTTAAAGCATGAAACAACGTAAAGTGCGAAGTGACAATTAAAGTAGTTCATTTTGTTTCTCAAAAGGATTTTATTTTCGCTTTTCCTTTCTTTTCCCCCCGGTCAGGCGTTGAGGACTACTGGACACCCATCCCAGCCAACATCTCCACCGTGGGGCAGAAGCGGCCGCACGTCGACATCCTGGTCGGGCCGCGCCACTTCTCCCACGTCGCCTCCTACCTGGAGTGCCAGGGCGTCCCGTACGAGGTCGCCATTACCGACCTGCAGCAGGCCATCCAGGAGGAGAACATTCCGGCCAAGGAGGCCGACGAACAACTTGTCGGGAGACCAGGTCAGGGTGCTGCTGCCTCGGGATCGTCGTAGCCACGTGCTACCAATAACGTCCGGGTTCATCCTTGGCTTGGTCGGGGTTCTGATGACCAAGAAGCCGGGCCAACCAAGCCAAGAATAACCCCGGATGTTATTGGTCGGGTACTACAGTGTATACGTACAATCAGCTACCAAACATTCGCTTTGTTTCCTCCACCGAATCAGATTCCTCCTCCTTTCCCTACTACCTCCACATCAACGCCTGGGGCAACCACAACTTTCCTCCCTTCTCCTCTTCCTCCTCCCAAACCCACAGCATCCACAAGCGACAGATCAGCTTTGGGTCCATCATCAGAACCTTCTTTGGCCTTGACTCCACCAAACCCCAGGACCTCCACAACCACCCCTCCAAAATCAGGCTCGAAACGGCATTCTCGTACCATTTCTGTCACACGTCAAAGACTCAAACTTTCTACCTTTCTGCCAGTGCAGGCAGGGTCGGAACTTTAGTCCCACTCCTTTCCCCTTCCCTCCTCCCTCTCCTCAACCACCTCGCTCTCCTCATGCTCAGGTTACCCTGGTAGGGCCGGGTGAGTCAGTAGACTGTGTACTGTAGTACGTACGTACTATGTGCTGTGGGAAGCCCCCTCCCAGATTTACAGATGGTTTATTTCTCTTGACGTTCTCACATATCAAATGCATTTCTCCCCTTTTCATTTTTCAGGTTTTTGTCCTGACAAGTCCGGTTTCAACTGGAGGCAGTACCACCGCCTGAACGTGATGAACCATCTGATGGACTGTCTGGCCAGGGAGCATCCTGACAAAGTAGAGGTCAGGCTCATAGCGACACACACACTAGATACTCCGTAGACTACTACACCGTACGGTATAGCTGACCTATGTAAACTGCGCTGCTCTCGCCCTCGTCCACGCAGCTGATTCCCATCGGCAATTCTTACGAGGGGCGCCCACTCCGGGTCATCAAGATCGGTCGGAACAACGGGGCGGCCTATCCGGGTGCCTCCCACCGCCCAGCAGTCTGGATTGACGGCGGCATCCACGCCCGGGAGTGGATCAGTCCGGCCACGGTGCTCTACCTGGCGCACGTGTTTGTGGAGGACTACGATTCCCACAGGGACATACTCGACAACTACGACGTCTACATCATGCCGGTGATGAACCCGGACGGGTACGAGTACACCTGGAGCAAGGACCGCATGTGGAGAAAGACCCGCTCCAAGAACTCCAACTCCCGCTGCGCCGGGGCGGACCCGAACAGGAACTGGAGCTACAGGTGGGGCGGCGAGGGGGCCAGCGACCGAGCCTGCACGGAGATCTACATGGGGTCGAGGCCCTTCAGCGAGAGGGAGACACGAGCGGTGGCGGACTTCATCATGAAGAACAGGAAAAGCATCAGGGTAAATTGAAAGAAGCATGGAATGAGTACATGCGGTGCACATTGTATTAGATAGTAAAGCAACTATACCTAACATCCCGCCCTTGTTTCCATTCCAGCTTTTCCTGACGTTCCACAGCTACGGGCAGTACATCCTGTACCCTTGGGGCTACACCGACCGAGGCCTCCCGCCAAACTATCGCGACCTTCACTCGCTGGCCGAGGTCATGAACGGCGCCATGGAGGCCGACTACACCATTGGGTCGGCCGCAAAGGTCCTCTACCCGGCCGCCGGTGAGAATCACAGAATTATATCTCAGAAGGGGAAAGGGAAGAAAGAGATTTTTTTTACATATGTTGCATTTCCCGCACTACCTAGGCGGCAGCGACGACTGGGCCAAGGGGGAGGCCAAGATCGAGTACTCCTACACCGTGGAGTTGCCTGACACTGGGAGGCACGGCTTCTTGCTGCCCGCCTCCAGAATCGAGAAGACGGTGACTGACACGCACGCGGGGGTCAAGGCCATGCTCAGGGAGCTAGTGCACAACAGGCCTAGGAAGTGAATGGAGTGATGCAGGAAGAGGATCTCAACACAAGCAAATACCCGTATAGGAAAAAAAGAGAAAAGAAAATTGAACTACGAAGTTGCCATTCGCAGACACAATTAACTTATTTAAATATTTTTCACAGCAAAATAAAAATGCATAGTGCAATTGTGTGTCCGCAGTACACTTTAGTGCCGAGTGTTGGATTTTTGCTACATACATCTGTACTAGTTGTACTTCTACTAATGTACGGTAGTAGGTACAGTGTTCTCATTTACTTTATTGACGTTTGACATTGGTGGATTCATTCTTGACGTCAACAATGGGCCACAATTTCTCCTAGGCAGCTGCACAGATTCTAATTAGTACAAAGAAAGGCATCCAACACCGTCCTCTACGTACATGTTGATAAGATGATGGCTGCTCCTGAATACTGAGGACTCAACCATGGTGGCCAAGTTGGACCAATGCTAATATTTCTAGTGTCAACATCTGGGAATACTTGATCAAAACTTGAACTTGCCAGCTAAGAGTTATAATTTTTTTGATTGCTCTTGAGGAGACCTTAATTTGGGACTTTTGGTGTTTTTCGGACTAGCAAGTCTAAAGTTGAAGTTGGCTTCACCTCTCTGTCTCTCTCTTTTTATATATTGAACATGTAAATGTTAAGAATATTTTATTAAGTTTTAACAAAGATGTACTACCTTTTCGCTATTACATGTGGGAAGAGATTGTAAAGTTATTTTCACAAAATTCTGCTTCCATGAAACTAACGAGTTTGCAATAAACTTAATTTTTGCAGGCTTTATTGCAACTTGTACATATCAATACGTACAATCGACATTTGACGAAGGCAACTTTGGTCGTGAAGAAAAAAAAGTAAATCGACTATGTCGCCTATATCAAAATGGGATGTCGCCTGTATCTTGAAAAGTGCAGAGAACACCGATAAATATATTGTCCGTCATCAGCGAAAAGTTAACACAACGGAGTTCTTTCCCTACACTGGAGGTATGTCAAAAAAAGGTTCTGGAAACTTACAATCTAAAAGTAGGAAACTTACGTACATACCTACACACCTACTCGCAATAAAGTACAATTTATTCACATTTGTTGGGAAAGCACATGTTGGCAAAAGTGTTTGTAAAATTTTGCGACAGAAAAATTTTCTGCTCATTTCGTCCTCAGCATGGAATGGCTTCAGACTTTTATCAAAGAGAAGCTCCCCTTAATCATGAAGATGCCAGACATGGAAGACCTGTTTTTGCCATTCTTGGCGACAATGTTCGTGGGTTTTGTTGTCAGTGCCATTACCTACAGAATGCGGAGCCACAGGCATCAGACGTCCTTCTTGAATGCCTATAACCCTCTTGTCGCCCTTGGAAGCCTGTCCATGCTTGGGTTTGCGCTGCTCTACTCCCTCAAGAAAATGGGGGTGTTTGACAAGGTGCCGTTCACCTTTGTCAACGCAGCTCTGCGAAATTCCATCATTGTCGGAGGGATCTTGTTTTCTGTAGCTATTGCGCCTCTGTTGGATGACATTCGTCACCAGTACCAGCATCACAGGTGGTAGCAATTATACTAGCAGTAGATCTGGCAACTAGAGATCACTTCTGCTAGCTCCACGTGAACAATTGACACAATAAATCCCTTTCGAGATAATTTTCTAAAGAGAAGCTAGGGGGGAAAAAATAGGATGATGCACCATGGCAACTCAATTAAATAGATCACACAAAAAAAATTTCTGGAACGCAATGGACTAAGCAATCTGCAGACACCACAAAAGCACACTATGTTGTAGTACGGTATACAATGCACCTTCCCAATTGCCTTTAAGAGCTATCACTCGGCCTCCGTCCCCCCCCCCTCTTCCTGCTAAACCGTTCTCCTCGCCGCCTCCTCCGCCATCCTGGTGAGCCCTGCGGCGGCCGGAGACTCCTCCGCGGCCATCCCGGCCGCGGCCAGGGACTCCTGCGCCCGCCGCGCGAACCTGGCGGCCGCCGCCCTGGCCTTGGCCGGCCCGCCGGCGCGGGCGGCCAGGGACATCGCCCGGGCGGCGTCCCCCGGGCGGGCGAACCGGCGGGAGACCAGCGAGGTCAGCTCGCCGGGGAAGGTGTCTAGGGCGAGGAGCACGGGCGCAGTGGCCAGACCCAGTCTAAGATGGCAGGGAGTTAGTTTTCCTTATCTCGTACTAGTACTGTATGTACTACGTACGTACTACATGCTACTGTGCTTTAAATTTGGGTGCCGTCATCTCCAGCCTCACTTGAGATCCGCGGCTGTCGGCTTTCCAACCTGTGCGGCCTCGGCCTCGAAGTCAATGGCGTCGTCCACCAGCTGAAAGCAGAGCCCCAGGTCTCGCCCGAACCTGAACGCGGCTGCCGTGACCTCCTTCGCCTCCTTCGCCCCCAACCCCGCGCATTTGCATGCCAGGACGGCCGTGCCCTTGCACGAGAGGGCCATCAGGGATCCGGTCTTGTTGTACGTCTTCTGGAGGTACCTCTCGGCCAGGTGTCCGCTCGAGTCGCCCATGCCGAAGAGCTTCGCGTCGTCCTCCGAGCTGGCGACGTCATCGTCGTCGTGACCGCCCGAGCTCCTCTGCTGGGCTTTTGAAGCCTGCTGCAGCTCCCCCGTGATTAGGCAGTCGAGGGCACCGGTCAAAATTTCCAGCACCTAAAATTCGAATTCGATTCGCCACATGCTGCGCAATGATTTTGTTTTCCGGCCACCTCTTCATCTCTGATCTGGGCCAAGAGTCTGTACGCAAAGATGATGACGTGGTTGCCAGCAAAGACGGAGGATCGCTCTCCAAAGTGGGCGTTGACGGAGGGACGGCCCCTCCTGATGTCGGCGCAGTCGAGGACATCGTCGTGGAGGAGGCTGGCCGTGTGGAACATCTCGGAGACGAGGCCGATCCGACTCTGGGACGAATGAAGGGTCTGGCCGGGGGAGGGGGAAGGGGGGGGATGAGGCCAATTGCAACAAAGGAGAGGTGGTAAGAGTGAGAAGTTAATTAGCGATGATTTTTGTTTTGTTTTACCGCGTATCCCGCGTGGGAGTGATGTATTCCCAAATGTGAATTAACGGCCTCGCTCATGAAGTGGACGAGGGTGGGCCTGGAAGGGGGAATCGAAGCCTGCTTCTCCAACTATCGTCCAACCAATATCGCTAGTGTGCTTTTAGTAACGGGTTGTCCTAAGGCCAGAGCAGGTGTTAAAATAGTGAAAAAAGAACCCGAATTTCGAACCTCATTAGTCATTACTAAGTAATTACCATTAATGGCATTGTCTTGGTGTGGCTCTAGTGGTACCAATATTGGTTGGGCAGTAGTGGCGGACGTGCATTTCCTGACCTGACTGCCTTTCCCCTCCCGTCGAAGTAGTACTTGCTGACTTCCTCCAGCGTGGTCCCGAGGACGTCCCCGGTCGTCTGCGCCCTGTCCCTTCGGGCGCAACCGTCCGCGTCCAGCTCCTGGTGGATCCGGCGGCAAAATTCGGGAGGAGACGGAGTCGGAGTCGAGGAACAGGGAGGAAAAACGGAAGATTCCACCTGCGCCACCTCCTAGCATTAAAAAGGACGTTATCCTTTTTTTTTTTTTTTAAAGGCTATGAGAAGACACTGTGTGCACTAAATTGAAACAAGTGTAGCGCAAGTCGTAAAGGTTATATAAAACGTTTCCCAAGTTACAATTGGAAGTCTTCCTTCCAGCGTGGTGGCGGCGGCGCTGGAGCTGGAGATGCCTCCTCTGCTAATTAGGTGGCAAGCGCTTGGAGGAAGAAGAGCTTCTTCCGCTCTTCTTCCACTCTCCGACGAGGACGCGAAGCGACGAGAGAGGAAGTGGAGATGAGGAGCACGGGGGAGGAAGAACATCTTCTCGATAGAACAGCACGTCTGGAAGTGTCCCCCCCCCCAAAAAAAAAACCAATAGATGCCGTCTCCTCCTTCCCCCTCCGATGTCATGGTCTGGCAACTGAGGGGAGAGGCAGTCTCCAAGTTACTAAATGTCAGATGAGAAACGAGCACCACGCTTCATCGATGTCTTTGTGGCACTGCTACACTGTTTTTTACACTGTTGAGATGTGCGTGAAGCGGGGAAAGGGATCATTAGGAGACGACGTCTGATTACTGCTTCTTGTAGTATCCTGCACCTGTCTGTTGTACTGTACCTTAAAAAATGTAACGAGCAGAGGGTAGGACTCCTTTCACTTTAAGGCGTATGCTCGCGGCATTTCATGCAGGATATACAGTACTACACCGCAACAAAAACAAAGAAAAACGAAATGGCGATTGTTGCTGATATTACCGATCTACGTACATATCTCGAAAAAAAATATTGGAAACCTATTAATTGTACGTCCGACAGAGCGGAAACCTGGCGCAGGGCTGCAGCCAGAAGGAGGGCATCAGCCTGAAGGCGTCGACAAACTGGCTGGGGGGCAGCGACGGCGACTCCGACTCCGCCAGCCGAAACTCCGACCACAGCAGGGGCTCCAGGTCCAAGTACCTAAATATAACGTAGGTCTTGTGGATCCAAGTCTTGGGTCTTTATATGTGTTGGAAATCAATGCTCACAGTTCCGAGTCCTCTTTCAGAGGTCTTCTTTCCCCCGGGTCAGTCCCGATGTCATAGACGACCGGGCGCGGCAGCTCCTCCACCTCTCCCCCGCCCGGGTGGCACGGGCACACGCTGTCGTACCCGCAGTGGCCCTCCGGGTTCAGCACGGGGCGCCGGAAGTAGCCCTTGAACACCCGTCCGTCTGGGAATTGGAAAAAATGTTCAACAACATGCTCTTGAAGGATCCTTCTCACTTTTTCCCCCCCA
>JAAUYM010072825.1_pt1 | contig 15460 bp, 13 predicted proteins | sample 7278001 | NCBI WGS metagenome assembly JAAUYM01 (sample SAMN14350224, study PRJNA611818) | marine sediment metagenome | isolation source: surface marine sediment (1.8m) | place: French Polynesia: Moorea | collected 2018-08
ATCAATAACACCAAAAGGGTCAGGCAAAAAGGTTCGGCTGCGGACCGGCCGTGGTGGACTTAGCCGTAAAAAGCCACTGTTCCACCGCCAAAACAAAACAAAACAAAAATATGCTTATTACTGAACATACATTCGTTAACTTTATTAAACATCGTTGGTTTTGTAGTTCATTAATCATCACACGCAAGTCCCAAACAGCAAAAAAAAATACAACGTGCGTAGCACGCGAGGCTTATGTATAAAAATAAAGGCAGCACAAATGATTAGTCGATAGAAATTGTCTCAATAATCCTCTGCTGTTCGGTCGGTTGAGCGGCGGCTGCTGCAGCCGCCGCCGCCGCCACGGCCGCCATCCTCTGCGGGTCCATCTGTAGCGACATTGGCACGGACGGCAGCGGCGGCGCCATCTGGCTCGTCGTCGAGGTGGCCGCCGCGGACGAGGCCGCGGCTGCTGCCGCCGCCATGGCCGCCACCTGCTGCTGCGCCGTCACGATGGAGGTCGGGGGCAGGGGCACCTGCGAGAACATCTGCTGCTGCGGCGTCTGATGCGCCAAGGCCGGGTTGTGCGGAATCCTCAGTGGCGGCGACATAGTCGCAGCGGACAGGTGTTGGGTGAGCCTGGACATCTGAGGCGCCGGCGCCGGCGCCGGCGCCGGCGCAGGGGCCGGAGCAATCGGCCTGGGCTGGATGGGCGGCGGCGCGAAGGAGCTCTGAGCCACCGCCGTTGTAGGTGTCGCAGGACTCCTCGCCTTCTTCGTGTTCTTCCTCGCTCTTGGACTATACCTGCAAAATACGAAAGAGGGGGAGGGGAACGTCATTCGGCGCTTAAGCGCAACCCCATCCGTCGTCTACCATACATACTTGTAGTCTGGATGCTGTAGCTGATGGAGATTCTTCAGTCTCTCGGCTTCGTGATAATACTGCGCCTTCTGATCGTCCGTCAGTACCTTCCATTCGTCAGCCAGCATCTTGGACACTGTGGCGCCGTCGTAGCTGCAGTTAAAAAAATTGATATTTTATTCGCAAGCTTCCTCAATAAACAGCATGGTGCCAAGAGCATTTGTTTGCTCACTCACCCGTTTGCGATCAGTGTCCGTCGGTGGTCTTTGGCCCAGAGCATGAATGCATTCATGGGTCGCAGAACCTTCCCGTCCTTCTTGACCGTCTTGAGCCCGGTGACGTCCGAGTAGGGGGTCGGGCCACTGGTTGCCAGAGTCGGCACGGGAGTGGGGATGGTCATGGCAGTGCTGGAGGAGGTCTCCCGCATGGGAAGGATAAACTTCTGTAAACAAAAAGTATCGTTGCTTAACAAGTTTTACAAAATACACATCATCAGCATTAACACACACACACACGTAGGTACATTCATACAAAAATTATTAAAAACGAAGTTATAAGAAGGTTATGCTTTTCTGCTTTCAAACCTTTTCAGGAGGACTGACGACAGTAGCTGATGAAAAGGTCGCTTGCTGCAATAAACCTGGAGGCACAACCGGTGAGTTGGAGAGTTGTCCATCAGCATGACCTTGGCTCTGCTTAGGAGGAGACATTCCACTTCCCCCGTTGAAGGAGGAGGTTGTCGCCACTGGCTGTTGGGTCGCTCCCTTGTCCTCCTTTTTCTTCACGAGGTTCTTCAGCTCCAGCAGCTTCTGCTTCTTCACCTCCACGGGGAGCCCCTTCAATGCGTCGGTGAACGTCTCGAACAGTTCCTGCCTTCTCTCCACCAGGTTACGCTTGGTGTGCTCCAGATCCCGGTCCTGCTCCTGCAGCGCCAACGCCTCATCCCGCGCCTTTTGAAGGATCTGCAGGCGCGAGACACTCTTGCGAAAGAAGCTTGCGAATGCCTCGTTGCCTAGGTCGTAGAAGAGCTTGGCGAGTTCTTGCTGGTTCTTCCTGTCCAGGAAGATGGCGTACCCCTTCCTCCCGTCGGAATGGACGATCTCCTGAGTCCTCTTCACGACGTCCCTCGAGTCCGTCTTTTCAGAGGAGGTGGAGGAAGTGGACGGCGCCATCAGTGAAGACATGGGCTTCACCTGCAGCTTGAATTCCGACTGCTGCTGCTCCTTCTCTTCTCCCGACGGCTGCTTCTCCGCCTTTCTCTCGTCTTCCTTTAGCATATCTTCCCTCGTCTTCCTATCGTACTCCTTGAGCCACTCATTTGCATCTTCCACGCAGCCGCAGAAGACATCATGATTGGGAATGGTGGGGTGGGCGAACGTGACTATCCCGTTCGCCTTGATTGTCGCCTGCACTTGAGCCATCCCCACCTCCAGCCTTAGGATGGAGGCTTCCCCCTTCTCGGCCCTCGGTCTAACTGCGGCGGACTCGGGCTGAAGCATCACTATCTTTCCGTGATCGGACCCCGGCAGGTTGAGATACGGCACCTTCCTGGTCTGCTGCTGCTCCTTAAACAGTTCCACCTGGGGGCGATGCTCCTGCTCCTGCTGATCATCGTCGTCGCTGTCAATGGTAATGACCTCGTGAATCTCCCCCTTCTCCTTCTGCTTCTCCTTCTCTACGACTAGAGGGATCTGTCCCGTGACGGCTCTGCTGCGGAAAGCCTCCCTACTCCTCTTGCGCTCGCAGACGGACACCGCACGGTCAGAAATAGAGTCAACAAGACCTTCGACGATCTGTCCGGCCGACCTGTTCGTTGCTTCCTCTTGCGGCGAAACGGAGGAAGGAGGAGGTGCGGGCAGGACTTGCACGTCGTCGTCCTCCTCCTCCACCTCCCTTCCAGACGAAGAGGGTGGAAGATGCTGGGGTGAAGGAGAGTCCAGATCTATCACTTCCGTCGAAGACCCTTTCTTGGCCGAAAAGGGGCCTACGAAAACGTGCGTAGAGAGTCCCGGGACGGCGTACACCCCGAAGGAGCTGACCTCGCCAGGGACGGCAATCGGGATGCGAACAGTGGTGTCCTCCTTCATTGACAAGTTAGCCGCCTGCTTCAAAACATTGCACTTGAGAGCCATGCTGGAATCCGGGCACTGGATTGATCCCTCTGCGTTGTCGACCCTGATGGTGCACCAGTGCTGCGTGGGTGTAGTGGGTGGGAGCTTGATCTGCATGGTCTGGTGGCCCTGTCTCTGCATTGTAACCAGACTCTGACCTGCCGGAAGTTTCATAACTTTGGTATCGGCCCCGATCACGTGAGAATCCTGTTGCTGCTGTTGCTGTTGCTGCTGTTGCTGTTGCTGCTGTTCTTCTTCTTGCTGCTGTTGCAACTTCGGCAGAGGTGACGGGGACTTCGCGGCGGGATCAGATGCGTACGACTTGGGCGTGAGCGGGGTTTCCTCTCCCTCGATCTTGGGTTTCTTTTTCTGCAACACTCCCGTGATCTCCCAGGCGATGCCGTTGTGCGTCAGGATGGCGTACTTCGTCGCGTCCTCGTGGCAGGTCGAGGTGAGCAGAGACTCGATCGTGGGCGGGAGAGAGGAGAATCTGCTCGGGTGGAGATTTTTGATGTTCTCCGCGCTGGTCACGTACGGCGCCTCCGTGGCCTTGGCCACGAACACGACCGGCCGTGAGGACCTCATAAAGCAGTAGACATTTATAGTGCCGCTCTCCAGCTCCTCCTTCATGGTACTCCAACCCACATACTGTACAGATCCCTTAGGCTGCATAGACAGGCTGAAAGGGGGACTGCTGTCCAGGGCGCTCTTAGGTTGCTGCTGTGTCTGCTGCCTCTTCGCATCCGGAGCTTCCAGATGCGAAATGTACTCTTTGCTTTCCTTCGAGGATGCCTCTGTCTCTGTCCTCGTCGCTAGTTGTCTTAGCTTGACACTTTTGGGACACGGCTTATTGCTCAGCGGTGGAGCCTCTTTGGCGGGAACAACTTTGTGTGGCATCTTCACCTTGTTGCTGGGCTTGAAGAGGAAGCCGGCCGTGCGTGCACTGTGGTTAATCTCTCGGACCTTCACGCTCTTGGGCCTGGGTCTGTTGAGGAAGCCGATCCTCTTGGAGGTGGCCGCCCTCTTGGCAGAGGCGAGTTCCGCGTTGCGATCAGGAGCATAGTCAAGCGCGTTCTTGAATTTCCCGCAGGGACAAGAGTACTGGCAGTGGTACATGCACCAGGGAACTACTTCGGTCGGGAGATCGACCATGGGGACGAGGACGACGCACTTCTTGATCAGGTCTGCTCGGAGACCCTCGGCCAGGATCCTCTCGTTGATGGGGTCTATCTTGGTGTAGTCGTTGATATCGCCGGTCGCCGTCTTGTCCACAAAGTCCTTTCCCACAACGTCCGCCGCGATGGCGCTCGAATCCTGGTAGCGACTTGGCACCTTCCTCTCCCTCTTTTGCCTCCCAGTGCTGCCTAGCATGAAGAGGTCTTGGCCGCTGGTGGTGGCCACCACAGTGTTGTGGAATTTCCTCTCCTCAGCCGCCATGTTGCGCTGCGAGCTGCTGCGCAAGCTGGCGGCTCCAACAGGGGAAATGCCGACTTTCCGGGACGTGGCAAACTTGACGGCGTCCTCGCTGCAGAAGCACTTGAACATGCACTCGACCTTTCCGCAGTGGGACGGCGGCACGGGCTTGCTGGCAATGGCGTCGCACACGCACCCCAGCCGGCAGAACTCCTTGGAGCAGTCGCGCCGACCGACGGCCGCCGCGCTGTCGTCGAACTCGTAGAAGTTGACGCCGAGCGTCTTCAGCGCCCTCTTCACCTTGTTCAGCTTCGTCTTAGTCTTCTTCTCGCTGCCTTTCCTCAGCGAATCGTCCTGCGAGGAAGCCGACGGAGTCTGGGCGCCGGACACCGGCGTCTGCGACTCAGTTACGTTGGTGGAAGTCAGCTCGCTCTGCTGCTGTTGCTGCTGCTGTTTCTGGTCGTCCTCCTTGCAGAAGCACCCCTCCACGTCGCAAGCGTCCAACCCGGCAATGGGACTCTTTTTCCGCTCCTCCATCTTGGCCCTGAACTCTTCTGTCCAAATGGCTCTGCTCTCGATCTCGTTAACGTTGATACAGCTGGAGTTTGTCTCCTCGTCCCAGCAATTATGAATCTTGATGGTGTCGAACTCGGTGTCGTCGTCTGAGACGGCATCTTCCTTTGGTTCTGTTTCCTCATTTTTGGGAGATTCGGTTTCTGCAACTCGGCTTTCCTCATTTACAGTTTCATTTTCTTCCTTCTTCTCAAAATTCTCCTCAATCGCCAATTTGGCGTCTTCTTCGGTCTTGCTGTCCTCTGTTGGAGTGTTGCTCCCACTTGATCCCTCTGCCGCCCTCTGCTCCGCCTTGTTCGCTCGCTCCAGCTTGTTCAGCATGTAAGACACGATGTTCTGCTCCGTGGGCCTCGTCAACTCCGCCGCCGCCTCCCGCCCCTTCCTCTCGTGCTTCTTCAGCGCCCGCACGTCCACCTTGGGCTGCTTGGACGGAACCACGACGGCGTCGGCCGCAAATCGCGCCATCTCGCTGTCCACCTCAAACGGGGCCATGCAGAGAGGGCTGTTCCTCTTCTCTCTCTTCTCCCTGACCACCTTCACCACCCTGAAGTTCGTGTTGGTCTTTAGGCGGCTTCCCCCGATGGCCACCATCCGCCCGCCGCGGTCCTTTACGTACAGCCCCGGCTTGCCCAGGCGGACGTTCCTCCCCTGCAGCAGCTTTACGTTGGAGGAGAGGACCGTCTTGGAGTCCTTGCACAGGCTCGAGAGCGGGACGATCCCGTTCCTGCGGGCGATGTAGACCACGGTGTCGTGGGAGGGCTCGTAGATGTACTTCGAGTGCGAGAAGGGCCTCAGGATCTTGCGGGCGTCTATCTCCTCAAATTCGAGCCCTGACGGCTTCGGCCTCATCTTGATCGGGGACCCCTTCCCGCCGCAGCCGCCGCCTCCGTGCCGCTGGTAGCCAAAGTGCGAGTAGCGCTTTGGCGGTCGGGTCTGCCTCGGGTACATCTTCTCCACCGCGTCCCTCCCGTAGCGCATGATGTCGGCCTCCAGCGCCTCCCGCTTGTCCAGCAGCGTCTTGGCCTTCTTGCCGCTCCTCTCCTCCTTCTCGGAGTTCTTCCGCTTCAGACCAAGTCCGGCCATGACACCAATAGCCTTGAAAGAGAGAGAGAGAAAAAAAATAAGCACGCCGGAAACGAGCAACGATTTTGTGTTACATCTGAAGAAAGTGACGAAGGATGGCACACGTGGTGTATTCTCCCCTTGTTGAACTTTCTTTAGCTGGTACAGAAATATCCAAAGAAATGAGTGGAAGGACATCCACTGGGAAAAAAGAAAGAAAGCACACCCTTGTCCAAAGGAATATTTACTTTTAATACAAATCATACAGTACTTACTTCAGTGACTGTAGCAAACTTTAAACACACTCTATCTCTGCCACTTTTATTCAGATATTAAAAACTTTTGAATATGTTGTCAAAAACATTATGCAGCAGAATTGTACGTTACTGTCAGACTTTTTGGACAATCCTAAATCTTAAATTTGAATTAACCAATTTATTTTTCTGTTTTCCTGCCAGACTGAGAAATCCATGACTAGGTAGAAATAGATGCGAGGGACTTCGGGTCTAAAGAGCTTTGGTTACCGCACCAAGTCCAATAATTTCTTACCAGCAGTTGTTGGTTGGTCATGGACATCTCCGTTGACCTCCCGGAAACGAAGTCGACCCCGATGTTCTTCGGCACCTTGAAGTTGATCTTGAGCTCCTTCTGGTCCAGGAGTCGGTCCAGGGTCTCGCTGCTGCAGACGCTCCGGATGGACTCTGACCCTCCTTGGCGAGGCAGACAGTCATCCGCATTGGGCGCTCTGATGCAGACAAGTTTCGTCAGTGACTCAGAATTAAGATTATCTTGTAAGTTGGCCATGTTGATCTTATGGTGGGTGTTTTTTGTCGAATTGTGTTCCAAATATGACTTTCACTTGCTTTCACAATTTAGTTAAAATGAAAAGCCACAATGAATCCTTCCTTACATGTCTTTTATGTTTTTTTAAAACATTAAAAGTGATTTTAAAAACCTGTAGGCAGAAATCCACACTACAAAGTGTTCAGGCAAATTCAAAAAATTAACATCAAGCATTTTCCCAGTTTTTTTACTTCTATGCAACTTGATTTATTGGCAGTAGCATTACAAGAGTAAAATTTACGACCCAATCCTTTGCGCCACACTTGAACTTTTTTTTTGTGAAAAGAAAGGAAGGAGTCAGCCATTCTGCGTGATGCCTAAAGCATATTATAACGGCACAAACTGTGGAACACAAAAACCAAGACATCATTTTATCCTCTAGACTATCCATAATTAATGGCTCCCAAGGACGATGCAAGTTTACTCACTTATGGCCTTCGGCAGCGGCTGGAGAGGAGGCCTCCTCCTTGACCTCTGCCTCCTCCTCCTCCTCCTTCATATCCTCGTCCTCCCTGTCCATGGCGATCGGGAAAATCTCGTACGACGCAGGGGGGGAGATCGACCGAAGAGGAAGCTCCCCTTCTTCCTCGCCTCCCTTCCTCTTCCCCCTCTCTGCTTGCACTTTTGGCTACGTTGCTTTTGCTAAGCTTCCTTCCTTCCCTCCGTCCCTCCCCCTCCCTCCCCCCTCCTCCTGCCTCTCTTGTCGCCCCCTCCTCCCCTCGTCGTTCTTTCCGCCCTTTCCGCCCTCACTCTTCTTTGTCCGGCTGCCATCACGCACAAAACGCGATTCACGCCGGATCAACCAGGGAGGGGAGGGAGAGAGAGAGAAGAGAAGAGAAGAGAAGAGACGGGGATGACGGAGGAGAGGAAAGCAAAGGCAGACTTGTTTATTTAACCAGGTGTCTTTTCAAATCATCCGTTCGTCTTGAAGGTAATAAGTTCAAGGGATAATGAGCAGATACAAAGATGTGTAGACTCAATTTAAGGAAAATTGCACCTCCTCCTCCTCCTCTTTCTACCTACACATGTGGATTTTTCTCTCCTTTTCCGCTCAATACCAGTTCCTCTTCCCCCCCGTCCCTCCTCCTGCGCTGCGCGCCTGCCCTCCTCCCCCATCTCCTCCGCCATGTTGCCCTCACCACCACCATGCGACCGACTGCATTTTAGCGACATCTTCAAGAAATGCGTAATTGAGTGCAAGAGAGACGTACGTCAAAGATCTTTAATACAAAGTACGAAACTTTCTCCAGTATCATTAAGTAATTAAGAGGGTTTTTTTCTTATCATCGTCCAATTCTGTTTCCCGAATCATTTTTTGCCATGATGTCGCTAAACATGACCCCGCCGCTCCGTTGCTCTTCTCTCCGCGACCTTGCTCGCTCGCGCAAACAACCCGAAAGAAAAACACGACGGAGAGGCTCTCCTCGCCACAGAGCACGTTTTGTTGACGGTGACCTCATATGGGGAAATTTAGGAAATTGTGGCCAATTTTAACACGTCTATAGCAATACAAACACAATGCGACAAATGTCACGCTAAGAAGACCGGCTATAGTTTTTGTTCCTTACACATATGCGCAGCAAAACTTCTGAAATTAGCATCGTTAAAGAATATTTGCACTTTTTAAAGCAACTTTGGTAGTTCTCTAAAAAAAAGCTTTGGCGAATTACTCAATGCTCAACTTGGTCACGACCAGAAGAAGAAGTAAAAAGAGCGTGATCATCGTCGGCGTCTTCCCCCATCAAGTCGGACCTCATCGCCTCCGAGTCCTCCCCCGAGATGCTGTCGAGATCCGCGTCCCTGAGCGGCCGCCTGGCCTCAGGATGTCAGAGGATCCTGGCCAACGAGCCCAGGATCTGCGCGCAGAGGAGCTTCTCTCATTTCTCCAAGCAGGTGTGGACGACAGCAACCTCTGGGATGATGAAATTGCACTTGGCGAAGTTCTGGTTAACATTCCCATCCATGTCTTCTTTAACTTGCAGACCACCCCGCTGTCGGCCCAGCTGCTGGCGTCCAAGCACGACCTGGTCCAGTCCCGCCACAAGTCCTCCTCCTCCGGGGTGACCGGGCACGTGATCGGGATCGACCTGGGCACCACCAACTCGTGCGTGGCCGTCATGGAGGGGAAGGCCGCCAAGGTTATCGAGAACGCCGAGGGCGCCAGGACGACGCCATCGGTCGTCGCATTTACATCAGGTGGGCAGATTTAATCTTTAATGGTAATTACATCACTTTGGAAACCGAAATGATGTCCAAAATTATTTTTCGTCACCTGAAGGGCCCCCTTTTGCGTGGGGCCAGACGTGTGGAGCCTAATTTCTGATTTTTTCTACTAGATAGACGTGCTTTAGTAAAATTAATGTGCTTCTTTCAAGAGTCTATCCTTTGCTCTTATCCCCCACCCCTCCAGACGGTGAGCGCCTAGCCGGGATGCCCGCCAAGCGCCAGGCAGTCACCAACTCGGAGAACACCTTCTACGCCACCAAGAGGCTCATCGGGAGGAGGTTCGACGACCCGGAGGTCAAGAAGGACATGTGAGTCTAGCACTACTATAGTAGTGGGCCATCATCTCCTGCAAAGGCACGCGTAGCCCACCCTCATGACTTCGCGTGTAACCTTGGGGAGAGAAAGAAAGACAGACAGACGGCGTTGATATCAAGGGGGGCGAAAGGCCCGACAGGTGGGGTCGCCCCTTATGGCTACAGCGCCACAAAAAACTGTGTTAAGTACTCGTAAAAAGTCGATTTAGTGAGCATTTCAATGCTTGCCAACTCATCAACTGCCTAGTAAGGGACTTCAATTCAGTAAACTTTTACCTGAAAACCAAGGACTTTACTAAATCGAAGTTCCACTGTATTGTAAAACAATAAAAATCGCAAGGTTTGATTGTTGTGTGTGTAGCTCCACTTGAATTCATCCATTTCTTGCTCTCCCTCTCCTTTTTCTTTCCAGGAAAATGGTGTCGTACAAGATTGTGAAGGCTTCCAACGGCGACGCGTGGGTGCAGTCCACGGACGGGAAGGTGTTCTCGCCCAGTCAGATCGGCGCCTTTGTCCTCACCAAGATGAAGGAGACCGCGGAGGGATACTTGGGTACCTCGGCCAAGAACGCCGTCGTCACCGTCCCAGCGTACTTCAACGACTCCCAGAGACAGGTACGCGCATTCTTCTCTAACTCCCTTTTTTTTCCCGTAACAGCGTGCCTGATGGTTCGGATTTACTTGCAGGCAACCAAAGATGCCGGCCAGATCTCCGGGCTTAACGTTCTCAGGGTCATCAACGAGCCGACCGCAGCGGCCTTGGCCTACGGGATGGACAAGTCGTCGGACCAGATGTAAGTGTCGTCGGTTCCTGATCGTTTTCCAGGAAAATCGTGTAAATTATTTTGCGTGATGCTTGCCTCCCCAAAGCATGTCAAATTCCAGTGTGCGCGTCTAGAGAGCGACTCTGGGCCGAAGCTTTGGTAAAGTAACGTTGTTCTAAGAGAAGCAGAAGCCATTGTCGGGCCTGACTTGGTCTGGCAAGTGTCTGCATTTCTTTACAGTTTAGAAGGGGGGGGGTTGTGTTACTAATTGTTACTCGATCGTTGAAAAACCTAGTACAAATTTTTAAATTTCTTTTGCAGCATCGCTGTTTTTGACTTGGGGGGCGGCACCTTCGACATCTCCATCCTGGAGATCCAAAAGGGCGTCTTTGAGGTCAAGTCTACCAACGGCAACACATTCCTGGGAGGCGAGGACTTCGACAACGCTCTCCTGCAACACCTCGTGGCAGAGTTCAAGAAAGAGCAGGGCATCGACCTGGCGAAGGACAACATGGCCCTGCAGAGGGTGAGGGAGGCCGCGGAGAAGGCGAAGGTGGAGCTGTCTTCCTCCCTGCAGACCGACATCAACCTCCCATACTTGACCATGGACGCCAGCGGTCCGAAGCACATGAACATGAAGCTGACCCGCGCAAAGTTCGAGACGATCGTCGGGGACTTGATCAAGAAAACGATCGACCCGTGCAATAAGGCCCTGAAGGACGCCGAGGTGACAAAGGCGGACATCGGCGACGTCATTCTCGTCGGCGGGATGACCCGCATGCCCAAGGTGCAGGAGACTTGCAAGGACATCTTCGGCCGCAACCCGAGCAAGTCCGTCAACCCGGACGAGGCCGTGGCCATGGGCGCCGCCATCCAGGGCGGCGTGCTGGCCGGCGACGTGACCGACGTGCTGCTGCTCGACGTGACGCCGCTGTCGCTCGGGATCGAGACCCTCGGAGGGGTCTTCACCAAGCTGATCAACAGGAACACCACCATCCCGACCAAGAAGAGCCAGGTGTTTTCGACTGCGGCGGACGGGCAGACGCAGGTGGAGATCAAGGTGCACCAGGGAGAGCGCGAGATGGCGGCGGACAACAAGCTGCTGGGCCAGTTCCAGCTGGTTGGGATCCCGCCAGCGCCGAGGGGGGTCCCGCAGGTCGAGGTCACCTTCGACATCGACGCGAACGGCATTGTCAACGTGCACGCCAGGTACACATGATTCGGAAGCGAATTTCTAGACACATTTCCCCACGTTTGTATCTCTTTTCAAGGGACAAGGGCACTGGCAAGGAGCAGCAGATCGTGATCCAGTCGAGCGGCGGCCTCTCCAAGGACGACATCGAGAACATGGTCCGTGAGGCCGAGGCGCACGCGGAGGCGGACAAGATAAAGAAGGACCGCATCGAGGCCGTGAACCAGGCGGAGGGCATCCTGCACGACACAGAGTCCAAGATGGAGGAGTTCAAGGACCAGCTGGAGGCCGAGGAGGTGCAAAAGATGAAGGACAAGATTGCCGAGGTCAGGGAGAAGCTCGCCCAGAAGGACGAGATGGACCCGGAGGAGATCAAGAAGACCGTCAGCGAACTGCAGCAGTCTTCGCTCAAGCTCTTCGAGATGGCCTACAAGAAGGTAAGGATATATGCTGTGCTCGTTTCCACCGCCTGGCCAGTGATTCAAAGCGTTGGCTCTCCACCTTTTCCGATCCGACACTCATGTTAACTTTCCCCTCCCCCTATTTCAGATGGCCAACGAGAGGGAGGGAGGCGCCTCTTCCTCGTCAGATGACAGCTCCGATAAGAAGCCGGAGGAAGAGTCCAAGAAGGAAGAGAAACAGTGAAGAAGAAGATGGAGAGGTCGTGGAGGGAGCGAGGGGCGGAAGCGAAAAAGAGAGCTTTAATTCATACGGCGGAGAAACCAGATTTTTTTTTCCTCTCTCTCTCACACACACACACTTACTTTTCCTCCCACTCAGTCCCTAAGACGGAGAGATCCGAAAGTTTATTTGCCCCCCCCTGGACTCAATGCCGCGGGGACTTAAAAAAAAGTGGAGGGGTAGAAGAGCACACGAAAAAGTTTTCAATCTGCATTGTATTGGAAAACTTTGCCATATTTTTTTTTCTCTCTCTCTCCAATTTCTCTGGTCCTAGTAGGGCGTGTCACACTCGTTTTATGGTGAGAAATGTAAGCCCGAAAACAAAAATTAAAATTTGATACACGCGTATTGAAATATATCGAGATAGGCATTTTTTTTTCATCGCCGAGGCACTTGTTCCTTGCCGACCTATGATGTCTCTCCCATCCCCAAAAGAGACCTTTTTCCATCCTATCCGCCCATGTTCCACCTCCACGTCGATTGCTTGCCCATGTCCTTCGCTCCGCCACCCTCTCCCTCGTCCTCAGCTTCCCCTTCTGCCTCCCCCATCTCCCACCCCCATGCGCCGCCGGCGTCCTCGTCGTCGCCGTCGTCGTCCCACCCCCACATGGAGCCCTCCTTGGCGGACGAACCGTGCTTCGTCGACGCGTGGGCCTCGGCCTTGGCCTCCGCCTTCTTCCCGATCTTGTTCTTGCCCTTGTTCTTCCCGGCCTTTCTCCCCGCGCCTTCGTCGTAGTCCCCGTAGTAGTAGTACTCGGGTTCCCCCGTCCCCCAGCCCCAGGAGGCTGGATCGCTGCCTTCCTCCCACTCCCAGGCCGCCCCGCCCCCGCCCTCCTCCCACCCCCAGGCTGGATGTCCGCTCTGCATGTCCTTGTCCTCCCCCATCCTGTTCTTGATGTTGCCGCCGCCCTTTTCTTCTTTGCCCTTCATCCACCCCCATTTGCCGCCCTCGTGCTTGCCTCCTCCCTTCGTGGCGGCAACGGCGTCTCCTCCGTGCTTGACGGTGGCCTTGGGGTTCCCGTCCTTGTCGAACTGGACCTTGACCCTGAGGGCGACGTCGTGGTACTTCCCCTGCATGTCCTTGCCGCCCTTCCACGGAGAGGACTCTCCTCCCTCCTTCCCCTTCTTGCCCTTCCCGCCTTTGCCCTTGCCCTTTCCGGACCTGTTGCTCAGGTCGATCCCGCCAGAGTTTGAGGTGCTTCGGTCCCAGGAGTGGTCCTCGCTTTTACCTAGTACGAGCTGGACTTTCACCCACGACTTAACGGAGCTTGTGAATTACCATCCGTTTTTACCTTTCCACTTGTTGGCGGCCCTCTTCCTCCTGACCATCCGCCCATAGGTCTCGTCCTCCTCCAGCGGCACCTCCATCTGCAGCGTGTCTGGGGCCTCGGTGAAGTGCTCGTCCTCCACCTGGTCCGCGTTTACCACGTGGAGGAGCAGGAAGAGTAGCCAGGCGGCCGAGGACATCATTTTCAGGAACTTGTCTGATCCCGAACAGATTGTGACAGTAATCGTCTGCGAGGATGCTGAAGCGTCACATTTTCTCCTTTTCTTATTCTCCTCTTCCTTAAACGGCCAAAAAGAGAGAGACAGCATAGTGAGTTCGAGGTTAAGCTTAAGATCAAATGTCTCGGGGGAGAAGAGTGAACGCTTCTCATTTCAGGATCATTATTGCATCACAGAACATAGTACGAAGGCAGGATGACCCCTCCTGTGCGTGTGCTAAGTAAAGCAACGGTTGGAGTGCCATCACTTCTTTTCCATTTGGTGATGAGGAGAGAGAGCGAGAGAGGAAGCGCTCTCTGGAAGAAGAAGAAGAAGAAGAGGGCTTTGGAGGAAGATGTCGACTTTCTTCAGTCTTCCGGAGGTGGCAGCGCAGTGAAGTACAAGGAGAGTGAGTGCTTGTTCCTGTGTTGGAGTTACTCGACTATTGAGCTACCCTGACCGTTTTGAACATCTGTGTCACAAAGGTGAGTGAGACGTTTCTCTTGAGAATGGATAAGAATCATTGTTGTGTGCGTAGTTAGTTCATAGCACCTCACAGGATTTTTTTGCCCAATTGGTAAATCCTGCGTATTTTTTAAAGTTGTTTTATCTTTTGGAGGGATTCTAACAACTGATTTGTCACACCTGGCGTCCCCTGGTATTTCAAGGTATATTCTGTGTACGATTTCCAACAGCTACTTAGGAATCACATATCATCACTCCAGTGATATTGAGTCAGGCTACAAGTTAAGAAGCACCCATATTGGGCATTGGCAGGAGGGGGGCATTGTTTTGGTGTGATTCTTACAGAAGGAAAAAATCCTGTCGGGCATGTTAATGGGACTGCGCAACTGAAAAATGAACGTTTTACCAGTCGCTGTTCTGGCATCTTTTCGCAACTTTCCTGTCTCCTTCTCCTCCTCAACAACGTCAACAGTCCCATCAGTTCTCACAGACGTTTGTTTTTTCCCAGATTTTTTTCACTTTCTTCTTTTTTCTGTGTTTCCCTACCAAACATACTGCACTACATACATGTTAGTGTAGTACGTGCCTTGTACCTAGAAGTCTTCTTTCTCTCCCGAGCGTAATTAATCCACCAGGGGAGGATTAGGGAAGGGAAAAAAGAGGAAGGTGTCGAGGAAAAAAACAACTTTCCGGCAAATGGTAGGGAAAGTTCGTTCCTTTCTGTGCCCCAACAGATGACCTCTAAAAAGAATATGGGTATGAACAAGTATGTGGCTTGAGCTTTCCTCACAGTTAAACAGTACCGAGATTGCATCTTGTCCCCCTTGTTTCCTTGTTAATTCCTTGCTAATACCCCCCTCCCCCGGCCTGAGGGGAGAAGGAAAAAAAATGAGAGAGGGGAGGAGGGGGGGAGGAAAGAAAGTAATGTTGTTGCTGAGATCAGCAGACAAATGTAACACTAATCCTCGCCTTTTCCTTGTTGTACCGTAATATCCTAAAAATGTACTCGTACTTGCTACTACGCAAAATACAAGGTTGCGTAGGAGTTAGAACTAAGTTTTCAAAAACTTTCGGGTACATGGTATGCACCACACGTTCACGGTCTTCCAAACTGGATTGCTTGCGCCAACAAGAAGAGATTTTTGGCCTACATACGGTATACGCAAGAGCAGCTTTGACTCCAGACGCAACTGCCACTTGACAGTTGTGACAGATCGTGAGTGCCCCCATGTACTACTGTGTGCCGTACGTGCTGTACCAGCAAGCAGCATATGTGTGTGCAGGCCTTTTTCCCGCCTGACTTTGTTTCTGGACCCCTATAGATTGGAATCGGGCAGTGAGAGAGAGAGAAAGAGCCACCAATAACACAATTCCTGGGGATTGTATTGTATTGTATTGTATTGTATTTATTCTTTCACAAAAGGAAATGCACAGCATAAGTTGTAGAAATAATGAGTATTGGTGTGGGGATTTCTGTTGTGTTGGGGGGGCA
>JAAUYM010001681.1_pt1 | contig 15458 bp, 27 predicted proteins | sample 7278001 | NCBI WGS metagenome assembly JAAUYM01 (sample SAMN14350224, study PRJNA611818) | marine sediment metagenome | isolation source: surface marine sediment (1.8m) | place: French Polynesia: Moorea | collected 2018-08
CAGCCTTCCTCACTCACTACAACAACGACGACGACGAAGAGGTGGCGGCGGCAGAGGACGACCTCGCTGGCGACGACGGCGGCGACCGCGGAGGGCCTAACCACGGCGGAGCACGCCGCCATGGCACAGAGGACGATAGTGCCGGCGGCGGAGCCGCAGGCTGAGGCCGAGGCGGTGAAGGCCAAGGCCAAGGGGGAGAAGCTGATCGAGGAAGAGAGGGCGGAAGTGGGCGGCGTCCGCTGGGCCGTCTACCTCTACTACATGCGGTGCATCGGGCACGGCTTCTTCGCCTTCACCCTGCTGCTCCTGCTGGCCTACCAGGGCTTCCAGCTCGGCGGCAACATCTGGCTGTCGGTGTGGACGGCGGACCCGGCGGCGGCTGCGGGCGACCAGGAGGCCACCAACATGTACCTGGCGGTGTACGGGGTGCTTGGTCTGCTGCAGTCCGCCTTCGTACTGGTTGGGACGGCTTGCCTCATGGCCGGAACCTTGGACGCCTCCGCCAAGATGCACAGCACTATGCTGCACAAGTACAGTACATTAAAAATATGTGGGAGACTATCGTACATAGTTGCAGTAAAAACGGTGTTCTGCTCTTTTTTTTATAAAGGATTCTCCGGTCTCCCATGTCCTTCTTCGACACGACCCCACTGGGCCGCATCCTGAACCGCTTCTCCAAGGACGTGGACATTGTGGACGTGACCATCCCCATCAACCTCCGGGCCCTCATCAACCAGTCCCTGACGGTGGCCGGAACTCTCATCGTCATCTGCTATGCGCTCCCCATCTTCGTCACCGTGGTCGTCCCCATCCTCATAGCCTACTACCTCCTGCAGAAGTTCTACGTGGCCACGGCAAGGCAGGTCAAGCGCATGGAGTCCATCACCCGCTCCCCCGTGTACAGCCACTTTGGAGAGACCATCAGCGGCGCCCCCACCATCCGCGCCTACCGACGAGTCGAGGACTTTGTGCTGGAGAACGAGCGCAAGGTGGACTTCAACCAGATCTGCTACTACCCAACCTTCATCTCCAGCAGGTGGCTGTCGGTCAGGCTGGAGACCATCGGCAACCTCGTCATCCTCTTCGCGTCTCTCTTCGCCGTTCTCGGCAGGGACACCATCGACCCTGGAAAGGTTTGCTTGTTGTTTCTGTTGGTGTCGTTGCCGGCATTTTCGGAGCAAAATTTGCTCTTTTACATATATAAGGTCGGTCTGGCCCTGAGCTACGCGCTGAGCATCACCGGCGCCATGAACATGCTTGTCCGGATGACCTCCGAGATCGAGACAAATATGGTGAGCGTGGAACGGATCGAGGAGTACCAGACGGTGCCGCAGGAGGCGTCCTTCGACACGCCCCCCGAGCGGGGGCGGCCGGACCCGCCACCGGAATGGCCGCAGCACGGGGTGGTGCGCTTCGAGAACTACCAGACCAGGTTACAGAGAGAAAGAGCTACCTAGTACAATAGAAAACTGATGTATAAATCATAGAATAAGAAAATCTGCAGTTAGGCAGCTAAGAGTTTATTTTAACAGAGTGAAAGTACCATACGTACATGTACGTAGTAGTCAGTTATTTGACTAACTAAACTGTTATGTGTTGATTACCTTTTCAACAACATTTTAAAAATTGAGAATCTGTTTTTGAGCCACCCGCAGCAGAGTTTTTTTTGGGGACGAACTTGACGACAGGTACCGCGAAGGCCTCGACCTGGTCCTTCGTGGCATCGACTGCCTCATCGCGTCGGGGGAGAAGATCGGCATCGTGGGCCGCACGGGCGCCGGCAAGTCCTCCCTCACCCTGGCCCTCTTCCGCATCGTCGAGTCTGCCGGGGGCACCATCGAGATTGACGGCGAGAACGTGGCCCACCTCGGGCTAGGCCGACTCCGGTCGGCGCTCACCATCATCCCGCAGGACCCCGTGCTCTTCTCCGGGTCCATGCGGATGAACCTAGACCCGTTCGAGAGGAGTGCCGACCGGGAGATCTGGCGTGCGCTGGACCACGCCCACCTCAAGTCCTACGTGTCTAACCTGCCCGGCGGGCTGCAGTACCAGGTTAACAAGTGGTTTTTTTTTGCCTTTTGTGGGTCATGTTATCTTATGAGACACGTGCTGCGCCGCAGGTGAACGAGGGCGGCGAGAACCTGAGCGTGGGCCAGAGGCAGCTGGTCTGCCTGGCCCGCGCGCTGCTGCGCAAGACCAGACTGCTCATCCTGGATGAGGCCACAGCAGCTGTGGACATGGAGACTGACGACCTCATCCAGGAGACCATCAGGAGGGAGTTCGACGACTGCACCGTGCTCACCATTGCTCACAGGCTGCACACCGTCATGGACAGCAGCAGGTACCCTTACGTTCTCGCATGCTAAAATGTAGACATATTATATCTTACATTTATGCTTTATTCCAGGGTGATGGTGTTGGATGCAGGTAAGATTGTCGAGTTTGCCCCTCCGGAGGAGCTCTTGGCAGATGAGGGCAGCATCTTCCACGGAATGGCCAGGGACGCCGGCTTGCTCAATGGGAATGAGAAGAATGGAAAAGAGGAATAATAAAAATCGATCGTTTTTTCATAATTGAACATTAGCTCGCGATTTAGAGGCCATTTTTCTACATCAAAAGTGCATGTATCATACTGTAGGTACACATGTGAACTACCTATGCAATGGAGCTTATTAAATGTGAACATGAAGCCTCTCAAGCAATCTCAGGCACTGCTACGGGTTTCTGTGCTGTACTAGAATAGTAAATGCTCTTCTCAGATTAGCTATTTTTAATGCTTTTTTGTTGCTTAAATAATGTCCTTTTTCATGCTTCATTAATACTAATAACGTTTTTTTGCCTTAATTTTTTTGCTTTTTTAAGTATATTTATTTGATGCTCCTTTGAGGCTATTGATGGTGCATGTAACTAACTGCAGCTATACACGTACATACGTAGTACGTACTGAGAGAGATTGACAGACACACAGTAAACTGTTCACCTTCAGCATCTCTTTCAAAGAAAGAGCACAGGAGAGAAGGAATGCATTGATTCTCCTGCTTGGTTATTCACACATGTACTGTGTGGTTACAGTACATGTGTGAACAAAACGGTTCAGAGTAATCAGAGTAGGTTTTAAAATTGATTACAAGAAAAAGAAATATTAAGGTCCTACAAGGCATTCAAAAAATCCCATAAAATTGGCGGTACACTTTTTAAAATCCTGTTCCAGACTAGTATAAAGAACCAAAGCTACTGCTGAGGCGTCAAGCAGTTTAGAATTTGGAAATAGCCAGTTCAAGTTCATGCATGTGTGCAGAAATTGTTCTAAAACAAAGGAGCCTTTGTCTCCGATCAAGGGGTTGGACATGTAAGGATTGAAGAGCATAAAGTTGGCAGAAGACATTAATCTGACAATTAAAGTTAATTGTAACAATAAAAGGTGGTGGTGTTTTTCTTCTTCAATCTTGTCACAATTTATTTGACTCGACTATTTCCCATGTCCCAATCTCTGAGACTAGCAATTGCATCATTCAATCCTTCTTCCTCTTCTGCTGTTGCTGGAGACTGCCGGAATTGCTGGGCTGTCCGGACATCTGGGACTTGGTCAGCTTGGGTAGCACGTCCTGGAAATAAAAAAAGCATTTTTCTACATACGTATGTCAATTCAAAAAACTGAATACTGCTTATAAAGGATGTGGTAAAGTAATAAAGTTTTGAAAACAAAATCTTTAAAACACAAACACATTTCACTTCGACCAAAAAAGTATTTAAATTAATTCTACGTACCTCTCAGAAAGGGGACAAGTATGACTTGTGGAGATGCTGTACCTGCAGCCCCTTGGGGAGAGCGCTGTCCGCCATGCCCTGCGCGTCCCTGGGGAAGCCCACCGCCTCCATCTTGTCCCTCGTCAGCCTGACCTGCCCAGGGTCGGTCCCATCATCCAGCCTGTTGCCGTCAAGGGAGGCTGGTCTAGACATAACAAGCAAAAGCGCAATTATGTATACTACTTTTTTGCTACTGTAGGCTGCAATTCTGCTTGCTGTCACGTACAGTAGAACTTCAATATAGGATATTTTTTTAATATGGCAAATTTAGCCCGTAATGTCTCATTCTTAACTGCATACCTAGTAAAAATGCGTCGGTGTAGCATTAGTATCGAAATAGTGTGAAAACAATTTGCGGCGCCCTGATTAGTTTGCTATATTGAGGTTCCACTGTACTTGCTAGAAGATCTTTTAGTAGCGCCGCTAGCAGTGGTGCCCTTCTCCTCCTTCTTCCTGAACACGACGGTGGTGGCCATGGCCCCCGATGCAGACGCCGCCGCAGCTGCCGTCGTCGACTTCTTTGTGAGCGCCTCCTTTGTCGTCGGCTTCAACTGTCGCTGTTGGGTTATCTTTTCCTTCTCCTCCTCCTCCTTCTTCCTCTGAGAGATGACCTTCTCCAGCTTGTCAATCTTGTGTTTGGCCTCCTTGTCCTGCACCACCGCGGCCGGCTTTGCTTCCACTTGCTGCTGCTGGCTGCGCTGCTGCTGCTGCTGCCGGGGCTGTTGCTGCTGTGGTTGGTACTGCTGCTGCTGGGGCAGTTGATGGTGGTGCTGCTGCTGCCTCTCCTTCTTGTTGTCGAGGTGTGCCCTCTGCTTCTTTGACTTCTGCTCCACCTCCTCTTCCATAAGCACCCTGTCCGAGTCGAGATCATCCTTGAAATGAAAGCAAAAAAAGTATAAACATTTGTAAAAGATTTTGAACAATTTTCCTTGATCGGCCACCGGAAGCTCCTCCGGCGGCACAGGGAAGTCCATCCTCTTGTCCGTCTCCAGGTTCAGATCGCGCAACTTCTCGTCTATCAACTGGGTGGGTGCAAAAAAAAAGCAGAATTACTACAACACTAGGTAGTATATACGTACACAAGGGCTTCAGTAACACAACACTTCTTTTGAAGAAAGTCTTTGCAAGTGCCTGACCTTGAGCTTGCTGATCTCCGCGTTGTACCTGTCTTCGATGGCCCTGAGCAGGTTCTCCGCGTCCCTCTCCAGAGCCTGGATGTCCGTCGTGTCCATCGGCAGTCTCGTCTCCCCTGCGGGCAATTAGAGTTCATTTGGGAGATTCTATGGATGATTACATAGGTACAGTACCTTCCCTGTGGGTTTTGTACTCCGGCTTGGGCATGGAAAATGGAGGCTTGCCACGTCGTTTCTGTTGCTGTTGCTGTTGCTGCTGCTGCTGCTTCTCCTCCGCCCTGAAGCCGAAGCCGAACCCGTCCCTGACTTTGTCTGCCCTGGCGGCGCACTCGGGGCCCACGCACCGCGGAGCGGCGGCCTCTGATCTCACGGCGTCCGCTCTGAATTTTTTTTCAACTGCAGTCGACATTTGCTTTACACTGTATAGTGTAATCAATTTTAAAGAAGAAAAAGTTGTCGAAATCAAATTTGTTGCCTAAAGTAAATGGATTTTCCTACGCTGCAGTAGTGTAAGGAACAGTCAGAGGTGCCAAAATTAAATAAACAGCATAAATAAAAAATTGCTGTGGCAAACCTTATACTTGCACTAGTGTTAACTTTTAGTAGCTGCTGGCCATTGAGTCCTATAGCAAAGTCAGTACCTGAACACGCAGTAACAGCAGCAGCAACAACAAAAGAACATATTTTTTTCTTTTCTTTCTCTTTACTTTAGGTCCCCTGCCAGCTGGAGCTCTCTGGAGTTCCTGGTTGACTTCTTCTCTTCCTCCTCCTCCTCCATTTCGCAACCCGGTCCGAAACAGTCCAGACTCCCCTTCTTCTCCTCCTTGACCCGCTGAGCCTTTGCCTCGCATTCTTGTGACCAAGGAAAAGAATCGCAATTGCTCCTGAACAACTACTGGCAAAAGAAAAAAAAATCAGTCTCACCTTGACCCACGCATTTGGTCTTTTCCTCCTCCTTCTCCTCGCCCAACATGATGACGCCGTCGTCCAAGTCGCTGAAGGGGTCCAGATCACGACGCACTCTCTTCTTCCCCTGCAACGAGGGCAACTGTAACGCTAGAAACAGCAGCAACAGTAGCATCCACAGCAGCGACAACAGTAGCAACAGCGACGACAAAATACTATCTCCTTGCCTCTCCTTCCGCACAGTCCGGCCCCACGCACGACGGCGGCGCGTCCACCTCCTCCTCCACCCTGCAGTCCGGCCCCGCGCACGACGGCGGCGCCTCCACCTCCTCCTCCTCCTCCACCCTGCAGTCCGGCCCGACGCACGACGGCGGCGCTGCTGCTGCTGCGGCCGCGGCCGACCTCTTGACCCTGCCCCTGGCGTCCGCGCACTCTGGACCCAAGCAGAGGGCGTCGTCGCCATCGCCGCCGCCAGCGGCCTCCTCTTGGACGCACTCCGGACCGACGCACATCGGAACGTCGCCATTCCCTTCAGTACCTCGCTTCCTTCTCTTCTTGGATTGATCTTGTAAGCACTCTGGACCGACGCACAAGGGGATTATTTTGTCGCCGGTGTCTCTCCTCTTCCTCCTTTTGGGCTGACCTTGAAAGCACTCCGGACCAACGCACATAGAAGCATCATCATCGATGTTCCTCATCTTTCTGTTCTTGGGCTGATCTTGGGCGCATTCTGGACCAATGCACATGGGGAGATCACCTTCGGTGTCTCTCTTCTTCCTATGCTTTGACTGATCCTGGAGACATTCTGGACCGATGCACATCGGGAGGTCGTCGTCGTCGCCTTCGACAGCTTCCCTCCTCACCCTCCTCCCTGCTCCCGCTTCCCTGGCACACTCTGGTCCGACGCACATCTTGACCTCCCTGCACTCCGGCCCGAGGCAGTCCGGATCCGGGTCCGGGTCCAGCCCGGCCTCCCTCTTCCTCCTGAGCGACTCCATCACGTGGCTCTGGGCGTTCCTCCTGGCCCTCCTCACCCTCCTGAGCGGCCTGAACCTGACCACGCTGGCGCCGACCAAGCCGGCCGAGTTCAGGTCCGCCTCCAGGGGAGACTGCGGATTGGCGCACAAGGGGGAGGGAGGGGTCAGTTATTCTGGGTAATCATGCAATAAAGTTACTCGATTTCCCGACTACCGTGATACCCAGGATTTGATCAAAACCATGGAAATGCCCGGGACTTTCCTAGATCTTACTGTTATTGCACGTATGTACGTGTACGAGTACGTAGGCTGGAAGCTGGGAAAAATGTTCAAAGAATGGTTGGGTACCCGTGTTCGAAAAAATAACCGCCCGAAAAACTCCAACTGATTAATAGTCAGTTTTTGGTAATTTGTTATCACGCATTACGTCTCTCAGCTCCCTGTCGACGTCCTTCTGCAGCCTGTCCATGTCCATCAAAAAGTTCAGCTCTTGGATCAGCGACTGCGCCTTCTCCATCTGGTCGGCGTACGGCTTCTGTGCTTCAAGTTCCGATTAAGTCTCTGATCGTATCATAAAAACGACCGCAAAACTTGGAGGTTGGACTTGCCCCAAAGTGCCTGGCCAGCCTACTCAGCATCTTGAGCTTCTCGTGCCCCCCCGGGAGGATGTCTCCGATCTCCTCCACCTCGTTCTCCGCGAAAACCACCGTCGTGGCGTCGTAGGAGGTGGGGATGGAGGAGGTGGAGGCCTCCTCCTCCTTCTCCTCCCTTGGCCTCTCCGGCCTCTCGGTCACCGGGACTGACTCCGTCCCCAGCAGCAGCGGGAGGAGGAGGAACAAGATCCTCATGGTGGCTGCGCGATCGCAAGTTGTATAGTGCAATTGATTAAGCTAGACTAGATTTTTTTTTAGGAAAGCTCACCCGAAAATCCGACCGTATTTTCTTTGTGTTCGCCTCGTGTCTCATGTGTTTCATGTCATTGTTCCTTTCCATGTTTACGTGTAGTAGAAAAAAAATATATACATAAAACCTTCTGAGCACATGAAAGTTGATAAAGCACGTTGCCAAGCTAACCATCTAGGTTGATATTTTTTCGTCGCAAAATTAAACCCCTTTTAAAAATTAGCCCCTGCTTCGCCTTTGCAGCTTGCACTTTTTTTTGCTCGTGATATATGGGGATAGAAACCTGATAGGGAAGAGAGGGCTGGTCGCAAACACAATCGACTATGTCTGATCACTGGGACAACTCTGGAAGAAGGACAAAAATAACTGATGCTACATACACCATATTCACAAACAACCTATTTGTTCATCACCACATACTACATACATGCTACTCAGTGTTGCCAACTGGCATTTTTCTATGCCAGATTTCATAAATTTGGCATTGAAAATTTTGAAATTTATTTACTGTTTGGCTTTTTTCACAAAAATTTGTATTTACTGTTTGGCATTAGGAATTTTTAAATTTATTAAAGAAAAATCATAAATCTGGCATTATTTGTCCAGGAATTTGGCATTTTGCTACCACTAAAAACTGATGCTACTGTGCACAATGTTTGGTTGTTTGGTTGCTGTGCTGCGGCAATCACAGATCGCCTCATGGAATGTGTATTGGAAATGGCTGCTGGTGCATGCGCTCCACGTCATTTGGCACATTTAATTCGAATTTCATTCACACTTTTCAACAGCAGTTCGACACGTCCTCCTTTTGGCTTTCGTGACCTCGGCCTCACTCTTGGGGCTGTCCGGAGACTTTGGACGGTTGCCCTCGGTCGCCGCCGTCCTGTCCTCCCAGTTCGGGGCCAACCTCCTGGCCAGGAACCTCAGCCACCAGACGGAGGTCTTCCAGAAGATCCAGAGGTTGAAGGCGGCCATCGCGAGCAGGAAGAGGAGGACGTCCACCTGGAAGAACTTGACGAAGGACAAGTTCTGGAAAAGGCGGGGAGGAGGGAGGTGGTTAATTTTTATTTACACTTTTATGTCAGGGGTTCTCTTCTCCACTCTTTTTTTTGCTCAAGCCGGCTCTGACCTTGGCCGGCGACTGCATCCTCTGCGCGCCCCCGTGCCTGGCCACGTACTCGGTCCAGAAGGAGGCCACCTCCAGCGGGGACATCGGCGCGGAGTTCCTCAGCAGGGCGCTCTCTTCTGCGGCGGCGGCGGCGGCGGCGGACGGCTCCTCCAGCAGCGAGGTCAAGTTGGACAGGAGTGAGTCGGCGGTGAGGTCCTCCACCTGGGACGTACAAATTTCATAAAACCTTCATTCATAGAAACCCTTTCGCTACAGTAGTATGAATGGGTAAAAAAATCATAGCTACGCAGATCGGGCTTGTCATTTCTGAGAGATCAGATAAAGGCCAAAATGCCAACTCAACATATAATCAAATGCATTCGGCGGTCACATTTTTGATAGACTACTATATTAATTAATAGCATCTGCGCTACACTTGATCTCTCAGTCATGGCAACTCTGATCTAGTACAATGCTCTGATCTTCACCACGTACGAATCTACAAAGGATGTTTTTTTAAATCAAAATTCTTTCCTGTATGGCTGCGCCGTATCCGCGCCTGATGGCCCTGGCGGCGTTGGCATGCTGGTCGCTGAAGAGGGGGACCACCAGCACGGGGACGCCGTGGTAGAGAGATTCCTGGCCATGAAAAATTAGTACAGTAAACTTTCCTTATATTGTACGAGTACGTAGATATTCCTGGTTGTGTACTACAGTTTTTTTTCAGTTCCTTTTACAAAGCACAACTTAAGGTCTGCCAAGTTTAAGAATACTACATATATTGGAAGTTTCTTAACCAGACCTGCACGCTCATCATCCCGCCCTGCGTGACGAAGAGACCGGTGGCGGCGTGGCCAAGAATGTCCTGCTGGGGAAGCCTGCGGACGTAGTTCGTACAGTGGAACTTTGATTTCGTAATCACTCAGTTAGTGAAATACCTTAATTTACTATAAGTTGGGTACAGGAATGTAAAATTTGTCCGGTGGTTACGGTTTTATGTTACTTTTTTTTTCAAACTCACCATTCCCTAACCATGACGTTCCGTGGCAGTTGTCCTTCCTCCCACAGGGGGTCCGTGTCCTCCTTGCCTCCGTCCCTCTTCCTCTTGACGACAAACCTGAAACAAATTCCAAACATCTGACGAGAGTGCGAGAAACTTAGTTGTTGCAACACTATGCAGAATTCATAGCTTCACAAACAAAGAGCTTTTGTGAAAACTCGTGCCTGTTCCCTGGCATGCTCTTGGCTGCCTCCAGGATGGCCCGCTGCGCCGACGGCGGCAGCTGCTCCACGCTCAGCCACGACCCGAAGGAGACGAACACCACCTTGCCAGGGCCGGAGGAGTCCAGCCACCGGCGCAGGGCGTCGTCGGAAATGGGCCTGAGGGAGGGAGTGGGGGAGTTTCTATGTACTGTAGGTGTGTGCCTACTTGTGATGCAGTCCCGCCTAATTAACCCGACCAACACGCAGCCCGTGGCAATTCTGATGCAGAACATTAGTTCCCAACGTACTAGTAGGTACCTCGGGTCCCTGCAGTGGATGAGTCCGACGTCGGCCGTGTTGGGCAGTGTGGGCCTGACGGCGTCGAAGGCAAAGTGGCTGAAGTAGAGGCCGAACTGAGCCTCCCTCTCCAGGGCCAGGAGGTCCACAGTCTCACTGGAACGTATACGTACACTGCATTTTTTCAAGTCATCCTTGTGCAAGGCAAGAATTGTTGTACTTTTGTCTTTGCAGACTGAATCGTGCTACAGTTGCAGGAGGAGTCAGTTTTCTCATTACCCTTTTCTGAGCATCCCTAACTCCGCAATGAGGCTCTCCTGGTCGGCCACGCTGAAGAACCTCTTAAACGGTGAGTGGAGGTTGTACACCAGGAAGGTGATCAGCCTCTCCACAAAGCTGGGGGTGACGAACTGATCGCTCTCGTAGCTGGAGGACACCACGAAGCTGAAGAGAGAGAGAGAAGAAAGGTTAGAAAGAAACTGCAGTTTTTTCAGACTCCTGCAGCGAAAATACGATGAACATCAAACGGATTCCAAGACACCTGGACGTGCGCGACCATTCCTCTCACCTCGGGTTGTCAAAATATCCCATGGGCACCGTCAGCATCTGGTTGACCACGGCTGGCATGAACAGGATCAGAGGCGCCTTGAATCTGAGGAGAAAGAAAAAGGACGTCTTGGAGGACAAAAAGTCGGGAAACCCTGTTTTGGTGACTGCTGCGCACCTGTGCGAGAGGAAGTATCCGACCTCGTTGAAAAGGGCCGGGACGACGACGGCGTCAAACACCTTCTTGTCGTCCTGCTCCTCTTCCGTTGCCCTGTCCAACAGCCTGGCCATCTCCGGGTGCATCAGGGCGGCACGGTGGCTCGACAGGATGTGAGAGCGCAGAGTGGACAGGACGGAGAACATCCTGCACAGGATTATATTTAGAGAAGACCAGTTCCAGTTTCCCAGCTTATCTGAGTGGCTTCAGGTACCAACGTGCAAATTCTGTTTTCTAGATTCTTTGCTTGATTGGCTGGCACTTTACGTAAGATTATCGTCATGCTCATTCTTTCCTTCCCTCGTCATCTTCCCGCCCTCTGCGAAGACTTCCTTGGCCAGCTCCTCCGTGAAGTCCTCGGTCTGCACCACGATCTCGGAATAGTTGGCGGGCAGCGCCTGGGTGGGGTGAGATTACATATACAGAAAACACAGAACACAGGGTGTTTCTCAGATAGAGTGCAAAAGAATCGGGGTACAACGTGAAGAAGAGGGGACTAAAATTTGGTGCAACTTGCTATGCCTATAACCACATTACTGTAGTACATCTGGTGGATGACCACTACCTCTTGTTCGTGTTGTACGTGATAGAGCAATACTTGAGCACCCTGTAGATGCCGTTCCTGCTCACTACGTAGTCATTTTTTTAATCTCTCCCCTCTCCCCCTTTCCCGCGGAAACAGTACAAATTCTTGGAATATCGAGCGATGACGACAGAACCAATAAAAAATATTGGTAGTGGTAGGACATCACTCGAGAGTATGGCGATAATATCCTAAAATCTGCTTTTGTTGCAACTCTTTCTCTCCATGATAGGAGTTGTACCGTATATGGTAGTTAAGCACCACTTGACCAGAGTTGGCATAAAGTACTCGAAGTACTTTACATACACATGGTACAAGTGGCGATTGCACAGGCAATCTTATCGAATTAATCAGATATTAAATCCTCCACCCCCATTTTAGTGCAGGAGCTTTTCTCCATAATCCCCTCTTTCCCCACAAGAACAGATTTTCTAAAAAAAAAATTGACATTCGAGTACAACTAAAACAAGAGACTTGATTCTAAAATGTTTGTAACTCATGGTCGCACTTAGTCGCTTTTCTGAAGAGAGAAGGTGATTTAGAAGTGAATAGATAAGATTTAGATAAAAATGATTCAAAATAAGCGAAATATATGTCAAAGTATTTTTTTCAGACAAACTTTGTTAAGAAAACTGACAAAACATGTGACAATAACTACTTTATTGCATTCCATAACCTGTCATAGAATGCTAAAGTTATGTTAAAGTCAGGTCTTTTTTTCTCTTCAGTTTGTTTTACCTCGTCCTGATATGGCGTGACCATGACGACCCGATGTCCTCTCCTGGCCATCTCGTGCGCCAGCGGCCGGTACACCGTCTTGTAGCTGCGGGAGGACAGGGGCATGTAGAACAGCAGCCTCGACGGCGACGACGGCGACGACGGCGTCAACTTTAGCACCAGCAGCAAGAGAAAGAGGCAGGAAGAAGCACTTGCTTGAGCTCTCATCTTCCGGCTTGGCAACACGACAGACTCAAAATGAAGAAGAGGAGGAGGAGCTTTGACCTCTCTCTCTCTCTCTCACTCACTCAAGCATTTGATGCAGGCTGGAGGTGTCAGATTCCAATTAGACTGTCTTTTTAGGCGAAAAAATGAGCTGCCTGCGTGAACCCTCCTCCTCCTCTCAAGCATTATCTGCTGCTGCTCTTGCTCTTGTTGTTTTGCTTCTGTGTAAAATGTGCCACGATGTCACCACTGATGTTGATAAGGGCAGGGGGATGCAAACTGCCGCAAACAAGTCACAAATGTGCCGTACAGTCCTCTCTTTCACCTTGTTCTTATTCCTTTTGTGGGTGCTCAATACCTGAATCTTCTTGCATCTCTCTGTCTCTCTCTGCCTCTCTCTCCCCCCTCCCACGGACGCAGAGAACTCCCTCCCTCCTCCTTCTTCTTGGCAGCATCGTCATTAGGGCGCCTCTCCACCTCCTCTCCTTCTCTCCTGTAGGTGTACGCACAAGCATGCCTGCAGGGCATAGAGAGAGAGGAGACAGAGAGACAGAGGAGGATCGCTCTCCTCAAAATTTTTTTGAAATAAGATCCAAAAGGAAGATATACATGTAGTACGTAGTACGGTAGAATGGGATACAAAGCCATGCAAAGTCACTTGTTTCTTAAAAAATAAAAGACTAAGGCAAAAAAAACCTGTATTTTTTCTACTGTAGACGCACAACAACCACCACCGTCTATAAAGAAACTTCTCCTTGTTCTTTAATCTATCTAACACCAAATCTTCTTTCTCTGCTGACGATGCTCTGGGGGGTTCTCATTTCCCCCTCCTCCTCCTCCTCCTCCACCTCGTTTCTTCCAAAATCTTTTTTGTGCCTGGGAACACCCGATAGAGTACTACATACAATCCATGTCTTCTTCACTCTTGTGTGTGCTGATGTGTCTGATTTCTTGTTTCTTGCTCTTTTTGAAAAGTTGTACTTTTCTACGTAATAGCGACTAAAAAAAATCCAAACATTGTTCTTGCGAGATCGACCTCACACTTACATTTGTTGTTGAACTTGTTCTGAACTAATACTAGGTATACGTAAAAAATGGGCCACACCTGGTCACAAAGAATTTGTAGAAACATTGGATTATTGGATACTCAGTAAAAACAGAGTTGAAGTCAAGTCAATGCTTATAAGGTTGAAACGTAAAACTTCTACAAGAACAGCAACAACAAGGATATATCGTATCATGACATGATGTTTCTCATGTTTTTTCAAACATTATATGTAATTTTTCTTTTCTTTACACAGGGTGTGAATCACGTGTCAAATTTTTGTTCCTTTGACCCCTCTCTCCCCTTCTTTTCTTTCACCACTTTCTTAGTACATACTGATAGGTCAATCAAAGTGTTGCAAAAACTGCGAAACTGGACTCTTCGAGAAAAAGTACAACGAAAACAGCAAAGCACAGCAAAGTACCTATGATCTCCTACTAGTAGTACACAGTGTCTTTAAAGAGAAACAAGAAAGTACAACTCCCATTTGTCCTGTTTTGCCGAAATCTACGTACTATACCATACATGTATATATATAGTACTGTACGTGTAGGTGCAGTAGAACTTCGATAATGGAGTAGTATACAGCAGTACAGTATACCAAAGCCAGTTGTCACTTGTCAGCAGCCAATTGTTTACTGTACTACAGTGAAGTGCCTTATCGCAGCAGAGACAGGTTAGAGCGAAAAATCAATTGGCAGAACATAAAGTTTCAAATCGGTGATTGATTGCTTCTACCGAATTTCCTTTAGAAAAAAAAATTAGGCACTTGTGTGGTTGCCAAAAAAAAAATATTCGTGACTTTTGCGACCAAAAAAGTTTCCTTTAAGGGGTGGTGCATTAAGCGCCTCCAAGGAGACAAGGCAAAAAAAAAGAGAATAAGTAACCTCTTCCTCGTGAACGTGTTGTGTAGAATGTACAGTAGAACTCCGATATAGTCAAAAGCTCTGCTGTACTGAAGATTGTTCTGATTACCAAAATTTGAATATTCTTCCTAATGGCTAGTACCTTTGCTATGCCAGTAAAAAACTGCTAATAGTAAACTTTCTGCTGACAATACTTTACTTTAACAGAGTTCTACTGTACTATACGTAATGTCCTGTTGACCTTGACTACTACGATACCTGAGGAAGAGAAGGAATTTAAGAAAAAGGTGAGGAGGGAGAAGGAGGAGGAGGAGAAGGAGGACGAATGGTAAAGCCTGTCTTTGTGACGAGGGCATTATTTGTCTGTCTGGGCCATCGCCCCAAGGAAGGCGAGGCAGGGGGGGACAGGAAGGAGGAAATCAATTTTTTTCTAAAGGAGAAAAGTCCTTGTCAAGTTTAGATTTTCAATAAAATATACAGTATATTTAGTGTAGTGCTATACTATATTCTACTACTAAAAAATTTTTGTTTCATGGAATCTGTGTAACCTACAACCTACAACCAAATCTTCATTTTGGTTGAGTGGGCAATGTTAAGGGGGAAAAGGCTCTGATGTTGCCTTGCCAGTGCATGGCAGTTTGTAATTTTGTCCAATTCTTGTGCACAGACTTTCACGTGCCATTGCTAGGTAACATTTATATCATTTTTTGAGGGGGAAGGGTATTTTTTAAACCTAAATTCATATGCTGGAATTGAAGGTGATGTAAGCAATTTCAAGAATTAAATTGTTTGTACTTCTTTGGATCAACCAATGAGCAAGTGCTCATCATAGAGAAGGACATGTAACAAAGCAAACATGCATTTGCCTAGTTTAAAAAAATAGATGTGCTGATATACCGTATGTTAGCACAGCATCACTTCAACG
>JAAUYM010092535.1_pt1 | contig 15453 bp, 14 predicted proteins | sample 7278001 | NCBI WGS metagenome assembly JAAUYM01 (sample SAMN14350224, study PRJNA611818) | marine sediment metagenome | isolation source: surface marine sediment (1.8m) | place: French Polynesia: Moorea | collected 2018-08
CCATGACACCAGTTATCCTAAACATAGCTTCTCCTTCTTCTGGTATGGAGAACTCAGGGCTAAATAACATGATACTTTTGCTTCCAGAAGAATTAAAAACAAAATGATGTCCATAACTTTTGTTTGTGGGGTCGTAGGTGACTACATATTGTCTACATCTGGCGGGATTGGTGCTTCCAGAATAAAAAATGGTACACTCACTAACGTATTTTTGGAAAATTACTTCAGCTTTCGCTAGAACAGACGTAGATATCATTACAGTGGATAAAATGCCCCCAGTCATAGCGATGACGGCTTTTTTGGCGTTGGAAAAATTTAACATTACTTACTCCTTATTGATTTAGTTAGTTACCAGAATTTTAAAACAGATCAAAGCTAAGGGTTTCACGAAATGTTCACTTTTAAAATTGTCTTTATGACACTATGTTTGAGGTGATTATTGTTACTCTTGCTGTGATAGGTGTTAGACTTCTCATGGCCAATGAACAACCTTTGAACATTATTTATCAATTCAACAATCAGCCTTCTATCATTCATTTTAACACGTTCAAAGAAAACCATTACAGACCTAGTTAGTAAAGAATGTTAAAGATTAATGTTTAAATTTTCCTACAATTGCCAGACTTCCTACACCCTTAAGAAATGATAAGAAAGTTAGAGATGATCTGATAGTGAAATAACCTGTCTCTAACTTTCTCTTCTCTTGTCCAAAACTATAGTGAATGGTTAGTCTCCGATGGCGCTAAAACCTAACATTGACATTGAGAATTTCTTCACTTTCAAAGTGGTAGAAATTACAACTTAACAAAGAGACATTCAACTTACAACGACCATTCCCCCGAGACCTCACTTTCTCACCATTGTTATTGATCGTTACACTGGTTATCTTAAACATAGCTTCTCTTCTCTCTGGCATCCAGGAGTCAGGGCTAAATAACATGATAGTTTGCCTTCCAGAAGAATCTAAAACAAAATGATGTGCATAAGTTTCGCTTTGGCGGTCGTAGGTAACTAGATATTGTTGACATTCGAGCCGATCAGTAATTCCAGAATAATAAATGTTACAATCATTAACGTATCTTCTGAGAATTATCTCAGCCCTTGCTAGAGTCGGGGTGGATATCATTACAGTGGATAAAATTCCCGCAGTCATAGCTGTGAAGGTTTTTTTGGCGTTGGAAAAATTTAGCATTACTTACTCCTGATGGGTTTAGTTAGTTGTCAAAATTTTGAAACAGATACAAAGCTAAGCGGTTCACCAGAGGCTCACATATAGTTCATCTCTAAAATAATGAACCAATATATAATCACTCTCGACATATTATTGTTAGAAAAAGACACATCCTCTCAGATAAAACAGCACTCTCCTTAAAATTTAAGGTTAATCCTTAATAAATCTTCAAGTTGACAATCGTTAAAAGTACAATTTAATCCGTAAGTATCGACTAAGATATAATGCCTCTCGACATATTATTGTTAGAAAAGGACAGGTCCTATAATATAAACACTCTCTTAAAACTGAATGTTAACACTTAACAAACCTTTAAGTTTAAAAGAGTAAAAACTACAATGTAATCCATAGGTGTTGGCTTGGCACCGTCCACTACCTTCATCAAATACTCTTTCATCGTCGTATACAAGCATCATACCGGTGATTTCAAAATCTCTTGATTCGCCATCTCCCCAATGCTCGGGACTGAAGAGGAGAATTCTATCACTTCCAGAACGATTAAACAGAAAATGATGTCCATAAGACTTATCTTCTGGATTATAAGTAACCCAATATTGCTGACATCGTACTGGTTCATCACCAATGCGAGAATGGGAAACTGAACAAGTTTTCGGTGTCACATCGAGACGCCTTTCAACTTGGGCTAAAGCAGCAGTTGAGATAGCGAGGGTTGATAACATTCCTCCAGTTATAGCTATGCTGATTTTTTTAGAGTTGAAAAAATTTAACATCACTTACTCCTCATGAATTTACTTAGTTGCTATCATTTTAAAACAAATTCATCAAAGAGCAAGAGAAGATTTCCTCATATATAGTCTGTATAGTTCATATGAAACTCATACAACTCATACCAATTGGTTTATAATAAGTCACCAATAGAAGACTCAATCTAACTAGAGTGTGAGTTATCCAATCTGTCAATCTGATAATAGGGGGGTTTAGCTAAACCGTGGAAATTGAAGAAGTCGTCAATCTATTAGATGGTTGGGTCTATGAGTACGAACAAAGGAGCTTGCAAGATTACGAAAAAGCGATCATGAGGTACACATGGGAAGATATGACCTATAGGGAAATGGAAAGGAAAATGCCTCCCTATAGATATAGTTATATTGAAAGAAAACTCGGCTGTGATCTCTGGGAGTTATTGACGGACATTGTACAGGGACAGACACAAACAAGCACAAAAATTACGAAAAGAAATTTTAAGACGCGTATAGTGGAATTCCTGTCTAATGTAGACCCTGTTCGAGCAGTCCCCAAAGCTTTGACCAGTTCCTACATAGATTGGGGTGAAGTGCCAACGGTTGATGGGTTTTATGGACGTTCTGAACAACTTAATAATCTGAGGCAATGTCTTATCAAAGATGAGTGTAAGTTAGTCGCTATTTTTGGCATCAGTGGCATTGGTAAAACTGCACTGATGGCCAAATTTGTGGAAAAAAATTACACATCTTTTGAGCGTGTCATTTGGCGCAGTCTCGATATGACACCCTCTATTGTCCAGATGTTAGTGGACTTGCTCCAATCGCTGTTCAGGTTCGAGTATGAGAGTTTACCGACAACAGTAGATCAAAAAATCGCAAAACTTCTTGATTTTTTAACTAAACATCGTTGTCTGCTCATTCTCGACCAATTTGAAAGCGTTATGGAGATGGCTAAAGGCTCAGGAATTTATCGAGAAAATTGTGAAAATTATGGCAAGCTGTTGCAAAAAATTGCCCAAGAAAGACATAATAGTTGTTTGCTTTTGAGTAGTCAGGAACCCCCCAGAGAAATTAAACAACTTGCTAGTCCTAGAGGAAGGGTTCGACAATTACAATTGAAAGGCTTATCTTTAGAAGAAGCTAGGGGACTTTTACAAGATTATGAACTCCGTGGCACAACTTATGCTATCGGGGAATTCATTAAGAGCTACAAAGGACACCCATTGGCCTTAAAAATGTCAGCTAACATCATTCACAATATCCATAATGGTCAGATTGCTTCGTTTCTTCAAGGTTCATTATATATGGGAGATGTGCTTATAAGTCTTTTAGACAAACAATTTTCCTACTTGTCAGACTTAGATAAAAAAATCCTCCGATATTTAGCCGATAATTCTGAGGAAATGACCATTAAAAAAATCATTCAACACTTTTCTTTGGCTGAAAATATATCAGGAACCGATATAACCAACTCTTTGAATAACTTATTACAGAGAGCTATAATTGACAATCTTCACCAGGGAGATCAATCGCTTTTTACCTTAGAACCTATTATCAAAAAGTATATTAAAAAACGTTTAAATAACAGAGTTTAAAATAAGGATTAAGAAGAACGATGATTCAACCAGAAGATATTGTACAAGGTCGCTATTTAGTAAAAAGAGAACTCAGTAAGGATAAAGGTGCTTTTGGTAAAATCTTTGAAGTTGAAGATCAGTATTTAAGTAACAACAACAATAAGGTTCTCAAAGTTTTGAAAGTTTTAAACCTTAGTGATTTTAGCAATGAAGACCACAAAAATAAGCTAATTGAACTCTTTAAGCGAGCAACAAGAGTCTTGAAGAGGATGAATCATTCAGGGATACCAAAAGTTGAAGAAGATGGTTATTTTCCCTGGAAGTCCCCCCATACCGAAGAAGTTCTCCACTGTTTAGTAATGGAGAAAATTGAAGGACAGGATTTAGGAGAATATATTAAGGATAGTCAAAACCCGACCATTTCCCAACAACAGGCACTTAACTGCCTTAAACAACTTCTGGAGATATTGAAGGCAATTCATCCTGATTTTGTCCATAGAGATATAAAGCCTGATAATATTATGCTGAGACCGAATAATCAATTGGTATTGATTGACTTTGGTGCGGTCAAAGCAGTGGGAAAGACTTATTTAGATATTGAGGGGGGAGAGTCTCGAACAGAAATTGGCACTTCTGGGTTTATTCCCCCCGAGCAACAATTAGGTCAACCTGTGAAGCCACAATCTGATTTTTTTGCTTTAGGTCGTACCTTTGTTTATTTACTAACAAAACAACATCCTTTTAACTTTGAATTAGACTCCAACAACCAATTAATCTGGCGAGATCAAGCCCCACAAGTTTCACCGCATTTTGCAGACTTAATTGATTGGATGATGCAAGATGAGTTGAAAAAACGTCCTAGAAATGTAGAAGACATCTTGCGTAAGGTTGAAACCATCTCCAACTCTCAAGCTAAAGATCGCTCTAATGATCTTGTCTCCTTTTTAGCAAGTGTTGCTAGTATTGTCTTAAACTTCTTTTTATTGAGATTACTCAATCAAGCAGGGGTGATATATAAGGGATTATTTTTATTTTTGTTTATCATCGTCATCGTCTTGACGATTTGCCTATTCTTTCCCAAAATATATAAAGCTTTAAACAAAATGGTTAAATAAATTAATTATATGAATGATTTATTCAGAAAAATCAGCACTAATCCTGTTACTTTTTCATTAACTTCATTGGTTTTTTTTCTTTTTACTGTGTCGGTTTATTTCTTTGTTTTCCCTCCTCAACCTACACCACCTCCACCACCTCCACCACTTCCTGAATTTATGAGTTATGGAGAAAAGTCTTTAGTTTCATTTGAAAGAGAGTTTGATCAAAAAGAAGAGTCCACTCAACTTTTTAAGGGTAAAAAATACCAGAAAGCAATTAATATACTTGAAAAAGTAAGAACCCAAAAAATAAATGATCCAGAAGCTTTAATTTATTTAAACAATGCGGAAATAGAACAAAGTTCTCGAGAACATTATACGATTGCTGTGGCAGTCCCTCTCAATAAGAGTAGAGAAACGAGCATTAGAGATTCAGGACTGGAAATACTGAGAGGGGTTGCTCATGCTCAAGAACGATTAAACCATCCAACAGGGTTGAATAAACCTCTAAATAACGAATTATTGCTCAAAGTCTTAATTGCTGATGATGGTGATAATCCAGAACAAGCACAGATCATTGCTGACACTTTATTAGAGCAAGACAATTGGAACCATTAGTTTTGATGATGGGGGCGATCGTCAAGAGGAGATTATTCAATTGGTTAAACTTAAGGAAAATTCGCAGTTTGAATCTATTAATCTTCAACTTGACTTTCAATCGGTTTGTGGTGCTTTATGAACTAACAAAACAGCAACCATATCCATTATCCATTGTCAAAATAAGAAGAGGGATTTTATTGAACAACTGCAGCCCCAAAAGTTGCATTAAATTTACGACACCAAATAGCGATCGATTTATACTCTGTCACATTAATTCCCTCTGGGACAACATATCTTTGTGTCCCACTGAATTGACTTAAAGGAGCTACTATAACATAATCTCCTTCTTGAATTGGATAAGCAGGAGGGTTAGTTGAACCGATTACATCAGAAGAACGATGAAGGATGACGACTAAATCAGGCCCCATTTCCGATGTTTTAAAGTCAGAATCAAGTTCAATGAAGGTTTGTTCTTTCTCACTCACAAGACGAACGGTTCCAAGAGTAGGATGTTCTCCAGAGACAAAAGAACCTACTTTGATATTTGACTTTTCCTCCAGATTACTCTCATCACTTTGATTATTCTCATTTGATTCTACGATGGGAGTCGTATTATTAGCCGTTTCTTCTTGAACACTATTGCAACCCACAGCTACAAAGAGAATTAAAAAGAGTGCTAATCTATTGACTAATTTCATCATGGCTTTTTTATTTTCCAGCTTGTTTAACAGATGACTCTATTATGAATTCTCAAGCTTAATTTGTTCTAAGTAATAGCTGAAAATAAGATTAACCTGAACACGATCTCACCGTTCTGATTATTTTCCACCATAGTAAAAAGCAATCTCTTTATCTTTGAGTGGAACAAACTCTGCGGAGATCAGACGTTGATTAAGTTCTTCAAGAGAAAGATGTTTAGCCCCAATTCGGACAATGCGAGAGCGCATGGTATTGGTAACACCACTGCGTTGACGTTGCCCTTCTAAAGCCATAACTTCTTGGTATAGGTTTAATTTTTCAGATGGGATCGGTGTTCCGTCTAAATCAATCCCTTGAGCAATTGCAGAATCAACTGCATCAGCACCGGTAGTAGAAGAGGTCATAAAAAACTCGCAAATTATATGTCAAAACTGACCTCAACTATATCATGAATGCTATCAGACAATCCCAAAAATGCCCCAACCATTCAGAATAGGAGTGTCATTATATTCCAACATGGAAAATTTTTTATCTCAATAGACGCAAACCATTCAAAGTTACCAATAATGTTGAACCTTCATGGCCAATAACACCTAACGGTAAATTAATACTACCCACTAAATTAGCTAGTAATAGTAAAAAGATAAAGAACAGAGCAAAGGTGATATTTTGTTTAATAATGCTATTGGCACGACGGCCTAATTCAATAGCTTGAGATAATTTAACTAAATTGTCTGACATTAAGACAATATCGGCACTTTCTAGGGCAACATCTGTCCCACCTGTTCCCATCGCTACACCCACTGTAGCGGCAGCTAAAGCCGGAGCATCATTAATCCCATCTCCTACCATAGCCACTGTTTGATATTGTTGCTCTAGTTGACTAATAACACCTAGTTTATCTTCCGGTAATAATTGCCCATGGACTCGATCCAAATGTAGCATTTCACCCACACTTTGGGCCGTGCGTTCATTATCCCCTGTCACCATTACCGTTGCTTTGATGCCCAATTTTTTTAAGGATGCGATCGCTTGATGGGCTTCTGGTTTAATAGTATCAGCAACGGCAATAAGACCCATCACCTCTTCTTCTACACTCACCCAAACAACGGTTTTACCTTCATTTTCTAAAGTATCACTAGCTTTACTCAACACTTCAGAGTCAACTTTTGTAATGGTTTTGCCTACTGTCACCTGTTTTCCATCCACTTGTCCTACAATACCTTGACCGGTTTTGGCTTGTATATTGACAGCATTTTCCCAGGATAGGTTAGCTGTTTTTGCTGCTTCTACAATAGCTTCACCAATGGGATGTTCTGAACCAGACTCGATAGCTGCAGCTAAACTTAATACCGTTTCTTTCGACTGTTGCGCAACAGAAATAATATCCACTACCTCCAAATGTCCCAGAGTCAAAGTTCCCGTTTTATCAAAGGCGATCGCTTTGACTCGTCCCATTTTCTCTAGTTGGGCTCCATTTTTAAACAAAATACCCTGTCTCGCACCGGTGGCAATACCTGATAATAAAGTGGGCATAATAGAAGCCATTAAAGCACAAGGAGAGGCCACTACTAAAAAAATAAGCATCCGATAAATAGTGGTTTCCCAGTCCCAACCCAAGATAAACGGGGGTAAGATGGTGAAAAGTATGGCTAAACAGACAATAACTTTAGAATACCCTCTCTCAAAACGTTCTACAAATTCTTGAGACGGAGGGGCTTGAGTTTGAGCTTGTTCTACGAGACGAATAACCCTTTGAATAAGACTACTTTCTGGGGGTTGATCCACCCTTAATTTTAAGACACCATTACCATTGAGGGTTCCTGCAAAGACTTCATCCCCCATCATTTTATCCACAGGAACGGACTCTCCTGTAATGGAAGCTTGATCAACAGTGCTTTCTCCTTCGATAATAATGCCATCGGTGGGAATCATTTCTCCTGGTTTAACTAATACCTTATCGCCTACTTTTAACTGGGAAATAGCAATATTTTTTTCTTCATTTTTATCTATTACTCTCGCTGTGTCGGGAGTTACTGCCATTAAAGATTGAATATTGCGTTCCGTGCGTTCCATAGCAAAGCTTTCTAAGGCCCCACTGATGGCAAAAATAAGAATTAAGATCCCCCCATCAACAATTAAATGATATTCCTGTCGCCATAACCCTAAACCAGCAGCCCCTAACGCTGCTACAATCATCAACAAATCTACATCTAATTCTTTTTCTTGCCAAAGGGTTGTTAATCCTTCTTTGGTGCTTTCATAACCACCGATAACATAAGCTGCTGTCAATATAAATATTCCGACAGCAACCCAATTAAAATGAAAAGAGATGACACCAAGGATAACTAAAATAGCACAGGTTACTGTGGCATAGGCTTGAGCATATTTGGAGGAAATTCTGATTAAAGGAAGTTGAGTCATGGCAGTAGATAGTGGAACAATAGAGAAGAAAAAATAAATTACTGTAGCGTTTGATTAAATTCTCTCAAAGCAACCGATGAACCAACTTGCCAAGCGCGATCGACATATTGAGGAATAATCTCTTTGACAGAAAAATTCGGAAAAATAAGACTGGTATTGCTTTCTATATAGCTATTATTCCGAAAACAATAGATGTGTAATTCATTCGTTTTGTAAATCCAGACTTCAGGAATTTTCAAAGCAATATAATCTTCGATATTAGTAAAAGAAGTAACATCAATTTCTATTGCTAAATCTGGTGGTGGATCGATACTCATATCTAGCTTACGTTTTCCAAGTATTGCTTGATAGTTGTCGATATAAAAACAAGCATCGGGTTCTAATCCTGGTCTTTTGCCATACTTTAAAGTTATTGGGTGAAAGCTTTGCCAATCTTTTTCTTGATAGCGCAACAGTGCTTTAATTAGATCCGATATTACATCTATTTCTTTGCCATGTTCGAGTACAGGACTCATTAGTAAAATATGGTTATCTCGGAAACGAATGCGGGGAATTGAGCGATCACCCAATTGCTTTAAAAGTTGTTCATAATCCGCTACAGTCCCAGGAAACTTTAAGATTGTTCCTGCCGGAAGATCAATTTTTTCTGGAGTTATGGTCGGTAACATTTTTTTGATATTTAATGTTAGATAATGATTTATAATTTAAGTTAACCATTCGTAAAATTCAATGGTTTCTGGGGGACAATCACAGCAACTTTTACATTTTTTTCCTGACATGATACGAATTCTTTTTTTACGAATTAATTTATCTAATAAAGGGCGTAAAGCATCAGATTCTATACGAAAATGAAGGGCTAATTCGGCTAAAGATGCTTTTTGGTATTTTTTTAAGTAAGTTTGAATGTCGGTTAAAATCATGGCTTTAAAACTTTTATTCAGAAAATACTGTAATTTTCAGCAATCAATTAAGAGTTACTTGATAAAATTTCTTAATTAATCTCTTTTATAATTATATATATCTCTGTTGATAATAGCTTAAACTCTTGGATTAAGAAAATATTAAGATTTTCCACATAAGCTCAATTTTTCAATCAGAAAGTTACGGTATTCAATTTCATATTTTCCAATCAATTCAATAGTCTTATTAAATAAAAGATTGTCGGTGCTGGTTATCAAAATAGAGGATATCCAATAGATGAAAAATTTCACTCGTTATTTACTTAGCTTATCCTTATGTTTAACCTTGTTAGAAGGATTTAGTTTTCAGGCGATCGCTACTCCAAATTCCTTAGAAATGATACAACTAATAGCGCATGAAACAGAGGTAGATAGTCCAGATAACGGGAGCGTGTCACTTTTGCAGGGGGCAGTATCCTACAACTTATTTTTAACTATCGAAGAGCAGTTAAACTAGATTTGGGGTAAATAAGGTAAAATGAAAGTAAGTTACCCCCAATTTTTCTTATGACACCTGAAAAAGAAAAAGCATTAAGTGAACATATTTCGGCAATCACTAAAATTCTCTATGAAGACACATTACCATCAGAGTTAACTTCATGAGAAAAGAGGGATTACGTCAAGGTATTAAAGCAGAACGACACGAAACCACTGTTGAAGGTATTTGCGATCTCTGTTAATCATTAAATCATCTTTTGATTAGTCACTATTTTACTAAAGATAAATGCTATATTGTCTTAACCCAAGTTGTCATAAACCCGAAAATTCTGATAGTAATGAAAAGTGTCATGGGTGTGGGGAAGATTTAAGTAAAAGCAGTCAAGAGTATATCTTTCAACTACGCTATAAAATTGTTAAAAAGCTTGGGGAAGGTGCATTTGGAAGAACTTATTTAGCTCATGATCTTCATCTGATGAATGAGACAAGAGTGATCAAAAAGTTAGTGACTTCAATGCAAGGTTCAGCATTAGAACGGGCAAGAGAACTGTTTAAACGAGAAGCAAAACGTCTTTATGAACTGCAGCATGATCAGATTCCTAAACTTTATGCTTATTTTGAAGACAATGATGATTTTTATCTCGTTCAAGAGTTTATTGAAGGGAATAATTTATGGGATGAAGTTTGGCAAAAAGGAAGATTTAGTCAAAAGAAAATACAGCAATTATTAATTCAGTTACTCTTTATCTTAGACTATCTACATAAACAAAAAATTTTACATCGAGATATTAAACCTGCTAATATCATGCGTCGTCTTTCTTCTGTGAGTAGTAAACAAAACAGAAAAGCACAATTAGTATTAATAGATTTTGGCGCATCAAAACAACTGAATACCACCATGAATCCCCTGGGAGCAAGTATAATTTATACCCCAGGATATGCACCCATCGAACAAATGCAAGGAAGACCACAACCGGCTAGTGATATTTATAGTTTAGGGGTGACGGCAGTTAGGTTATTAACCCGATGTTTTCCGAACAATGAAATAGATGAATATGGAAATAGAATTGATAAGCTATTAGATGAATCTCAAACAAATTGGCGATGGAAAGAATATGCACAAGAGCATAAAATTGAAATAGATGAAGAGTTAGCAGCTATTTTAGATAAGATGTTACAACCCAATATTAACCAACGGTATCAATCGGCTGAAGCTGTTTTAAAAGACTTAAAAAATTTATTAAATCCGCAATCAATAATTTCTAAACCCGTTAAAACTCAACCCACTAAAGTAACGGCTCCCAAAAAAGTTAACCTTCTTCAGGTGAATCAAAAAAGTTCCCTCAACACCCTGCAAAATAAACTGAATAAACTAGACAACTATTTTAAAGAGATTGAATTTGAAACAGTTATCGTTAACGAGAAAGGAGAAACAATAGATCGTCAACTTAAACTAGCAAAATGTTTTATAGAGATATTACCAGGGGGAATTGAACTAGAAATGCTGAAAATTCCTGGCGGTACTTTCATGATGGGAACAACTGATGAAGAAATAGAAAGATTATGTCAGAATTTTAATCGAGAATACTTTAAAAATGAAAGTCCCATTCATCAAGTCAAAGTGAAATCTTTTTTGATGAGTAAATATCCCATTACCCAAGAACAATGGCAAGCGATCATTCATTCTACTATTCCCAAAGAAAACATAGAACTAGACCCCAACATATCCCGTTTTAAAGGGGATAAAAATCCCGTAGAAAGAGTTAGTTGGGAAGAAGCAGTAGAATTCTGTCAAAGACTATCTAAACTTACCCAACAAACTCAGAGAATCCCTAAACAATATAGATTACCCAGTGAAGCAGAATGGGAATATGCTTGTCGTGCCGGAACAAAAACCCCATTTTGCTTTGGGGATACTATCACCACAGAGTTAGCTAATTACAAAAGTAACTATATTTACGCTCAAGAAGAAAGCGCATCGGACATACATCAAAATATTGTCTACAGCAACAAAGTTGAGAACCACTTAAACCCATTAAATAGAGGAGAAAAATGGGAATTTTCCTCAGAAAAAACTGACAAATCTTCCAACAAAACCACCCCCGTCGGTAAATTTTATCCCAATGGGTTTGGTTTGTATGATATTCACGGTAATGTCTGGGAATGGTGTGGCGATGATTGGCATAATAATTATGACGGTGCGCCGAGTGATGGCAGTGCTTGGTTTGAGGGTAACTATAATCCCAATGTTCGCCATAAAAGCAAATCCTATCATGTGATGAGAGGCGGATCATGGGCGTTTGTCCCTCAAGACTGTCGTTCAGCTGTTCGCTATTTTAATAATTGGCGTGCGTATCGTCAAGACGATAACGGTTTTCGGGTAGTATGTGATGTTATTTGACATACTCCACTCGCTGAAGACGAGTGGATTCTTCCATCATCACTGATGAGAATTTCACAGCGATACGAGTCCACTTAAATTAGATTCCTTTCTCAAGCAGTTACAGTCAAAATAAATCCTGTTCCCCGTTCCCTGTTCCCTGTTCCCTCTCTAAACTAGCTAGTTTTATCGAAGGTGCAAGATGTGAGATTCTCAACTACCTTTAGGACCGTCCACTCATTTCAACTTCTGAGTTTTCAGTTGCCATTTCTGGGTGTATTAAAGGTTGTTGGGTTTTAGTACCAACAGGTTTAGCTGACTTCATCATCGTTAAAGTTCCTGCTACCACCACCACAGAACCAATGATCCAACTAATAGAAAAGACAGGATGTTCTGCTAAAGTTAACGCTTGATAAAACACAGTGGCAACAATATAAGCTAACCCTGTAGTCCATAACGCTACAAATAACGTCCAACCAGCATTAGTTTCTCGATAAACCGCAGCAGTAGCTGAAACACAAGGGAAATAAAGCAAGACAAACAGTAAATAAGCAAACGCACCCACTTTACCGTTAAACCGCTTCACCATCGCTCCAAACGTACCTAACTGTACTTCTTGTTCCTCTGCTGCTGTTTCCACATTGCTAGTATCCCCAACATTTAAACCTAAAGGATCGAGCAATTGATTGGGTAAATCTGATAAATTAGCAGGAATACTGGCAAAAGCTTTTCCTATACCTCCCCAGAAGCTAAACTCTTCTTCTTCTACTGCGTCGGGGTTATCTTCCTTAGCTAATTGTCCATAAATAGAGTCTAAGGTTCCCACCATCGCTTCTTTAGCAAACACCCCTGTAAAAATTCCCACCGTTGCAGGCCAGTTATCTTGTTCCAGTCCCATAGGTGCAAAAATAGGAGTCACCACACGACTGGTACTACTCAAAACAGATCGCTCACTGTCTTGGTTACCAAAAGAACCGTCCATACCGATCGAGTTTAATAGTCCTAAAATCATCACCATTAAAACAATAACTCGGCCTGCTTTCCATAAAAACGCTTTTAACCGTTCCCAAGTACGAATAAAAACCCCTTTCATACGTGGTAAATGATAAGGGGGTAACTCCATGACAAAATGACTCACTTCCCCTTTCAAAATGGTGCTTTTCATCACCATTCCAGTAAAAATAGCAGCCACAATACCCAATAAATAGAGTCCAAAAACAATATTTTGTCCACCAATGGGGAAAAAGGCCGCTGCAAACAACGCATAGACCGGAAGTCTTGCACCACAGGACATAAACGGGTTCATCATAATGGTCATCAGACGATCCCTGGAATTTTCTAACGTCCGTGTCGCCATAATAGCTGGCACATTACAACCAAATCCCACTAACATAGGGACAAAGGACTTTCCTGGTAAGCCCACAAACCGCATTAAACGGTCCATGACAAAGGCTGCTCTGGCCATGTAGCCAGAATCTTCTAAAATAGAGAGGAAAAGGAACATAAAACCAATTACAGGAATAAACGTAGCTACGGTTTGAATACCACCACCGGCACCATCTGCTAATAAAGCAATTAACCATCCTGGTGTACCGATCCCCTGTAATAAGTTAGCAAAACCATCTACAAATATGGATCCGGCAGCAATATCAAAGAAGTCAATAAAAGCAGCACTGACATTAATCGTAAACAGGAACATAATATACATCACCGCTAGGAAAATAGGAATACCTAACCAACGGTTCAAAACAATCTGATCCAAGCGATCAGAGGCAGTATTACTAACTTCTCCCGTACGTTCCGTGGCCCCTTGGGTCACTTGTCGAATGAACCCATAACGACTGTCAGCAATAATAATATCAAGATCTTCCCCCAACACTTGATGTATTTGACGGCGATGTTTCACCACCATTTTTAATAATTCATTTCCTTGTAATTCTGGAATAACTCGATCTTCATATTCCAAAAGATTTAAAGCGGTCCAACGGGGTTCTACAACTCTATTGGTGGTATTTTCAGTAATATAGGGAACTAACTCGCTTAAAGCATCTTCAATCACCGCAGGATAGGCTACATAACTGGCAGTATGATGGAGATCGGACACCATTGCACCCACAATATGTAAGAGATCCTGTACCCCATCTTCTTTCGCTGCATTCATGGGGATGACATGACACCCTAAACGTTCTCGTAACATTTCTGCATTGATAGAAATACCGCGATCGCCCGCCACATCCATCATATTCAGCGCGATAACCATCGGTAACCTCATTTCCATCAATTGGGTGGTTAAATAGAGGTTCCGTTCTAAGTTGGACGCATCGACAATATTGATGACCAGATCCGCTTCTCCTGACAGCAGGTAATCTCTGGCCACCAGTTCGTCCATTCCTGTGTCGGTATCTTCTACATCCAAAGAATAAACCCCCGGCAAGTCAACCAGGGTCATTTCTTGGTCTTGATAGTGGAACTTGCCTTCTTTACGGTCTACAGTGACTCCGGGCCAGTTTCCGGTGCGTTGGTTTGCCCCGGTCAGGCCATTAAAAAGGGTGGTTTTCCCACAGTTGGGGTTACCAATGAGGGCAATAATAGGTTTTAGCATTTTTCTTGATGATTCAGTGTGAAAAGTTTAATTTTTCGACACATTTAGAGTTTTTCTACTACTAATGCGTCTGCTTCTTCTTTACGAAGACTAAGATGAAAGTCTCTAACGAGAATTTCTACTGGATCGCCTAAAGGTGCAACCCGAATGATGGTAAACTCAACACCAGGGGTCATGCCCATAGATAAGAGTTTTTTCTTGTAACCCCGCCGGACTTGGTTATAGCCAACCACTCGGCCTTTTGTCCCTTCGGGCATTTCTCGTAACAAGGTTTGGGTTTGAGTATTCATGGTGTTTCTTTGCTTAATGGGTTCATTGCTGACTAAAATTTTCTGCGCCATCCCTGCACCCACTCCGATACGATTATCTTGAATGGCCACAAGTACCGAACCACTGGGTTGCGCGCTAATAACTTTAACTTGCATACCAGGGGTAAGTCCCATCCCCAACAGTCGACTCATCCCCCCATTCCCTACAAAACCCACGATCCAGACTGATTGTCCGACATGGGTTTGTGCAAGGGGATAATGCTCGTTATTATTCAAGTTTTCTGTCGGTTGCTCGTTTTCCTGTTGAGTATCACTAGAATCGCTGAAAAAGTCAAAACTCCATCCTCTTCTCCGACGACGGGGAGGATCAGCTTTGTCATTAACCTTCCCATCCTTATTGACCTCCTTTTCAATAAGAATTTACAAACATTATTGTTTTTTAACTTCTTCTTAATTTGAGTTTTGGAGAAAAA
>JAAUYM010044798.1_pt1 | contig 15444 bp, 17 predicted proteins | sample 7278001 | NCBI WGS metagenome assembly JAAUYM01 (sample SAMN14350224, study PRJNA611818) | marine sediment metagenome | isolation source: surface marine sediment (1.8m) | place: French Polynesia: Moorea | collected 2018-08
GAGGGGGAGGGGGAGGAGGAGGAGGAGGAGGAGGAGGAGGAGGAGGAGGAGGAGGAGGAGGAGGAGGAGGAGGAGGACGAGGAGGAGGAGGAGGAGGAGGAAGAGGAGGAGTCACCGTCACTCAACAGCCGCAGCCTGTCCAGGAGGCTCCCGAAGGAGGGGAAGCGGCAGAAGTTGTCCTCGCTGAGCATGCGGCCCCAGCGGATAAGGTCAAGGTCGAGGTGGTCATAGAAGTCGTCCTCTGAGGTGGTCATGTCCCAGCGAATCCTGATCTAGACGTCAAATTACGAGTAGTCTTTTGTCAAACATAATGCATGAAGAACTATTCCTCTTTTCGACTTTGCCAGAAGTTCGATTTGTCTCAGGGAGCCCAGATCTGACAGACAGATTTCCAGAGACAAATCTGACCACAGACACGTTGCCTTATAGACTAAGGTGTGCCTTAAGGTGTGCCTATTTTTTTTTAAATAGTTCTTTTCTGTGTCTGGAATGTTCTCTCCATCCTTTCACCTCCTTCAAAAAGGAATGCAATTTTCTGACTTCATCTCCTAGTAGTGGTCTACCTGCTTGTTGATGACTATGTCCGTGACCTTCTCCGCCTCCAGGGTGACCATGGCGGCCGGGCTGGGCCAGTAGTTCTGGTTCAGACCCAGGTAGGCTCTCGGGTGGTGGATGTAGAGCGAAAGCGCATCCTGGGAACAAAATTAGCCCAGTTTGTATCACACTTTTTGATGCCATACTTGGTATACTATAGTATTAGTTAGGTGGTACACGTGTCCTCACCCTTCCGATGGCTGTGTAGTTGAAGTACAGGACGAGGGTGTACCCTCTCCCGACGGGACACACGTAGGTCAGGGTGTAGCACCGTCCGGACAGGGTGTCGTGCCCGCGGAACTCGAAGCACGCGGCGCTCCTCATCTCGTCCCACGGGACGACGCTGCCGCCGCTCTCGGTGTCGTGGACCATGGCGCCCTTGAAGAACTCCTCGGCGCCGAACGTGGCTCTGTCCCACATGGCCCTAAAGGGAGAAGCCAGAGAAAAAAATGGGGTAAAACCCTGTGTCTTGTTGACCTCGGACCTCATCTCCTCCTCCGTGTCCGGAAAGGTCTCGCCGTTGTGCTCCGGGTTGGTGAACCCCCACTCCGCGTCCCACCACATCCAAGGCAGCTCCTCCACGACGCTCCGCCTCAGGCCAGGACAGAAACTGCGGAGAAAACATTCTGAGATGGATTGAGATGGATGCATTCTGGTCGGGTTTTTTTTTGTTTTTTTTGTTTCGCCTGCTACACTTTTAAAAAAAATCTTTTTGTCCTTTTTCAAAGATTACTTTTTGCAAATTCTGGTTATATGTTGCATATTTGGAGCGCGTTGCCTTCTTTAATTGGGAGAGTCTTTTAAGCCGCTTTTAAACGTCTTTTGGGGCACCCGCCCCACCTGACTGCGGGCCAGAAGACCTGGTCCGGGATCTCCTTGCTCCTGGAGATGGTGGTGCGCCCCTCCAAGTACTTGCGGAAGAGCAGGGCGGCCTGGACGAGGACGGCTATGAACAGCGCCGCCACCGTCAAGCGAAGCAGCAACAGTCCCGGCCGCGAGGTGCACATGGTGGTGGTCCGCCCAATTGCTGTGTTTTTTTTTTATCTGCTATACATCCTGGGTGAGGGGCTCAGAAAGCAGCAACTTTCAAGCCTACGCCCAGTGAGTCAACAACACTATGTACGTAGTGCATAGCAAAAAAATGTAACATTTACAGTAATGGTTCTCATAGACCATAAGTTAACCCGAATATGTCAACCACTCTTCACACACCAGGAGCTTCACCACTCTTACCATAAGAGGAATATTTTCTACCTTGGCAATACTACTACTAAAAAAAAAAACACCACACGCGCACATGAATTTATGTGCATGTGTGTGCCTATTTTCTTTCCTTATAAGCTCTCCTCCTCTCCGTCCGTCTCGAGCGCGGACGACGCCGCGGTCGCCTGCGCCTCTAACGGCGCTAGGCTGTGGCGCCCCAAAGACGCCGGCGGCGTTGGCGGCATTGGCGGCGTTGGCGGCGGCGGTGGCCGCGGAGACCGCGGCCGCGACGGTACTGAGGGGGTACTAAGGGCTCTGGAGATTGGAGGGATCGAAGGCGGGCAAATCATAGTCGGTGAGCTAGCTAGCTAGCTAGCTAGCTGCAGTTATGTTTGGGAAATACGGTGTCGTCGTTTAATCATCCTCGTCCCGACAGCCTTGATGTACGACTCCACGCACCAGAGGTTGATCCCGTACCCAGACGACGACGACGACGACGACGACGACGACGACGACGACGGTGAAAGGAGCGACAGCAGGCTCTCCTTGGACGCGGAGAGCGACGACCCGAGCGACGACGACGCCTGCGTGACCGTGGACTCCGACTTCCGCCTCGCCAAAGTCGGCTGCCGGGGCGACGGAGGAGGAGGTGAATGCATTAAGCTTAACGATTTAGCTAAAAAAAACGATCCTTTCTAATCTCCGGGTTGTACATTTTGTAGGATTCTACTTCATCTGTGAGGCAAGAGGAGACTTGGCAATGGAGAGAAGCGCGGAAGACGGTGACTGCAAACTTCCCTTTGTCGTCAGGAACAAGCAAGTTTTTTTTTAAATCTAAATGTTTTAAAACCGAGCATATCCCGACGGGACTTTTAAACTTACGAGCGTAACAAATTCAGCTTTAAACATGTAAGGAACATATGTCACTACAATACCACATACGTAAATGTCATTTTTTCATAAATTTGTTACGCTTGTAAGTTTAAAAGTCCCGTCGGGATATTGCAACGTCAGTTTCTACGAGGAGTGCACTCGTGAGATGCCACCGTGGCTGGAAGACGAAGGCTCCGCCCCTCCGCGTCTGCCCTGGTGTCCTCAGAAAAACAACACCCGCGTCGTCTTCTCCGAGGGGGACCCCTGGCGATACTGCTCTCCACCGGCGCAGGACAGAGAGGAGAACGGCTGCGGGGACAACTACCACTTGGTCACTCTGCCTCTGATCTCTCTGATCATTATCATCACTGAAGTCACCAACAAGAGAAATATCATGGCAGGTCGGAGGCTCCTCTTGCGTGCGCCTCTTCCCGCTCCGGAAGGCGGACCTCCGCGGCGCCGAGGCCGCGTGCCAGGCCGAGGGAGGCCGGCTCGTCGAGGTCGGGGACGTCCGGAAGCAGAGGGAGCTGGAGAGGCTGGTGGAGGGCAGCAGGGCGGCCTTCCCGACCGTCTTCGGCGACCTCGGGGACTTCTGGATGGGCGGGACCTGGGACGGGCGGGCGCGCTCCTGGAGGTGGAAGGGCAGCGGGAGGGACCTCGGGGGATTCGACAAGTGGCAGAACAACGTGAAAAGTGCGCAAAAGTACGAGAGATATATTCAGTTTTGATGCGATTTTTTTGGCGCATTTTTTTTCCAGACGCTGGTTGTCCAAGAACTGGTTGCACTCGCGAAGCCCACGGACTGGTCATGCAGTCAAAGACAAAGGTATGTACTAAAAAAGTGATATTGCAGTCAACATTCCCTTTTAAAAAGATATATTTTTGGAAATCTGTAGTTGTCTACAATATACTACGGTATACTAGCCTAAAGGTACCCGTGCTGCTGGGTAAGCGGGCAGTTTTAGGCTAGCGTTCCATATTTCTGCATTTCTCATTTATGCACACAAAAGTCTCCCTCCCCTCCCTTCAGCACACCTGGCGAGCCGTCAGGTCCTTCTCGCAGCTGCCCTTCGCCTGCCAGTCCAGGTGCAGGCCGGGGTCCAGGTGGTCCGCCGCCTCAGCCAGTTGTCTCTGGGTGACCAGGGGAACGGAGGAGGAGGAGAAAGAAGCGAACAACGGGTAAGGCAGTAGAATCTAGATTTTTTTTTTTCGTGATGTTGTTGATCAACAAAAATAACATTTTCTCAGATCGTCGGTTGACTTTTTGTCGTCTTGCTCCTCCTCCTTGGGCGGTGGTCGTCTCTTCTCCCCATCTTCCTGCGGGGAGATTGAGGCACTGAGCCGCGAGCTCAGCTCCAGAGGCTTCGAGGACGAGCTCTTCGTCCTCGGCATCGCACGCAGCAAACCAGGCTCTTGGACTGACTCGTAATTGCATCATCATCATCATCATCAGATGAAGAGATTGCAGCATCCTTTTCCTTTTCTATTTAACAGCTCCGGTCGCCCCCTGAACCCCGACATGATCATGACCGGCGGCCTCGGAAGGGGCAGAAAGAAACTCTGTGGAGCCGTAGAACTTGATGGTGGTGGCTTGGCCGTTGGGCTACGGGTTTCCAGCGGGCTCCTCCGGCTTGGCGAGGAAGAAGTGGCGGCGGCTGGATACATCTGCCAAGACCAGGGTCAGTTGGTACCGCTTGTGTTATTACACTTAAAACTTATTTTGTGAATTACAAGTTTTTACAAAACTGTCATTGCTCACTTTCTTTTGGCAGCGAATTGGAAGTGTCCGAGGGGCTTTGCGATGTTCCTCGGAGGCTGCTACCGGGTGCTCCAGCAGCCGGAGGACCACCAAATGGCAGCGGAGCTAGCCTGCATGGAAGAGGAGGAGGGAGGGAAGCTGGCCAGACCGACTGGACAGATGGAGGCAGGAATTCCACTGACAAGAGAAAAAAGTCCTTTTCGTAAAAAAAAAAAGTCCTCCAAATTCTCTTCTTTTGATGGCAGCTCGCATTCCTTGAGAAGCTGGCGGCTCCTATAAGAAATTCACAAAAGAGGAGGAGAAGAGGATTTTCGTTCCTCCTTCATCTTGGCTTCAGAAAGAACGAGGAGAAAGGTAGTTGCACAACAGGGTGTCTCTTTTTCAAGGAGATCATGGGAGCTAAATTTTTAGGAGCTCTCTTTAAAGGTACAAGAAAATTCCTCCATCAACAAAGGCAACTTGGTACTATACTGTAATAACGACTGCATCAGGTTGCTGCAGCTCCCCCATCCTTTTCCCAACGCCGGTGTTTGATGGGCCCTCCTTATGGGCGGCCTGGGAGCAATTTCGGAAGATGAACGAATTAAAGGGGAGAAGGGGGGGGGGGGGAAGGAATGACACAGCCATAGCAGACGTGATGGAAATAAAGGTGGTTTCTCACCCTTTCCTTCATATTTTTATATATATACCGTATATAATGGACGGGCCTGCTTGGTATTCAGCACCTCTCACTTCTGTCAAAGAACCTTGCATCCTCTTTGTTCCCCTTTCTTGCTTTGTGGCTTCTTCTGGGGGAAAAAGGGACCTTCACAAAAGTGAACGTGCACGCTGTCTTTGTCACCCTTCTCCTTTCTTCCATCGCCCATGAAATTGTGGGGAGAATACCCAAAATCGGCCTCTTCCTTCCCCAAGTACATACTACATGCTCCGAGCATCGCGGTCTTGGAATTGGGTGACAGACGGGGCCCACGACTCCTTGGAAGGGTGGAAAACTTGCGTGGAAGGAGCACTACATTTATTACCGTATAGTTTGACATTTCCTGACCTTGTGTCTTAATGTGCTATGTACACTTGAATATGTGAGGGGTATTCTCTATTATATTTTCAGACTGTGTCTTTCTGGACGCTTCATCGTCATCTCCAGAACTTTCCGTTGACAGTTGCTCCGCTGAGGGATTCCCGGCTTGCTACGTGGGTAAGTGGATCACGGTGGAACAGTGTTGCCAGGTGGGCTGTTTTGTAGATACTGACTATAAATAGCTATGTTTTGATCTTGTTTGTTGGACAAGAAATTGTTAACGCAATTGTATGACTGATTTCTTCAGTCAGGGAATTCTTCAGGAGGGGCCAGGTGGAGCTATTTTAACCTTACTGCTTCATCTGTGTTGGACTAATTTTAAGGTGGGCTGTTTCAGCTTTCTCTGGACTCGCAACCCTGTGCAATAACAATAACAAGAACGCAAACCTATACTTAGACCGCCGTGAAGGCTACTGCTATTCTTGTTCGACACAGCTCCTCTCCCGGACTTTGAAGCGCCGGCGCCTTCCGATCTGTGGCCGCTCTCGAAAAGGTCCGGCTCCTCCCAATCCGCCTCGAGGAACGTCGGGTTCGACTCCGGGCTGGTGGCGCCGACGGGACTGATCGGCTCGGCCCGGTTCGAGCCCCGGGCCGGGTCCAGCGTCGACGTCTCCGTCGCTTTCGCTGACGGTGGAGATGGAGGAGAAGGAGGAGGAGGATTTACCCTCGCCTTCTGGATGAGGCAGGACCATGGCGAAGCCCTCAGGGAGCAAGTTGCATTGGTACTGGAAAAAAAAGTAGATTTTTTTTTGGGGGGGGGGGAAGGGAGGTGGGAGTGACAATAATCTGCTTTTACTTTTTCTCCAGGACTGCGAAAGCGACACCGGAAGTGCAGTGCAAGTAAAGCTGAGGGACATGAAAATCTACGTTACAATCACAGACATTCCCCTGGAAAACGGAACGGAAATAATCTCACCAGGTACTAAACAGAGATCTGTAAGAAAACAGGTTTAAACAGGTTTGCTAGGTCCATGAAATTAAAAAAAATCCAAACAATGATAGAAGAATAGCAACTAAGAAAATGTAAAAATCCAAACAACCACGTATTTTTTACTTTTATTAACAAATTCTTTTATACTTTCATTAACAAATTGTTCACAAAAATAAAAATGCCGTCTTCTCGAAAGAAATGGTCCTTGGCGAGCGCTGGATCTTCCTCGCGTTGACCTTCGGCGACGGCATCGGCGACGGCGACGGCGACGGCTTCTCCGTCTTGGCCATCAGCAGCAGCAGCAGCAGCAGCAGCGACGACGACGACGACAAACTCTGGGTGAGAAAGCGTGGCTCTCTATGGTATCTTCCGCACGATACATTTCCAGGAATTCGAACTGCCCAGGAGGGGATGGAGGGAGAAGGAAGGGAAAATGCACAACGGAAGTGGCGAGAGAGTGCAGCAGCCACTATCATCAGTTCATCACATAACCCCGTAAAAAAGGAAAGAAAAGTTTTTTCATATCCTCGTGCTCTCTCTCTCTTCGTCTCCACCCACTGACACATCAGTTACACGAAAAATCCGTCGTCCTCTCATCTCTGTCTCCCTGCGTCCCTTATTGGAGAGCAGCAAAAAAAAAAAGATCTTATCCTTCTAATCCACAAACCTCATCCATCTCCTCCTCCAGATTAGAAGAAAAGGAAACTCTTTGTCATCATCCCTCTCCTCTAAGTAAGGCCGTGACGTTCCACAGTCGTGTCTTCATCTTTTTTGTTTGTTTCCAGAGAAGTTCTCATCATCTCGCGGCGCCTCCAAAGACTGCTTCTGTTGCGAGGCCATCGAGGTGTCGCCTGGGATCTACTACAGGAGATGATGTACCACTTCTAGGAAACTTTACTACGATGGGATTTCGCGGGAGGATGAGCTGCTTTCAAGTGGGGGAAAGATGAGACAAACTGGGGGGCCATCAGGGGGGGAAAAAAAAACCCGCTCTCTTTCTCCCACCAGGTGTTTGACCGTGCTCTCTCCCGTGACGAACTGGAGGTGGTTCGAGGTTGTCCCACTGCCAAGGCCGGTGAGGACGACGACGAGAGCCGCAAGAGATGCCCGGAGGGATACCAGATCTTCGAAAATCTCTGCTACAGGGTAAAACAACAACAACAGCAGCAGCAGCAACAACAACAACAACAACAACAACCAACAAACAACCTGATGTCCTGCGATTTAGGTCGGTTCGGAGACGTCGACCTACGCCGAGGCCGAGGTGGATTGCCTGCCCAGGGACAAAGTCCTCACGCACCTCTTCTGGTCCGACAAATCCAGGTTGAGGGAGTTTCTGGCACAGTTGGTGAAAAAAAAATTCCCAGGAGGAGGAGAAGGCTTTTGGGTCGGACTGAGGAGGAGGGATAGCAAATGGATGACCCCGTGAGTATGAAAAGTTAAACTCCATATTAATTTTTTAATGTGGTAAAGATTACTCTGATATTGGATTTCTGAAGTTCCTACATCAAATAGACGGTGCCTGCGCTATCGTCCGGTTTTTTTGCAGGTCGGAAGATGTCGCCGTCGTGGTGGACCAGCAGCTGTGGAAGGATGGCCTCCAGCCTCCGAGGGAGGCGACGATGGAGGAGGGCTGCGTTAGCGTGACGGGAGGAGGGTAAGAATCTTTTTTTCATGCATCCTGTTTTGACTTCGTGACTAATGTCTCGTCCTAAACTCGTATTATCTTTCTTCCAATGCACCTTTTTTTTTTTTTTGCTTCCTGCACGTGGTTTTTCACAGGTTCCTTTCCATGCGCGACTGCGGCGCCAGACTAGCCCACGTCTGCTCTGCGCGCCCACTGGCGGACAGACCCGGAGACGCCCTGAGCCCCTGTCCCGCAGGGTTCGCCTTCCACCGAGGTGCCTGCCTCAGGCCGGTGACGGAGAGGGTCGACATGGAAGCCGCACAGGCAAGCCCGGCATTCAGTTTCCCATATACGTACTACATTAGGTACGCACTTTCTACGTAAAAAAAAAAACCGATTTCGTCCCAGCTGCTCACACGACATTTAATTTGCAGCGTTTTCCCCAGAGTGATTGAAATTCTTAATCGCCCCCACCTGACGTTGTTCACTCTCCAATATTTTACTACAGTGAATGACGTTTCCCTTTTTAATATTTCAGTTGCACTGCTCCAGACACGGCTCTTACGTCCACACCCCCAGGGACCTCCACGACCTGAACTTCCTCCGCGCCTACGCCGACAAGCACGGTAAGGACACAGACAAACATTTCAGTCAAGGGAGAAAAATGAAGAGTGGACTAGGATCTTGTAGTTACATACCTATAAATTTGTGTCAAGGATTGTGTACGTAGAAGCGAAAGAGTTGTACCTGATAAGAGGTGCACAAGACTAGTTGCACAGCATGGAGATACTCCCCTACAAACTGACATACTGGTGCGCACTACTAGACTGGTTCTAAACTCGTGGGAAGTGACTGCAGATTTTGATTTAGCGCAGAGACTTCAGTAACTTGATGGCAACGTTGTTGCACTTTTCCAAGAGGGAGAACGCAAAGGAGACCACGACACCAGTGCCAAGGATGAACGCAGGAAAGAAGAGGTTGTCGTAGCCCAGCTCGCTGAACCCGCCGAGGCTGTCGAAGGAGTGAGCCTCCGGCCCAAACGGCCTCCTCTGACGCATCCACTTCTGATGAAAGAAGGCCAGTTGGCCCGACTGCATCATCTTCATTATGTGGTGGTTGAGGAGTCCCTTGAACTCCGAGTCCAGCTGCAAGGCAATCGATCCATAGTTCATGATGACGTCATCCATGCTGGTGAGTGAGAGAAATCTGTCATCTTGCCAGAAGAAGAAGACGGATCCACTTGTGGCCAGCATTGGATTTGCCAACATAGCATCTTTCATGTCACTGATGCTGGTAAAGTAGGCTTCAGGATTTCCTTTGACCTGACGACTGTAGACTTCATACCTCCCAGTTCCTGGGAGAGCTGTTTCCAGATCCCTGGCCTGGCTCGTGCCTTCAAGCACTATCATCTGGTATCCCTTTTCAGCTGCATCCAAGTGGGACGTTATCTTTGCAGCAGGGGCATTCACTGTCATGAAAGACGTCAACATTGCCTGATAGTAAGATAGAATGATGAAGAAGAAGACTGCCACAGTAATCACAAAGATCTTGTTGGACAAACTGTGGGGATTGAAGTTCTGAAGTTGCAACATGGCCTTAAAGCTCCAGAACATGGATGATAGGCCAAGGCTGAATATTTTGATGCTGCGTGGAATGTTTTTCTCAGTTAGTGTGTGTCCCAATTGAAGAGTCCATATGATCATAAATGCCACTAATATAGTCAGCCAGGTATACGGAGAAAAGACTATGAGAAATGCTGCAAAGTTAATGGGCGTCCTCTTGTGGGCTGGGTTAACAATGCTGAGGGTGGCCTTTCCTTCAAAGAAGGAGGTCATAAAATCTACGACATCAGCTCTCTCATCTGTTATTGCAAGTGGGGCAACAGCGATGTCAATTTCCTTTCTGTCAAGCATCCCAATAATTCCAGTCCAGGACCCATTACCCAGCGGGGCACCAAACTGCTTAGTTTCAGTGGGCACATACTCAGTGGTAAAGTTCAATGCCTGCTGGAGTGCATGCAGCACCTCTGGCTCTAAGCCTGCCAAGCTCCCATCCTGCCTCACTGTCACAAATGGACTTACTGCTAGGAAGTGCGCAAGCAGTGACAGACCTCCAAGATCTCTCCTCCTCTCCCAAACTCCTTCCATTGACATAGCAAGTCCGCCAGTGGGGGTCCATGTGCCAATGTGGTTATGAAATGCCTTGCCCTTTGCAACATACTGCTCCTCAATCTCAAACACTTTGCCACCTTGGTCTGCGCCTTTAGCAAAAAAGCAATTGCTGTCAAAGCGGCAGAATGATAACAGCTCAGTTGCTTCCTGCAAAAATAGCCAGTACTTGTTGTTCGCAAAATCTTGTTTTCCAATTTCAGCAGGAACGGCCTTGGTTATAACAAGTAAACTGTCATCATCCAAGCCGATTTCGTCAACTGTTGACAGATCCATCATTTGGAAATAAACGTCAATACGCTGCTCAAGTTTGGAAGCAAACTCTACTTCTTGGTCAGTGATGACATCTGTCAAGAGAATCAATCTTCCAGTTTTGAAGTGGCTTGTCAGTGCCAGGAACAGGTTTATGGGCGCAAAAACCTCCATTCTGTCTCAGTAATTGTGTGTGACTTAAGACAGGCACCTACCTAAGTATAGCATATACTGGTGGATATAAAATACAATCATGTCACAATTTGTGCGTGTTCAAGATTTGATTATAAGGCAAAAACACCATTATAAAATCATAATCTGTGCCCGACAAGATTTTGGCATAAGTCTTTTACTCCACCTCTCTTCATCCTGAGGACGTTTCTTTAAAAATAACTTTTCTCATTAAAGTCAAGCATCCAACTTTTGTACGTTAATTCTGGCTTTGAATAGTTTGTGCGAGTAACGAAATCGCTAAAGCAAACTTATTTGCAATTGCTTAAGCCTTATTCGCTTCCCATGTCTTTTCATAATACGTACAGTACATCTCGTCGGGCGGTGACATCGATATCTACCTAACTAGGACATGTGACTTTATTGGTTTATTTACAAAAAGGTTCTGTTTTTCATAACATGTTTTTAACCCAATTCTGAAAGAAACCCGGAATTTTGCCAGAATTTTCTATGCCAAAGTTCCCAAGCAGGACGAAACAGAGAAATAACGTGGCACCAAGGACGGTTGATTATGAAACTGGGGAAAAAGAAGTTTTTCTATCCAACTATCCAGCTGCCCTTTGTCATGCGAATGAGGGTCAGTGATGCTGGTTGCCATTCTCTATCCCATCCATTTTGTTCTCAGAAACCTAAGCTGTCCTCACTACTTTATCGTCATGATGGATTTCAGAGTCTACAGTAGCTGAAGCCCCAGAATTCCATCGTTTGTGATGGCATCGTCCATCTCGGCGACATTCCAGCAGAACAATTTAGTCCTTCCGCTAACCTTAAGATTTGTTAACATGCTTTCTTGATTTTTCTTGATGGAGGAAAAGTACGAAAAAGGTTTGTGTCTGACTTGGCGGCTGAGTTTACGTACTAATTTTTTTTTTTTTAATTTGGCGTGGCCCTAATCGGTGCTATCCATCTTGTGCGCAGTCGGCGCCGACGTCTGGTTGGGTGTGAGCAGGGGGCACCCGACCAACATATTCTCAGACCCGTGGGAGGAGGAGGACGAAGGCCCTTCCATGTCCTCCTTGTCCGGGTGGGGCGACCCGGAGCTGGCCGATGGCTCAACCCCCGACGGGGCTCTCCTTGCCCTTTTCGAGTCCCAGCTGCCTCGGAACTCTGGTGGGTGGAGGCGTCCCTGCCTCCGGCTGAAGAGTTCCGTCGGGTTCTCCGTGAGGGACGCCGACTGCGAGTGGAGGATGGCCGCCGTCTGCCAATGGGCGGGAGAAGGTGAAGAGTAAAGTTACCAACTTATCAAGAAGACAACTTATCAAGAGTGGACCAATTTTTTTTTAGAAGACATGCTACTTTGGTACTATTTATCACGTAGTACTGTAGCTGAATTTTAAAATTGTGAAAAAAAGAGAGTTTAAGTTAGAAACAAGCACTTTTGAAGAATGCCAGATTGCCAGTTTTGGCAAGGACATATGCCAGTTGGCAACACTGACATCTTCTCAAACCGGAAATACAGCAGCAACAGCCATAAGAAAGCATAGGGGCCTTCGGCAATCACTTGTCAACAATTGGCAATTTTTTTAAAACAAAAACTTTCCGATTTTTACCTACTTCTAGTATTTGGTCAAATCGATCTGTTACTCCCTTTCCTCTTTAGACACCCTATGCCCGCCGGGATACTTCCACTCCTCTTTCTCCTCGTCCGCCACGACCTGCTTCTCTGTGCCGGAAACACCGATTTCCTTTCGTAGAGGAGGAGGAGAAGGCGCTGCCCCCTGTGAGAGTCCCGGCCTCCATCGCCTGGGGTCACTGGCCACATTCAGATCGGCGGAGGAGGCGGAGACCGTCCTGGAGAGGGCGAGGATGAGGATGCTCGAGCAAGGCGGAAGAGGAGAAGGGTTAGTCATGGATGCAAACAAGAACAGACTCTCGTATATCTGTCTGTCTTCCTAGGAATACTTTGAAAAAGTCTCAGATGATAACGCAGTACGTACAACGAGCTTTGCATGTACGTAGTATACCAAATTTGTACAGTAGTTGTGCCGTGCTACTATCTACATAGTACAGGACGTTTGGTCAATATGACGTCATCAAATCATGGTTGGTGCCTACTGCGCAGCAGCCAACGCAGTCCAAGTTCACTGGGGAGGAAACTTCTACTAGGTAGAAATTAATATTGAGATCAAAGACAAAAGAGAAATTAATAACAGCGCCCGTGCTAGAAGGGAACGGGATGGACACAATGTTTGACATTTGACATAACTGTGTTTGCCTTTTTTTCTCCTCATCTCTCAATTTTTTCCAGGAACCCCCCGTCATTTTGGATCTCAAAGGAGCAGGAGATGTTGGAGGGGCAAGGGGAGCAAAATTACGGTGATTTCTCATACGCAGTACGAAACTTTTATGGTAATATGACCGTTTTTCTCATATCTGCTCCTTTCTTTTGCTCTCTACCCCCTTTGCTTTCCCTCCTCCTCCTCCTCCTCCTCCTCCTCCTCCCCCCCTTCATCCCTCCAGGCTGTTTGACTGCCGAGGCCAACGGAATCTTCGTTGGCCTCTCTGAAGGGAACTGCGAAGAGGAAGAGGAGAGGAGGGCGCTGTGCCAATATGACGGTTGGTTGCTTACAGGGTGATACTGAATCTCTTCTTGTGTGCAGCATATTGTACCTACAACAGCACCTTATATGTTAATGTGAGTAAGTTTTGCCATATGTTTGACTTCCTGTCACTTCCAGGAGACACCACGTAATCCTCTTTTTTTCGTGCATGAGTCTGGACTGCCCTAACTTTTTGTCAGTATGTAGGACGTGAGAGTACCACAACGTCCAAACGTACGACAGTTGCTTGATCTGGCAACCCTACCAATGGAATTTCTCTCTCTTACTTCCCTCCCCACAGCCTGCTTCACCTCCTACGGGATCCCGTGCGTGTTCCCGTTCGGCCACCGGCGCCGCGCCGACAACGGGAGCGTCGTCGTCGTCGCCGACTACGACCGGTGCGCGGCCACCGAGATACACCAGCGGTGGTGCGCCACCGGTGAGGGAGGGAGGGGAAATTTGTACATAGTTACCGGGTGTTTTAGTCAAAGTGCACGTCAACTTTGTACAGCATGTCCATGAAAAAAAAACCTGAATCCTTTTTTTCCATGTCAGACATGAATTTACTTAAACACAAATTTTTGTCAATATGAAAATTTTGAAAGAAGCTGACAGAAACTTGTCAATAGCTTTATCATATCTTTGAAGACTTTATTGGAAGAAAGTAGCATTCAGTTGTTGTTTTCTAATGTACTGTACTACACCTGTACACAGAAGTCGACGGGGAGGGCTTGGCGACCGCCTGGGGCCTCTGCCTGCCCGGATGTCCCGGGGACGAACCGGAGGTCGCCTGTCTCGAGCGAATCAAGTAGGAAAGGATATTAATAAAGTCGCGACTAGACAAGCAAAAAAAAAGAACGAAATTCAAGGGTGCATTTAACAACATGTGATTTTCAAAAAAAAAAAAATAATAATAATAATAATGAGAACAATAATTAATTACTGTAACATTTATTTAGATTCCCTCCGTTCATCACCTACGAGGAGAGAGCGGAAGGCTACGCCAACTACACCTCCAACAGAGATCCTGACGACGAAAGGGCGCTTATGGAGGTATCTGTACTATGTAGCTCCTCCCATCCTTCTCTGATCGTCCTCCACTTTGCCGTACTTTGGTGTGTTTGTTTTCATTTAAAAAAAAAATTCTTTCTGCTCCTTGACGCGTCTCGGGAGGAGGAATTGCGTGGGGTGGAGTAGTCAGTCACGTGTTGGTTTCTCCCGTCAGTTGAACCCCCCGCCCTTCCTTTGACACTTAGTATAGAAGAAACCAGACAAAGAACTCCAGCAGCCACCAAGAAACTCAAACATCGACTTCAGAGGAATTTATGAGGTAGAAGAGAGGACTGCCCCGCAGTACTAAAATGTACGTGGGCGTGTTGTCCCAGTTCTGCGAGGCGGGCGACAATGTGGAGAGGGTCGCCGCCGTCAGGGTGTTCAGGCCGGTGGAGGACGCCATCGTTGACAGGGAGGACGCGAAGATGGAGGACGTGGAGAGCGTGACGAACAACTTTTCGGAGGCCGAGTCCCAAAATAGCTGCTTCAAGGACGCGAGGGAGGGAACCCCGTCAGAGAACTTTGTGATGACGACGACGAATGGCTTCTCCAACGGAGTCGGATCTACTGGCACAAGAAATGACGACGGCGGAGGCGACTCCACGGGCAGTGGTAGAGCTTCCTCCTCCTTCTCCTCTTCGTCTTTCAGAAGGAACACCTCCAGGCAGAATCTGCGTCGAAACTTTGGCGCCAAGAAGAAGAAGGAAAAGACGGTCGGGAAAAAGAGGAGGGCGAGGAAGAACGGGTGGAGCAACAAGAAGAGGAACACCAACGCCACCAGCAGAGTCGGAGATGCCGGGAAGACGACGTTGGCGAGGGAGACGTTCAACTCCGTGATGAAGTCCATCAACGACTTCTTGACCGACGACGAAGAGGAGTGCGACTACTACAAGTGAGGAAGGGGACGTGGAGGGCTGTGATTTTATTGCTCGCCAAGGATTTTTTTTATTGCCGTGATGTGCATGCATACTACATACGTACATACGAGAGAGAGGCTCGTAATACCCCGTACTTAGGCATACGACACTTTCCAGTATTTGCAGAGAAATCAATGTGGACTACGCGTTCATTGACCTTGTTTCTCGGTTCTAGGTAGCAACAAGATACAGGTAAAAAGACACTTATTTCCCGATCC
>JAAUYM010101094.1_pt1 | contig 15441 bp, 18 predicted proteins | sample 7278001 | NCBI WGS metagenome assembly JAAUYM01 (sample SAMN14350224, study PRJNA611818) | marine sediment metagenome | isolation source: surface marine sediment (1.8m) | place: French Polynesia: Moorea | collected 2018-08
CCTCCTCCTCCTCCTCTCTCCTGTCCAAGCAACAACAACGATGAGAGGAGGAAAAAGTAAACTCTTGACAAGATTTGGAGATGTTGTACAGCGGCACCTAGACGTATGTAGGCAGTTTTTGCTACAGTGAATCTCTTCAATTTAAGGAGAATTCAAGTTCCCCCCCCCATTCCATTCACTATGTCGAGGTTCTACTGTATTTTTTTTTCTTGTGGGAAGAGGGGGGTGGGGGGATCGAGAGATACATTTATCGCGCCTCAGATGCATAAGGCAGTCCATCAATTCGGATTTCCAGGTCCAAAAATCTGCTTTTTTTTTTTTTTCGTCGCCGTGAAATATGCATTTTGTTTTTTTGCCAGTTGCCAAAGTTTTTTTTTTTAGACTTTTTTTCTTTTCTTTCCTACTTTGTTTTTCTTTGACTTGTCTGGTTGACGGCCTCTTCAATCTCCATCATGACTCTGAGGACGGTTTCCTCTCTCCAGGGTCGACTCACCACCTGGAAAGGAAAAAGAAATGGAGATTTTTTTTTATAGTGTCCATTTCATGCCCAAAGTTGCAATTTATTTGGTGGGTAGGGATTGGGGCAAGAGACTTTGGATTGCCAAATCTTGCCCAGCAAAGCGGGTAGCTTTAGGCTAGTACCATATAAATGTCACAATTTTTTTCGTCAATTTGTTATGGTTGTAAGTTTAAAAGGACAATTTTTAGCACATGGTACAGGAAGATGTCAAGTGACAAAGTTGCTGACATCAAACATCTTGCCAGGACTGAGGGAAAATGAAACACCACATAGTACATGTGTACATCAGATCTTCTTCCCTGCCACCTTTTCTCCTACAAAGCAGAGGATGCTGCCAAAGGCCACGGAGGCGTAGAAGATGGCGGCCCCCGTGTAGTGCTCCAGCTCCAGCGGGCAGGCATTGTTGCACCCGCCCGCAACCCTCCTCGGGCGGACGGGCGAGGTCCCCTGGGCGGCGGCGGCCCGCATCCTCCTCCAGGCCTTCTCCTCCCACCAGTGGATGAGCCCGGCGTTGCTGATCCGGGAGAGCTGTTGCCCAAAGCGGCCGATCTGCACAGGAAATGGCGATGTCAGCATCACGACCAATCAATCTGTCGCACTTGGTTGAAGTGATGTGTCGTAATGTCATAGTGTTAGTCCATTCATATAAAAACTTACCGGAAGATGTACTATTAAGAACATAACATGTGCTAATAATGTCAGTCCACTCTTATAAGAATATGCTACTCGTACATGTGCTTTCAAGATAGTAACAGATATAAAAACATTGAATATTAGAGCACCTTGCTTATAACAGCAGTGTTTTAATGGACAATCCCAAGTGACTTTACTAATTGCTCTGGATATAAAATATAATTTTCTCTGGTGCCAAACGTGTTGTTTGTGTGTAGTAAGCAGATTTCATTACTAAGCACATAGGTAAATATCCTGTCTTGGTATGGTTACCCAGGGAGATTGTGGATGAAACATCGCTGCCATGTATTTGCTGTACAGGAAAGGCTCACTCCCGAGGTGAATCAGCTGCCTTCCATCTGAAGTGGTGTGGCGCACTTTGATCCTGGCCTTGAGGATTGATAGCCAGTTGATCCGGACTGCCTTGCCCTCTTGGACATCATCAAGCTGAAATGGTGTGCTGTGGCAGCAGCAGTGACTCAGTTTTGTCAATACACACATTTTTTCCCCCTTACTGGAACGTTGAAACCATCCAAAACAATCCTCTGTCTCCAAATGCTCCTGATAATCAAGTTTTCATGTGAGGACAATGCAGCATACTGTGCCATTTTCATTGGGGGTGTCTTCCATGGGAGGGGTCCATCTACAATTTCAGCAAAGGACTTTAAGGAAGGTTCAAGAACCAGAGATGTGAGGTGGGACTTCAGGATTGAGGAGTAGAAGAAGCACATGCACATTGATGAGAGCATCCAGGCTCCAACCAGCCACCTGGCATGAGCAACAGTAAGTAATAGGGAGAAGAAATACTTTCTTAACAAAGGAGGTTGTGAAGTTACCTCAATGATGACCTTCTCACAGAGCTGAGCTTTTGAGCCATGCGTTCTCCGACGAGGATTCCAAAGCACTGCCAGAAACAGTCCCCCGCAAGACCCCAAGGTCTGATTCTTGTCGACAGAAGCTCTCTTTCCATCCATGCCAAGAGAATAAGAAGAACCGTCACCGTCATCATAGACGCCACAATGAGGATCCAAGTGACGACTGAATATGGCCTTGCTATGGCAAGATAGTTTGCCCTTGGCCTTGGGAGTGGGCTGGCAAACGTCTCAAACTCTTGGACGTTGTATGGGACGGCTTCCATGATCTGGTTCTTTTCATATTCAAGGGCAAAGTCGAGGACGAAGTCGCAGAGTCCCCTGAAGATGAGGCCCAGCGGCCCCGTCCAGGTCCCGTCACTGCCAATGCTGCCGTAGTCAAAGAACGGCACGGCGTTGTAGTAGCTCACCTTGAAGTCCAACTTCTCCTGCAGTGCCCGGAGCATGTCGATCGTGAAGCCCCAGTGGTCCCGGAATCGCTGGAGCGGCAGCCCGCCCATCTCATCGGCAAGATAGGTTGCCTGGATGAAGTGCGCGTATGGGACTATGGCCATGTTCAGGCGCCTTCCACCCAGGGTGTCTTGGTGGGTGAAGATGTCGCCGTGGGTTCCAGCCCGGTGGGCGTCGTCCTTGTCCGTCCAGAAACGGCCGAGCAAGATCTCTGGCAGCCTGTTGGTCTCATGGTAGAAGTTGTAGCTGAAGGAGGCTGCCGAGTGGTTTGCCACCTTTGCTATGGCTGCCACGCTCGGGTGCCTTCTGAAGGCGCTCGCTCGAAATATCTTCTTCGTGTCGCCCAGTCCCTCCGTCAGGAACACGAACCTTGTGCTCCTGTGGAACACGCCCAGGTCAATCTTCTGCTCGCAAACCCTGACCGTCCCCTCCAGCATCTTGACCGCCGCCTCCAACCTGTCTCCGGAAGCCCAGACGAGCACGGTCCTGGCCCGCTTCCAGTTTGGGAATGGCTGCTGCCCTGTTTTGAAGATGGCGTCTTGAGGCACCGCGACGACCCCTCCGGCCGTCATGTTGGGCCAGGGCACGAAGACCGGGCACGCCGCCCAACCCGCCGGTTGCCCCGACGCCCCGGCGGCGTACGCGCTCACCGGGACGCCCGCGTCGGAGAGGTCCCTCAGCAGCGTCGGCTGGCCCGGATGGGAGAAGTCCAGGATCAGGGTGAGCTCGCCCTCGTCCCGCAGCCCGGGGGCCAAGACCACGTCCGCCGCCAGGCGCGCCAGTTCCGCCCTGAGCGCCTCCGCCCTCAGGACAATGGTGAGCGTCAGAATGAGCAGTGAGGTGCGGAGAGTTTGGGTCGATCCTCTCATCGTCTCAAAAAAAGGGATGAGCAACAAGGGCAACAAGGTGCCTTACGTACCGTAACCATACAAAGCAAGCAACCTTTTTGAGAAAATGCCACCAATGTCTGATGCTGACGGCCGACAGGAACTATCTTGTGACGCTTGGCTGCTGGCATGAAAAATCGAAGCAACTTGGAAAGATCAGTGGCTTGGAAGCAAACTACTGACATCCGGTATGAATGCTAAAGGTCAAGCACATTTCATGCCAAGCTTTTATCTTATTTGCAATAAACTACCTATATTATATGCTAAATGCTTCAAATTTATTGTAAACACTGTACAACACACAAAAACGTGTTTTTAAAGAGCAGCATCCTAGTATTTAGCACAGTTTATTGTACTACATGTATCTACATACTATGTATTGTGTGGTAGGGCTTGACACACATTTTTAGATCCAAATACTTGTTCAAAGATGCTTAGTCAGGAGAATACGTATGTTACTTGTCCATCACTTGCTAAGAATATTACATTCTTGACAGCAGTCATACTGGCAGGTAGGTTGTCACTTAAAATGATTTGAAGCTGTAAATCTGTATTTGAAAAAGGGCGACGTCAACAAGGAGACAGCAAAAACTGTATTTTTGCACCAGGAAGAAGTTTCTGCTGTTGAAAAGGAAAAATAATAAATAAATACCAACATGGCAACAATCATACATGTCACCTAGACCAGTGTTCATCATATTATTTAATGCAACCGTCACGTTAAATAGGTACGTTACTGTTTTCACCTACTTAAGCTACCATAACCTAACCTTATTTGTCTACAGTATTTTGACTGCCAACATGTCAACTTCGTTTTTCCTTCCACATGAATGGTTGTGGCACCACATCCTTGAAAGCTGGCACTGGATCTCCTCATTGAGCCTGTCTACGGTCTCCATGGCATGGAGAGAAGTGACATGTTGCAGGTATCCAAAAGTACCTATGTAGAAAAAGAAACCGACATTCAAATACAAAAAAAATGTCACGAAAAATCGATGTGAAAAGACAAGCTCTGCTTCCCGTGATTTCACTTTTGACTGTTTAATGGCTTGGGTTGAGTCTGGATCCAGAAAACATTCCCGAGAAAAGGATTAAGAGCAAAACCATATGATGGCAACTTTGCCCCCACTTTTGAGGAGTGGAATGCTTCTAGCAAGATGCTATTTATGTACTGCTGTGTTCATTAAAGTTCCGGGGAAAAGGGGGGTCAAGAGAAAGGCAAAAAAATTATATGTGGATGTGTGCGCTGGAGTCTTAATAAGCTTTGTCTTGTCTCTGAAAGGGCACGTGAAGATGACCAGTTTCCTCCCTCCTCCTCCTGGAGACCAAGCTGCTGGCTCTTTTTTTTTTTTGTAATGTGAATTAAGTTTAAGCGCCAAACTGTTGTCTTCCAATGAGCTGTTCTCAGATTGACAGGAAAGTTTTCTGGAAAAGCGAATTCAGTGGCACTATGCAATGTTCCAAGTTGCACATATGTACTGCATTGATGTTTCCTTGCCACTGTTCACATTAAGCCACATTGATTGCTCTAGCAATTTCTTTGCTTGCTGGGGTGGAAGGGACGCCAGGTGAGCCATGCAGCGTTCCTAATTGTGGTCAACTTTACTTTGACAAACAGATTACTAGGAGCCCCCCACCCAAGAAAAAGTGGCCTTCATCCAAGGGATTAGGATAATCGATAAGATTTTTCTCCTCGTTTGGGAAAAAGATTGTCGTCTCTCCACTTTAAGCGGCCCAAATATTGATTTCTCTTTTTTCTGGTTTTTTTGTGGAGACGGTGGGAAAGTGATTGCTTTTTTGAGAGAGAGAGTGACACATAAAGCGCATTGCCAGGTCATGAAAGGAAAAAAAAACAGCGATCACATACAATATCGTACTGATATGGCTTCATCAGTGACAGGGTGTCCAAACAGTACGTACAAGTGACAACCTAAAAAAAAAATCTTGCTTAAGTGCTTCAATTTTTTTAAGGTCTTCGATTTGCGAAAGTGTGGGGGGGAGGGGGCTGTAAAAAATATATACGTACGTACATGTGCTTGCAAAAAAAAACAAGCATGCTTTTCCCAAGAAAGCAATCGGCGCGTGTAGCACTACATACTACAAGTTGGCCTGACGATTCAGAGCAATCAAACCCGACCAGACACACCCCTTGTGTCGTCAGTACACATCTAACACATTTCAAACATAATCGCATTTTTGTCTCTCACAAGTATGAGATGCTATTTATGCAAAGAACTGCCAGTATATATATATAAAACAAGATTGACATGATGGCTGTCTGGTTGGGTCGGAAGATTTGGTGTTCTCTGATAAGTAAGACAAATGCTGAGGACAACTCGCTCAAGGCGGGTCAAAGTGACCTTTCTTTAAAAGCAAGACTAAGGAAGAGTGATCGAGTGCCAGACCTAACTACACATTAGTATTTACACTGCAACCATGCACGTGAGCAAGTCAGAGCGGTTCAGAGCCATTTAAACTGCTCCTTCAGATAAGAAAGCAGCACTTTTTCAAAACATTTTTATTCCCAATTCTCTCCAATATCCTTTCCCCCCCTCTCAGTTTTGCCTTCTTGTTTTTCTAGCACATTTAGAGAGCTGGAGAGAAAACAAGAACAGTTACACTCATGAAAGAACCTTTGGCGTTACTATGAAAGGCACGCTATTTTAATACTAATTGGTGGGTTTTTTTTACAGCTGGGTTCATAGTTTATTTTTCATTCTACCCCTGGTTATACCTTGCATCAATTAGCTGATCGACCTCTCCCCTTGTTTAAAGATTCTCCTGACTCTGAACAGATTTTATAGATAGAATTTATGACAAGAACCAACATCATTCTCACCATTCTTTGACCCGCCGCATGGCACGTCGCCAAATAACAAGAACAGACTATTTTGAATGACCTGCGACGTGAGTCAGGCAGTGGTTTTTTGTTTGTTAGTTAATAAATTCTGAATGTACAGAAGAATGAAAGGTTGTAACATAAAAAATATGCCTTTTTCGCAACTTTGTTAATATTCCTAGTAATACCAATTTTTGGCCTTGTTTGAAAGTTAATAAAAAAGTGTAGTTTTGTCGGGTTTTTCTTCAGCCAACCACCTTCCCTTCACAGGTCAAGAAATTATTTCTGTGACATAAGCTTCTGGCACTGTCTTTAAGTGATTTAGGATAAATAAATCTGACCACACCAGGCCACATGTCAAGCATTTTTTTCCAGCTTGATATAAAACCTTTGCTACCATTTAAAAATATTTTGAGCAGTTTTTAAAAAGGTCATTTAGGATTTATTAAGTTGCTTATGTAAGGATGTTGGGTGTATGTGGGTATACATGTGGGTATGTGTATGTGGGTATGTGTGGAAGAAACTGGTTTGAAGAAGAAGGAGTGAGGGAAGGGTTAACTTTCTCCAATTTACCTGTCCAGCTGTATGTGTAGGTACATCTATTAAGAGAATTTTTTCAAAGAATTGTTCCAAGAAGAAGAAAAACCACAGCAACTCCAAACTCTACTACTTGACCTTCGGCGTGGTCGCCGCAAGTAAAAAAGAGCGAAAAGAGAGAGCAAAAAGAGAGATAAACACACCCAAAGTGGCGCTCATAGCGCAAGGAGGAGGAGGAGGAGGAGGAGGGGAGGGTCGATTTCTTCAGACTATAATTTGTGGACAGTTCTTGGCTTTTTTTCTTCTTTGTACATACATAGTACGTACACACACACACACACCCACACACGTATGTGTCCACTACTAGTCGACATGAGTGTGGTGTTCACCACCCATGTCAGATCGTTGGTCCTGTCCGTGCTGGCAGCAGTCGGAGCGTGTCTCATCGTCTTCAGTCAGTGAGAATAATAATTTAAAAAAGCATTTTTAGTACCTATAAACTGTAGTGTGTCCGTGTGATGAAGAAGGGCTTGTCATCTCCTTCCATCCACGTGATTCTCACTCTTGTGCTATAGGATGGAGCATCTCTTTCCGCGGAGGGTGCCTCACTTCAGCTACAAGGGCCACAGGGCGTACGCTGCAACCGTACAGGTCCTCTTTTTCTCCCCAGCATTTTTCTAGCACAAAACAGATATTACAAAATATATATAAAAACGTGCATATTTTACTTTGCAACACCAGGACCAGGGAACAACGCCACAGCATCAAGAATCACCACCAGAATCCACCGCCATCGAAACAACTTCAATTGAACATGAAGATAAAAGTGATGACGAGGAGGAGGAGGAGAATGCTGCCTTCATGGCCAGGAGAGAGGCGGTGTACCAAAGGAGGAGGGACAGGGTTGCCAGGTAGCGTCTGAAGCACTTGAAGAAAAAAAACAACAACAACTGATGTCGTCAATTTGTTGTTGTGCAGCAAACAACTTTAATAAGTGGTCGTCATGTTACTCTGCTCCGCCAGGCACTGCTCCGCACTGCGCGATTCCGGGCTGCTGACCGGTCGGCTGGACTACACCCGGTCGGCCGGGGCCGCCATCATGCTGGAGACGGACAGGTTCAACGTGGCCGCATGCAGAAACCCAAAGGTCAGAGGGAAAGAAAGCTGGGCAGGAGAGGGAGGAAAAAGGTCTACACATGTTAGGTTAAAGTCTGTTTGCCTGGCTCTCTCATGTTTTAACCTAGCACTTTTTAAAACTAAGATATGTTGTTAGGCTATCAAAGAACCTTTAAAAATCACTTTAGGATCTAATTCTACCGGTATATGGTAACCTTTCAATTTTATCACGGCAACTCGACTATCCCTGACCACCAAAGTTCAGTACAATGAGCTATGTGATCCCTGCATAAACCATGCATCGCATCACATATACGGCAGTAGACCTTGCGCAATTTATATGTCCTGAAATGTTTTATCTGCGGGGCTTATCAAAATCTCCATGCACTTCATTGCGTCTTGGTCGGGCAACACCAAGAGTTGACATGTACTGTGTGCGCCATCCACGATCCCTGTTTTTTCCCCTTTTCCAGGTCGCCAGTTCCACCTGGTGGCAGATCATGATCGGTGCGCTGGGGGCGCATTTCGACAGGAGCATCGAGAAAATGGCATCCAGGGTCGAACAGCCAATGTAGGGTACTACCGTTCATACAGTAGAACTCCGACATATGACAAGAAATGGTTCTTTCTAACTACTAATATTGTAGCAGGTGTAGCTCAAATATTAAGAAAATAGTTGGCAAAATAACAGATATTTACCTATGCCTAAGTAGCAAAGTTATGATCTGCTGTACCTATGTAATAATAATGCTAATAATAATAAAATAATTGCTAAGTATATGCTTAATAATTGCTCTATATTAACTAACAATGTAAATAATTGCTCTATTAATATGCCCAATATACCCTGTTTTGTATTAGTCGTCTGTTGGGCAACACGACGTCGCTGTTGCTGACTCGGCACCCGTTCAGTCGCCTCGCCTCCGCCTACTACGACAAGATGGCCGCTGCCACCGACAAGAGGGGCGGCGTGCAGAGCACCAAGTACAACAAGGTACAGCACAGTCGAGGTTGCAACAAAAATTCCAAGTTTGGGAATCCACCATAAAACCAAACTGAGAACCAGACTTCTCCAGCTGAGAAGAGAAATGATCTCCAAGTACCGCGCCAACGGGAAGGCCTTCCTGAAGAAGGAGAGGAGCCTCTACCCGTACAAGAAGTTGGGCCCCCCTGAAGAGGACTGCAGGATACCGAGGCAAGCTGCCATCACGGTCTGAAGTTTGGAGAGAAGGTTGTTCTCGCTGTTGCTGTTGTTGTTGTTGTGCGTACTGTAGTAGCTAGTGGGCCAGTTACTCAAACGGAGAAAAGTGACTCAAGTGTGCATCTGTTGCAAGTCACCAGGTGAAAAAACTGTTAGCAGGTGCCGCTGCCAACAGGTGTGAGCAGGTACTGGGTCTGTGGTACATGATAGTACCTAGGTTATGTGAACTGTGACTTGAATTCCAAAGCAGCCTTCCAAAAAATTCCGAGATACTGACAAAAAGATGTCCAAATTTATTTGTTGCAGAATATTTTCCATGCCAGACAAAAAAATACTCTTTGCAGGCCTGTGGAGTTCCTGCAGTACGTCCTGCAGAGCCTGAGGTCGGGCGGCCGGGTGAACCCGCACTGGAGGCCGCAGCACCTGGCCTGCCCGGTCTGCCATACGAACTTCACCGTCTACGGGTGGGTGCGCTCTTCTTCTTGTTGTCCCTCTACTAAATCAGAGGTTCTTAACCTTTTTTTAAGACCCCCACCCCTCTCTTTCCACGACCCTCTTGCGACCCATTCAGAAAGGGTCGGCGACCCACTTCTTTTGGGAGTCGCGACCCACAGGTTGAGAACCTCTGCTCTGAGTGAAGAGAGTTTTGGTTTCAATCTCTCTCTCTCTCTCTCTCCCTCGCAGGAAGCTGGAAGACTACGAGACAGACGTCAGGTACTTCGCCCTGAAGGCAGGACTGGGTGGGAAAATAAGAGTCAACAGCAGGAGCAACAGCAGCAGCAACAACAAGACCAGCAGCAGCAGCAGCAGCAGCGACAGCAGCCGGCAGAACGAGCTGTGGTTCTGGTCCTCGGTGCCCGCGTGGCTTAGGGAGGACCTGGCTGAGGCCTACTCGGCCGACCTGGACATGTTCGGGTACGACGCAGGGGGATACCTCAGGGAGCTGGACATCCACGGCCAGCAGAGGGCGACGTCGTTATCCAGGAAGTGCTGACCCAACCGACTGTGGCTTCCTGTTCCTGTCTTTGGAGTTTGGAACCTCAAAAGTGTCTTCCATGTCAAAAAAAAAAAAAAAACTGAACACCTCATTTTAATATAGCATCATGCTGTAGTACTTGGGTATCGGAGTCTGCTCCAGTATGCAAAATTATGAAACTACTTACTACATAACTTGTGAAAGTATCTGAGTTGTACATAAACCTTGCAAAGTCCAAAAAATTATTATACGCGTACCTATAATAAGAAAGTAGCAAAGGTTGCTGCCTCAACTTTATTCTGTCTTGCACAGCTAGTATCGTTCACGCTCATCTTCACTCACTCTCCCTTTTTTTTTGCCTCTTGGGATATTTAACAGTTAAAACATTTTTTTAAAGGTTCGTAGTGACGTATTTTTTTTTGCCATAATTTATATTTGCTTCATCCAGACTTCACTTCAAGCACCCTTCAAGTCTAATTTACTTGGTTTTTGTTTTTCCTAAATGCTTTGGATTGGGGGATGGGGTGGGGAGGAGGGATGGGGAACTTCTGGGGGTCTTTCAAAAGTAGGACCACCACCCTCCCCCCCCCTCCAAAAAAAACCAACTACCTACAGAGCTGCCCACGCCACCAGCACTGCCGCCGTCGACGTCATCAACCCCGCCGAGTGCCTGCTGGGGGGCCGGATCGTGGAGGACCCCGAGGTCCTCCTCTCTCCCTTGTTCCTCTTCCTCTTCCTCCTCTTCCTCCCCTTCCTCTCCTTGTCATTGTTCTGCCCCTCCTCTTCCTCCTCCTCCTCCTTCTCGTGCCTGTACTCGTTGTACTTGTCGCTGTCCTTACTGGTCGCCTGGCCCTGGACGTCTGGAAACGGGGAAATAAAAAATACAAGAAAAGAAAAGAAAAAGGACGATTAGCTTGCCAAAAAAAAAAATCCTCACCTCCGTCGTATTCGTAGAAGCCGATGTGGGTGTTGGTGTACCTGACCGTGGAGACCTCCTCGTCCTCCTCTGGGGGTTGGTAGTCCTCTGAAAAAAGATGATAAAAGACAATACCTATATATATTTTTTAAGAGGGAAAATGTGGCAACCCGACGGGACTTTTAAACTTACGAGCGTAACAAATTCAGGTGTAAACATGGAACAATGGAACATGCCGATAGAATACCACGTAAACGTCACAATTTTTCTCATAAATTTGTTGCGCTCGTAAGTTTAAAAGTCCCGTCGGGAAGTCCGAGCTACCAATGACGTGTATCTTGACGGTGTCGTCGTCGCTGCCCTCGGAGTTGTTGCCGGAGCACTTGTACACCAGCACGTCGTCATAGGCTCCTGGGGTGCGGGGTTGTTTTTTTTTCAGAAAAGGAGAAAAATGGGAATTGAGGGTGAGTTAATTTAATTTTGGTTGGGGTTTTTTTGGTGCTTTGTCTCCATTTTGCGACACCGTTGTCCATCCATTCGCTAAAAAATGCATTTCAGCATGTCAAATTAATGATCTTTTTTGATGCTGACCAACAAACACGTAGCTCGTAGCTATACAACAACAACGATGACGACGACGACAACAACAACCACAACAACGACAACAACAACATAAACAGCACCAACGAGGACAACAACAACAGCAACAAGAACAAGAACAAGAACAGCGATGACAACGACAACGACAACAATAACAACAAGAACGACAACGACAACATAAACAGCACCAATGAGGACGACAACATAAACAACAGCAACAACAACAACAGCAATCTCACTGTGAAAGACGACGTCCATGGTGGTGGAGACGGCCCTCTCGGCCAACCGGACCTCCTCCGCGTGGGTGGCGTCGCCGTCGCCGTCGTCGCCTCCTACCTCGTCCGGTCCGAAGCGGACGTGCCGGCCGGCCTCCGTGGTCCAGCGCACCCCGGGCCTCGGGTTGCCCCGGACGGTGCACGTCAGCCGGACGCGCTCCCCGCGGTCCACCCGGGCGACCTGCGTGCTCAGGTGGACGCTCGGGCCGTCTGCAAAAGGGAGGAGGATGGGTGCGTGTGGGAAATCCAGGTGTGTGCGCAATTAAATCTAATCTAAAAACTATTTCAGTCTCTCCACAAATTTAGGTTCTTCTTCTGCAATGTGACGTTTTCTGACGGTTCTGAAGACCCTTTTTTAAAGTAGATTGCATGACCTTTGGAAAATGGACATATATTTTTGTTCCAGATCCAGAAACCTCTAATTGGATTTTTTTTTCCCACTAGAACGGTGTTTCAAATGGCTGGAAATTCCAAGCCTCTCGTCAGAAATACATGTATAAATAAATTTTAAATAAATAAAAATCAAGACCCATATTTGAACATTTCGTGAAAAAAAAAAGAAGCTTGGAATACTGAGGCCGGTTGGAAGAACAATTTGTCCTATACGTACTTATCAAGCCCTCTTTTTCTGTTGTGCCCAGCGCCATCTGTCGGCGGAAGTAACTAGGCAATTTCTCTCCCTCCCCACACACAAGTCGGAGATGCTCCGAGAGGTGGAATCTAATTACGGTCCGCTTTCTTCTTTCCTTACAGGGAAAATGTGGGGAGAAGGAGGTGGAGGAGGGTTGGTTTGAGTGGTGGGGGGGAGGGGGAAGGGGGGGGGGGCCAAAAGAGAAGATGGAGCTCCCTTGACAAGTCAGACACACAGAATTTTGTTCGAATTACTTCTCTTACCCTCCTCCTCCTCCTCCTCGTCTGCCTGTTTGTAAACACAAACTCTGCAGGCAGGGATATACATGTATATAAAAAAAAGGAGAAGTCCATGTCTCCACCAGCAGATCAGCAAGTGCTCCAGAATCAGATGCTTTACCACGAGATCTTTTTTGACTGAGGTTGGGGGGAGTGGGGACAACAACAAGCAATGTAGCATCTCTTCTGAGGAGCTCCAAAAAAAGTTGCATTTGGAAGAAGAGGAAGAAGACGAGGGGAAGAAAAAAACAGCTATCAGTAGAAAGCCGGGAGAGGCAGAGAGAGGGAGAGGGAGGGAGGGAGGAGCAACAGACACTGAAAGAAAGAAGGGGAAGGAAGAGAGCTGTTGACGAGATCAACTGTGGCAGCATCCTCACCAGCCTCCACCAGCGGGAGGAGAGAGCTTTCTCCGCAGCCTCCACCAGAGAGAAGAGGAGTCCTCCTCTCCTCCTCTTCCTCCTCCTCCTCCTCTTTCTCCTTTCTTTCTTTCTTGTGTTGGCGAAAATTGAATCGCCGACAATTGTATTTGCCTCCAATAAAGCAAGGAAGGAAGGAGGAAAAGAGGGAGTCCGAAAAAAGAGGGAAGAAGGATGTCTCCAAAGGCCCATTTGCGCAGGAGATAAATCGAGTTTGGTCGGGTTTGGAGGGAGGAGAGGAAGAGGAGCCTCCTCCCCTCTCCTTTCTCTTCCTCCCACTCTGCGGACCACAGAGTGAATTACCACGGCCAATTTACAAGGGAATTTGATTTATTAAGAGTCCCAAGATGGCCCTGTGAGCTGAGCTGCTCAGCAAAAGGAGGAGGAAGAGGAAGAAGAAGAAGAGGTAATTAAATCTGTGCCCTCCTCTCCCCCAGAAGTGTCTGCTTACAAAGGGAGGAGGAAGTTTGCGCAAATCCAATCAATGAGCGGAGGAGGAGGAGAGACAATGACATTGATGTTGTCAGGAGATTAACGGTGACGTCCTTGACGACATCAGAGATGACGACGGCGGCGGCGGCGGCGGCGCTGGAGTCCTCCGAGCTGGACATGTGGGTGTCCCGGCTGGTCCGCGACCGCGGGGAAGGGGACGAGGGATCGCTGGAGAGCGACCACATGACCCCGCACACCGGGAAGATGAACGTGCAGGCAAGGGAGAAGTGTATAGTAATATTTTTGACCCCAACATTCTTTCCCATTTTTTTTTCAAAGATGGATTTAGCCATTAATTGACTTAACATTCATTCCCATTTTTTTTAAAAGTAAAGTCGACTGATCGAATTAACTTTCTTTCACATTTTCTTTTAATTAAAAGAATGACGGACTAATTGACCTAACATTCTTTTCCATTTTTTTGCTAGTCGAATTGTCCTTATCTGTCATGTTTCCCAAACAGGATCTGTCCGAGGCTGTCCGCAAGCTGATGAACGCGCCGGAGTGGTCGCAGCTGAGGTCGCGGCTGTCTGCCGCCACCGCCGCCGCGACCTCCGAGGCCGCGGCCGCCTTCTTCGAGCGCCTGGCGGAGGAGGCCGAGGTCGGGATCGGCGCGAGCCCGGAGACCGGCGCGCTGCCCGGGGAGAGGGAGGAGGACCTCAGACTGAGGACCAGGGACTTCGGGACGGACCTCGGGTGAGTTTCGATTAAACTTGGCCAAATTTTTCCCACTTTTTTACAGATAAATAATTTAATTTTGATCCGTTCCAGAGTATCTTTCACCAAATTTTGCGAGCGGCCCTTCACGTATGAGGAAAAGTTCGAGGCCGGGAACAAGCTGTTCCGGAAGAAGAAATTTCGACAGGTTTAAAAAAAAAAAAATTCCAAAAAAATGTTCATGTGTTAAAAAAACTTATTAGTACTTCCGTAGTAAATGCTTTTTCCATGTCAAATTTCACCATTGACATGGAAAATACTTTTTTTTTGTTTTTTCAAGGCCAGTCACGAGTTCTCCGACGCCGTGTTCGCCGGGGCCGCCCACCCGTTTGTCAGAGACGTCCTCCACTTCTCAGACAGAGAAGCTGAGTCGGAGGAAGGAGAGGAGAGGGTGAATGACAGAGAAGGCGAGGAGGAAGAGGAGGAGGAGAAGAGGAGGCGGAGGAGGAGGAGGAAGAGGGTGCGGATCAGTCAGGTCTACCTGGACCTCAAGCGGAAGCAGGTGCGGGGAAACTTAAAAAAATAATAATAATAATTGGTTAAAAGAGAGCAGTTGATTATTTCTTTGCTCCAAATGTGGGTAAACTCGCTGTCGGGTTAATTTTCACGTTAATTCCGACCTCCTTCGCACACACACACCCAACCAGATTGAGTGCCTGTACCGGGACGGCCAGCACCGCAAGACGTCGGTGTACGCGCGCCACCTGCTGCACTGGATGACGGCCTACGAGGTGGACGGGGTGGCCGGGCACCACGCGGCAGAGGAGCCGGAGAAGTTCGCGCTTATGCAGGTGCGGGGGGGAGGGAGAGGGATTTACCAAAAATTGGTAAAAAAAAAAACCTGGATTTTATTCCTTTTTATAACGGGTGTACCACCAAATTTTGAGCAGTTTAGAAAATGGGCCCTGGGGCCTAATTTGGGGCCTTTTTCAGCCCGGCGCATAAAATAAAAAATGTGCACAAGACTCTGGCCTACCTTTTTACGTCAGTGCTTGGAGGCGGTGGTGGTTGGGTAAGGGGGATATATCGACTTAAAGCCCCGACAG
>JAAUYM010122757.1_pt1 | contig 15440 bp, 19 predicted proteins | sample 7278001 | NCBI WGS metagenome assembly JAAUYM01 (sample SAMN14350224, study PRJNA611818) | marine sediment metagenome | isolation source: surface marine sediment (1.8m) | place: French Polynesia: Moorea | collected 2018-08
ATACATACATACATACATACATACATACATACATACATACATACATACATACATACATACATACATACATACATACATACATACATACATACATACATACATACATGCGCCTTAACTCTCTTTAATAACTCAACCAGACATACCATATATCTCATTGGTACAAATATGACATACTTTAAGCTTAATAATTTGTTTAATACTACTTTGCAATTTGGTGATCGTGGCCCACCAGACACCCATCAAAGTCAATTTTCATTTTCTCCCACATAAATGAATGGTAGTTGTATGTTAAATTAATGCTTCATATGTGAGAGAAAACAAATGCTATTATTTATATTGTTATGCATGTATATTATTATAATTGTGTAACATATCATAGAGAATTGCACAAGAATTAGTATGCTTTAAATATGCCACATGGGTATCAATGAGATAAAGAGTATGTCTGGTCAGGTAAGAGAGAGTATATGTATGTGTACTGTATATGTCAGGTCGGGTTGGAATATTTTTGCATGCAATGCAAAGATGAAGAGTTTAAAAAAAAATTACATTATGCAAAGATATGCATTTTTGGCCAGGATTGTGAACGGAGTTAAAAATTGACCACTGTTCAAGGTAAGGTGTTATTTAACTGCCTGAATAGTAAACACAAATCTGACACATCAAGCATAACTTGCTTTACTTACAACTAACTTTGCATTTTTCCCCTCTCAAATGAGACATTCATTGAACACACAACTCCTGGCAATCGTGTGAGGAAATGAAATCAAAGTTGGCACATATGGCAATCAAAATAGCTTAGGTTATACCCAGTAGCTTAACTAGGTGAAAATGGTAATTTAGTGTGATGGCTGTCTGATTGAGGTGACCCACCAGACAGCTGTCATAGACGGATTTTTGACAAAATGCAAAGATATTCGATGAACAGTCATTTTTGACAATATGCAAAGATATCAATTTTTGAAAACATGCGAAGACGACCTTTTTCAACATTGTAAGGGTGCTCAGTTTTCGCCAATACCGGTACACAGTCGCAAAAATCGACGTCTATATTTTTAACTAACTTTTGACAAGATGGCTGCATTTTCACCCACTTTCAAACCAAATTTACGCGACTAATTTTTTTTGCCGCCTTTGCCACTGAAGAAGGGGATAGGTCACGTTTAGTAACTTGGGAGGGGGGTTTGATTTTTTTCACCCGGTGGGGAGGGGGTGAGTTCCTGCTCTTCAGATCAGCTTTGCTCGCCAAAAATTTGGACGTTTTCAGGTTTCCTTTTTTTTCTCTCTCTTCTCTTGCGTTACGTACATTACCGTGTGTCATACTATAACGTGACTTAGTAATATCCTCCTATGTGTTCACAACATCACATGCCTCAAACACACACACACACGGTGTAGCTACATACTGTAGTGTACACATCAGGTTAATTTCATTCCTTCCTTAGCAGCGAACGTAGTGGTTGGACAAGACCACAGCAGCAGCAGCCTGACCACGGAGGAGGAGCTGGAAGCCGAGCGACAGAAGAGCAGGATGCTGGAGGAGGCCGTGGCGGTGCTGTCCGCCAAGGTGGAGCAGACGAACCCGAGGCTGGCAACGATGGTGGCCGACTGGCTGGACGACCAAGAGAAAGAGGAGGAGGAAGAAGAGGAGGAGAGGAGGCTGAGCGGGGAGCTGTCCGACGCGGTGGCGGAGGCGTCGTCGGAGCTGAACGCGACCGCGGCCCAGCTGGACCTGGCGTGGCGCAGCTGCGAGCACAGGCTGGAGGAGGCCCTGCTGTGGGCGCGGAGGGGACAGAATGCCAGGAGGGAGTCCGCGTTCGCCGGCCTGGTCGCGCTCACCTTCAGGATCAAGTGGGTGGTCAACCGGATGACGAACAAGATGAGAGAGACGTCGACGGAGGACCCGCTGCGGGAGGCGGCGGAGAAGGTGGCCGCGGCGGCGGACGAGGCCGCCGCGGAGATGGTCGTCCTGGAGTTCGCCAGCCCGGCCATCACGGAATGCTTTCACACGGAGGTGAGGACCAGGGGAAAGGGGAAGGGGAGGAAAAACGTACTGCTAGTAGTGCATACAGTACAAAGTTGGTAAACACAGCAATTCTGGACTGACCAAGTACAACTTCAGTCAACACAGCTATACAACTTGTGAACACTATAGTTCACTGTACCTATCATGTCTTTCTTGTTATCTACATCATAAGGTGAGGCAGGTGGTGCAGTCGCTGAGGGACCAGCTGAAGGAGATCGGGTCCTCCGTGTCCGCCATGCGTGAGACCAGCATGAAGGCCTTCGTGGGCGGCCTCACCCAGTGGGATGCCAGGCTGGAGGTGGTGGAGGCGGCCAGGGACATCTCGCGGCGGGCGGTGGAGGCAGCGGCCAAGACCGAAGAGTGCCTCGGGGAGGTGGCGACCGCAGCGGCAGAGACCGTCAAAGAAGCAGAACGCGCCGGCGAACAGGTCAGGAAATCAACTGGTTTTAGTGAAATTACTATAGTAACATTTATGTATAAACTAGCAAACTACACGACATTTTTAAATGTTTCAACGGTGGCCTTATTGTCACATGCAACTCGTCTCTATCTTCCCAGGCGTTGGAGTCGGTACGCGTGATGAGGTGCGAGCTGAAAAACTGCGTCGACGCCTCGGCGCAGATGCTGTCGGAGTTTCTCGAGGCGCGCCTGGAGGAGGAGGCCACCCTAGAGGAGCTGAGGGAGACGCTGGCGGCGCTCAGGAGGGGCGCAGACGCAGCGTTCGGCAACGTCGGCGGCGCACTGATGCAGGCCGGGCCGCCGTGGGACGAGAGGTACTTCTCCAGGGAGGTGCGGGCGCTGCTGCTGGAGGAGCTCAGGGAGCTGAGGGAGAACGCCTTCCCCAGGGCCAGGAGGAGGTTCCAAGCGGGGCTGCGCCTGGTAGAAGGGTACCTTGCCTTGAGAGAGGCCAGGGAGCACAGGAGGGACATCCTCGGAGAAGTCGCCGGTGACGACGATGAAGAGGAGCAGGATTACAGCGACGAAGACGAGGAAAAAGAAGAAAAGTACCAGAGCGACGAGAAAGACGGACAGGATGATCAAGAGGAAAAGAAGGAGAGCGAGGAAGAGTTCAGCGAGGAAGAGGAAACAGAGGAGGAGGAGGAAGAGGAGGAAACGGAAGAGGAGGAGGAGGAGGAGGAGGAGGACTCCGGCAGCGAAGGAGACGAAGAGGAAGATGAGACTGACGACGAAGATTCAGATGAAGAAGAGGAAGAGGACGGGTCTAGTGACGAGGAATCGGACGAGGAGGAGGAGAAGAAGAAGGTGGCTTTCCGGCCCCGCGTCTGCTCCCCCCTGCTGTCGGCACCGAAGCTTGGTGAGATCGCACACGTCTGGAAGTCCGCGGGGAGGGGGAGCATGAAGGGCATGGCCAAGAAGACACCGACGTTGCTGGCAGAGCGCATGTTGGACGAGGTGGCCAAGTCGGCTATGGGTCAAAAGATCAACTCGACGGCCTCCTCCATCTTCGCCATGATCTTCCTCACCCAGGTGGAGTTGCGCAAGTGGTTGCACGAACGTGCCGGGAAGGAGCAGCTCGAGATGCAGAACGCGGAGAGGGAAGAGGACAGTGATGATGAGGACGGCGGCCACGCGTGGATGGAAAACGCTCTGGAGGTCATGCAGAAGGGCGGCAAGGACAAAACCACCGACAAGGAAGACGCCGACAAGAAAAACACTGACAAGGATGATGACGATGGAGACAAGGATGATGATAGCGACAACAAGGACATTGACAAGAATGATGACGATGGAGACAAGAAGGATATTGACAAGGATGATGACGATGGAGACAAGAAGGACACTGACAAGGATGATGACGATGGCGACAAGAAGGACACCGATAAGGAGAGCACCAACAAGGACGAGGAGGAGGAGGGCAACGAACACGGCCCGATCAAGAAGACTTCCTCCTCTTCCTCCTCCTCCACCTGCTCCTCAGACAGCTTCGAGATCCTGGCCAAGACCGCCGTTGACTTCGAGAGGGCCACCCTGGAGCGTGAGACAGAGAGAGCCCTGGCCGAAGTGGTGGCCAAGAATGAGGAGACGGAGTTTGCTTGGTCTTGGCACCTCCTGGACAGGTACTTCGGCACGGGAGAAGCACCGAGACTCTCGCGAAGGCACCACTACTGAGGAAGATGAGAGCAGGAATCCTTGAAATGCATCTTTTCTTTTTAGATCCATGAAATACGACACGTTTCATTCAAGCCTATTTTTTTTACGCTAGGCCAACGTACCTACAAAAATGGGGAAAATACTGTACTGTACAGTACTTTATTGTGTAACAAGCACCTGCTGGGTGTGGATGAAAAACAAAAACAAGAAGACCTCGATCAAATGAGGCCAATTAGTATGTCCATTGTGCTTTTGTCCCACTGTAAAATGTCACTTGTATCATCACTTTTTTTCAAGCTGTGTACAGGTATGCGTTTGAGGCAAATAAACGGGGTATAAAATTAAAAATCTCGTTGTTATGTTTTGATAAAGCTGAGCGGACTAGTCACTAGCACGTAACATGCGGTACCTGCTACTTGTTGTTCTTGAAAAACATGAACACTGAAAAGAAATTTGAAAGAAAGAAAAGAATGCAGATTTTTCCAAGGTTGTCAGTTTTGCGATTCCCGTATTTTATTATCGCCTAATGATCGTGGACTACTACTACGTACACATCAAAGAAAAAAAAGGAGCGAATACACACGCACTTCAAAGAGGAGAACAAGGTGATTTTTTTTACGGTACATACGGTACATTACGCGAGTCGAACTGAATTATTTAGATCAATGCTGATACCCTAATCCTTAAAAAGATATTGTGTTTTTTGATACAAAAAAGGAGTCGGCAGATGCCAGCTCTTGGGCATCTCAGAGCGAGAAGTGGGGTTGGGTGGGGGAGGAGGAGAAGAAAGGTGAGGAGGAGGAGGGTCTGTCTGTCCCTTGAAGAGTCCTTCCATGACCCCCATCCACTGAGGGTGAGCGGATGGTGGTGTTGGGTTACTTCTTGGGCTCTTCGTGGGACTTCCTGAAGGTGTGGAAGAGGCCGTCGCGTCCCATGATCATGTTGGGCTCTGTCTCTCGTGACAGCATCTTCCATGTCCCCTCCTCCTCCATCTTCCTCATTGTTGGCTCCAGCTCATGGAGAGCTTGCACTGTCTGCAGGTAGTATGCAGTCATGCAGTTGAGGAAGAGACCTCCTAAGAGATTAGAAATAACAATTTGTTCACCAAAACGAAAAACCTTTCAAGCTCATGTAGAAGGTATGTACACTAAACGGCCCATGCACAACGAAATAATGGTCAAGTCACAAAGTACCTGGCTTAATGACTCTGCAGATCTCTCTGAGTGAGTCGACAGGCATGTGCGCCTGAGCATAGCCTCCTGCCACCAGTACAATGTCGTAGTCTCCATCTGGAATGGCATCCATACGGTGACCCCCACCCACTAGAGAGCAGAAGACTTGACGGTAGATGCCACGCTGCTCCAGTTCATCAAGCATCGCTCTTGACATGTCTACAGAAAAATGTTTCTATTAATGTGAGCAGAAAGAATTTAAAAAGATAATATTTGCTTCTCTCAATTGGTGCAACCATAATACAGTACATAATACACGTACAGTATGATACTTACCGACTCCATCGATGTTCCTGAACCCAAGGGCATGCAGGTGCAGTCCCACCAGTCCTGTCCCACAGGCTACATCCAGGATCCTGAGCTCAGCTCTGGCGTGAGCCTCTGGCACCAGGGTGGCCAGCCGCTCGGCCAGCCGCCTCTGGCCCTGGGCCTTCAGGTTGGCCAGGTCCTCATCGTACTGCTTGACAAAAAATGACACATGTGACGAAGAGCCCACATTTAGAAGTTGATGTTTGGGGGGTGGATGGCTTTTGAGGGTGGGGCAAGACCCTATAGTTGAAACTGTTCGATGCTCCGTAGATGTAGTACTAGTACATAGGAGGAAGTGACTGGCAGGAGCGAAATTAATGGTAACAAATGGCTCCAGACAATGGAACTTTAGAGAGACACGATCAGAAGAGATAATAAGAAGTGCCATCGTCCTTTGTACGAATTTTAACCATAGTTTTGCATCTCTCCTGATGGGTCCACAGCTTCAATGACGACCTCACTATCTTTGTGACAACCTGGCTGCTGCCAGACACCTTTAGACGTAAAGAAATTTGGAGCCGTATCCTACATAGGCACATGTATCTTGTGCTAGCGAACGACGACGATAATTCATATTTTGGAAAAACGTGTGTGGGGGGAGGAAGAAGGGGAGCCTCCATTTTTTTTGGTCAGGAGGCACGGGTACCTCGTCACACTAGTACAGGGGGGTGACTGACTCTTCGCTGAGGCGGCCGCCGTGGGCGCGACGTTGTTGTGGTTGGGGTTGGCTAATGGAAATCTAGGCTGAAATGTAAGCACAAGAACAAAAAAAAGCACATTCGAGATGCACATACGCTTCAATTGTGATGCTTCTGAATTTGAAGATTGTAGCACTGAGACTCCTTAAGACTAATAATCGCTAATGTCGCAAAGCCTTAGTGCTGGAAGCTGTGCATAAGGAGTAAAATTATGTGCGTTCAGTCCTTATGGCAACTTCATACGTACTGTAACGTATGTACATAGTACAAGCAGGAAAGGCCTGTTGAAGTCCGTCAAGTTCTGTGATCACCTCTCCCTCCCTTGTCTGTTGCTTCAAGAGGTCTTTAAAATAGAGAAGTAGAGAGGGCATTGGCCACGAAACTTCAAAAGATTTGACCAAGATTTGGCACCAATGCAACTCCCACTCTGAACGAAACAAGAGCGCGCCAATTGACGAGAGGCAGAACAACGAGAAAGAAAGATCCATGCATAGACCGCCGGCGTCCTCACCGTCCTGGCCCAGCTGACGTAGAACTCCTTGACGTCGTCCTCCGCCAGGTGGCTGGAGTTGACCAGGCTCTGCCAGACCCTGACGGAGGAGGAGCTGCCTTCGTCGGCACAGGACATGTCTGGGAGGAGGGGGTCAAGGAGGGACTCTCCAGGGGACGGGAGGAGGAGGGGGCGGGCGAGGAACAAAGTGGGTGTGAAGACGTTTGAGGTCTTACTGAGAGACCTCTCCTCATCCGCCATAGCCCTTTTATAGGGACCGAGCTCAACTTGTAACCGGTTCCCTTCAGTATAACGAACTGTTCCGGGTATTGGATCGATGTGTGTATGCGTCGCAGATGTGCTAAGGAGAAAACAAGGACTAAAAAGAACGTAAGTTTGTATTCCATACAGCTTGCAAGAATGCAAAACTGAACTGCGTAGGTATATAGAATCAAATACTTTGAGTTTGTGCACCTTGCGACACTTCAGACATTCTGCCACACCTGGCATGAAATGTACATAACAGTAGGTACCACTATAGCATTCTGCCCGACCAGGAAGTTATTTCTGGTATGAGTCTGGTGAGTATCTTTTCCAGCTCACAACAGACTTTTTACACCATATGGCGTCATGCTTAAATTGTTACCACTAGAGTAAGATTTACGCGTAGTGGATAAGACTTAAATTCAAATCTCTGGCAAGTCCCAAAAAAATTGGACTCGTTTGTAGTTTATTTTTCCACCACAGACATGCACGTCACGAGTTCCATATATATTTCTCAGAGTGTGGAGCAAATGGCGAGTCTGCTATAACACTGGTTGCGTCTGGTCGGATGCACTGACGTGGTGCCAGCATCCCTCCAGACTGCCCAACCAACAATGCACTCTTAGTAAACTTCCGACTGAGCTCCGATGCAGAGACAATGTTAATAAGCACCAACTGAGCATACAAATCGGTGCCAAATGTGTAAAAAACATGCATGCAATGTAAGCTTCCATTTTGCATACCACAGTTGGTCTTGTGTGATAATCTACGGTACAAAGTGAAACAGCAGGAGGAACAAGTTTGGTGTTCGTACAGACCGCGATTTCTCGTGGCGATCAAACACGCCACATTCCGGGACAAGGCGACACTGCAACTGCTCTGCTGCTGGACGACTTGATGGGGGTCGCCAGCGGAAGAAAAGGGAGGAGAAGGCTGAAGTTCATCAAAGTGAGATAGATGCAATAAACATGTTGGTTTTTCGTCGTGACTGGAAATGGGGACGATGAAGCAAACGCATCACGAATACAAGCTGTGTCTAGGATTGAATAAAGTTGCAATACAGTTATAAACAATACAATAAAGTTGCTGTAGTTGAGCAGCATGTAGTAAGAACACCGTTGTTGAAAATTTTCCAATTGCTTTGTGGAAGCCAAGATTACGATGTGGCAACTCTTCTATGGCACCACGAATACTTGCCATAATGGAAGAACTTTCTGCATTATATGGAAGAACGCAGCGCTGCTCAGTTTGCATCAGCAACCGCAACAAGGCCAGCCAGCTCCTCGTGTAGACCGCGATGCTGCCATTAATTGTGTTTGTTACAGTCCCATTGCTATTCTTATAAGCGAAGTGGGTGCAGTGTGTCTTTATAAAAATAGAGTTGGCGCGAATAAACTGTCGTGAGTTTTTGCGTTTCCCGTATATTATTGTCTAATGATGTCACGAAAGGTGGACTATTGCGTAGTAGACACATCTAAACAAATGGATCAAAGAACAGAGCGCGTTGCTGTTACTTCTTGGACCCTTTCAGGGACTTCCTAAAGGTGTGGAAGAGGCCGTTGTGTTCCACGATTATGTTGGGCTCCGTCTCCCTCGACAACATCTTCCACAGCCCCTCCTCCTCCATCTTCCTCATTGTCGGCTCAAGATCATGATATTCATCCACTGTCTTCAGATAGTACTCAGTCATCCAGTTGAGGAAGAGGCCTCCTGTAGGGACAAAGGACAAATGATGCGTATGTATAGGCATATTTAATATGCAACAGTTATACATTTGCATGTGATACGATTGGTGAGGGGGAAATACCTGGCTTGATGACCCTGCAGATCTCCCTGAGTGAATCAACGGGCATGTGTCCCCGAACGTAGCCTCCTCCGACAACGACAATGTCATAGTGTTTGTCTGGAATTGCCTCTATGCGGTGGCCACCACCAACTGCGGAGCAGAAGACTTGCCGATAGATGCCACGCTGTTCGAGTTTGTCAAGCATTGCTCTTGACATGTCTGCAAAAGAGCAGGGTAGCATACCAGTAGAGTGACGTTTGACAATTGCTGACGGAAAAAAATGTAATCTGCTTTGCTAAGGCTATGTAGGGTACTGTACAATACTGACACTTACCAACTCCATCAATGTTTCTGAACCCAAGAGCATGGAGGTGCAGACCCACTAGTCCCGTCCCACAGGCCACATCCAGGACCTTTAGCTTGGCCCTGGCATGGACATCTGGCACCAGGAGGGCAAGCCGCTCAGCTAGTCTCTTCTGGCCCTTGACCTTCATGTTGGCCAGGTCTTCATCGTACTGTTCAGCAACAAAAGAAAAAAGAAGTAGGAAAGGTCTAGAGTTAGACTTTGATGTTGAGGGGGCGGATGGCTGGGGGCAAGATATTGCAGTGTGACTCCAGTGATATGCAGAAAATAAGATTACTGGCAGAAACAAAATTATGGGAGACTTGAACATTGAGAACACAATAAATAGCAGAGAGCAAATGGCAGACGCAGTCAAGAGAGATCTCAAATCTGCTAGCAGACAAATAGCAGTTGTCTGACCAAATTATGATTTTTTTGGGTCAGGGATGTCTCTCCTGAGGGTCCATAAACAGTATTTCAACTTCAAACATGGCCATTTTTGCTAGAGTCATTGATGATGGCTACTGCCAGGAATCTTTTCAAGCAGCAGATGAGATGAATGAAGATAAATAGAAAACTATGAGAGACATTGAGAGGAAGGAGAGCCTCCATTTTCTGAGGGAGGAGGGGGGACAGGAGGCACGGATACCTCATCCCATTGACTGACTCTTCGCTGAGGCTGCCGCAGTCGACTCGAGGTGGTTGCTGTTGTGGTTGGGGGGGGGTCGACTGAAATGTAAGAAGCACAAGAGCAAAAAAACACACAACGATGTGCTTAAGGAAAAGTTGTTGGTTCTTTGTGGTACATACGTTAGCATGCCTGACTATTATGTGAACACTTACAGGCTCCTTAACATAGTTCTTATTGTAAATTAACTTGGCGCTGGAAGTTGTCCATAAGGATGTTGGTAGAGTACAAGCAAAACTGAAGCTTACTCAAACCTTATGGTAACTTCTAAGCAAGCAACAAGAAAGACCTCTTGGAACTGATTAGTAAAGTCTCTTGCAGTGTCTTTCAGCTCTAGGAGATCTTTTGATTGTCAAGACTTCCCGCATAGTGGACAGGACATTGGTGCACCTTAGATTTACTACTTTTGGCACCAAGTCACACGGGCAATGTGCCATCCACTGAGCAAGCTAAAGTGGGAGGGCAGAGGAGCGACAAGGAGTTGGTCCTCACCGTCCGGGCCCAGTTGCCGTAGAACTTGTGCACGTCCTCCTCAGAGTTCGAGTGGACCAGGCTCTGCCAGACCTTGACCGAGGACTTAGTGCGGTTGGAGGACATGGTGGACGTGAAAGGTCTTGATGGAGGGTCTTAACTACTCCGGAGGCTACCGAGTTTCTCAGTTTCAGACAATGCTTTTTATACTATCCAGCGTAGGCAACGCCTGCGGTGCGCGTGTTTCAACCGCGAGCAGCGCGGGCACACGCGGAGATCTCTTGTCGTCGCCGTCGGCGCAACAACCTGCTCGCGCTTGGCAGGTGTCATCATGCGTTTCACTTCACTCTTACCCACTTGTTCGCCTCAAGTTTCCAGGCGTTCCTTTTTAAGTTCCACGCTTCTCAAGTCGCAATGCGAGCAGGTGAGAAAAGCTTTCGAGGACTTGTCGCGAACGTTCAGGGATTTTGTGCATGCGTGGCACATGTGTGACGCACGAGAGACATTAACTGTAGTGATGGGGAGGGCCGACAGTTCGGGTCGAGTCAGATGCACCCCAGACAGTCGAAAACGAGCAAATACGATATATACTAGTACAGTACTTGTAGTGTAGTAAAATTGCAATTTTGTTAATATTACAGCTTAATTTTTTTCAAGTTAGCTTTCATAAACCTTTCAAGTCCGCCTCCGCCCCCCCCCCGGTTCGGACCTGCGTGCCCCGGGTTCATTCCAAGGTCCGACAACATCCCTATCAAGAGAGGGCATATCGCATCGGGAGGAGCAAGGTTTGCGCGACTGGATAGCCAACACATTTGAGGTTGCCAAGTGCTGACGGGAGGAGGCGGTAGTGTCAAGTTGCATGCGTGGGGAGGTTGAAGTTCACCGTGGTGACGAGAGATGGGCACACACTGTCGTACAAAAAAAGTGGTCTTGATGCTGCCCATCCATCATACGACAAGGAAACGTCATCTCTGTTCTTCCGCTTCTCTACAGTTGCATGCGTTACACAGGTTTAGTGGTGGAACATTACGTAAGTGAGAGGTCGGAAGTACAAGTTCTGATCTTGAAGTTGACACATGCACTAAGCAAATCATTAGTATGAGGTTTGCCAGGTCGGCAAAATAAAATTGTAGAAAAGCCAGACAACGCTATCAAAAAACCCAGAAAATGCTAAAAAAAGAGAGAGCCAATGTCAAAAAAAGCCAAATCAATTTCTTGCATTTTTATTTGCAAATCTTAAGCAAAGTACAAAAAAATACTGGAATCTAGATATCTAAAAAAAAACCCGCCCAACTGGCATCCCTGTGAGGATCCGTTTGCCATCCCAGGGATGAATAGATAACAACAAGGCAGCAAAGTTCGTCTGGATGTGGGAGGGGCGGAGGAGAGAGCAGACGGAGCGCTTAATGCTTTATAATAACTTTGTATGTTTTCTCTCGTACGTACGAAAAAATTACTGTAATTAAACACCCAACTGCCATTCATGTGGGTGAGAAAAAGCTTGAGTTTTCCCCCCAACTTAGGTGTGCTTCTGAGAGAAGAAGAAAGATGTTTCATACTAAGAATTTCTAAGAAAAATCTTTATTTTTCTGGCCACTTTCATTTGTTCTGTGTCTACATCTCCCACCAGAAAAAATGTCACAGATTCTTCTTGATTCTTTCTGATCTACGGGGGAGAGCAAGAGGAGGGGTCAACGCACCACCACTCTGCCAGATGTTCACTCGAGTGGTCAGATGGGTAAGCGTAGCATAGTGTACATTGTAGTACGTAGATACACTTCAGGTGAACTGGGGAAAGAGGAGGAGGAGGAGGAGGAGATGTTTGAGGGAAATTCATCAATTCTGAGAAAAACTGAAGGAGAGGAGATCGGATGGTTGGCGTCTTTCTCTCAAAGAAAAGGAGGAGGATATCCTGCGCCTCTCATCAGTCGCCTCTGGTCCGTTATCGCGTTCAGCTCTCTCAGCAGCATTCTAAATAACAAAAAAAAGGAAGTTGGTTTGTTGGCGTTTATCATATCGCCTCCTCCTCTCGTTCAAAAGGAAGAAACACTCTGTCCATCCTTTTCTTGACAAACCGCCGTGCCCGCTTCAGTCCGTCTTGAGGCTCTACACATCTTACAAGGTGAGCACTCCATAGAAAATTTTAGTAAAGTTTCCAAATGGAAAAGACACACGCACATACAGTTGAAATCGTTTGGAACCGCTTTGCCGACAGGATTTTTTTTTGCCCAAGAATCACACCAAACCAATTCCCCTACCAGTCCCCAAAAAGCGTGTGTGTGTTAGATTCTGAATTTTCTAACCTCCCTCGATTTCACTCAAGTGATGATGTGTGATTCTTGAGGAGCTCTTGAAAATCATGGAACACACTTTGAAATCTTGTGGTGACGCCACGTGTGATACCAGGTGCGGCGCGTTAAAAATCAAAAATCAGCTGCCAGAATTCCAACAAAATTTTGCCCAGATTAAGAGAAACCGTTATGCTCCGGTAATTTGGAATACAGACGCAGGATTCGTCCGTCGACTGGCCCAAAAATCCTGTCGGGTCTGTATCTAAACCCGGACTCAACTTTCTGTTCCACCATCCTCGCAGTGCCGCGATGCGTCCCTCCTCCTCCTTCGTCTTGGCGTCCGCGGCGACGGTCCTGCTGCTGCTCTGCTTGCATCCGCAGCCGTCTTCTGCCGTCCGCTTCCGCTGCGGCCTGCTGGCCTGGCTGGGCAACGACCGCGCCTGTCGCGCGTCCTGCTGGGCCTCCGGCCAGAAGTCCGGGCGCTGCGACTCCGACGGCAACTGCGTCTGCGACGAGAGGGAGCTCGACGTCGGGGAGGAGATCTCAAAGGCTCTCGGAGGGAAGGACGTTTTCACATACGTCAGGGACAAGGTGAGAAGGGCGGGGCGGCGTGGGGTCGCCCGCCACACACCACAGAGCATTTCGAAAATAAATTTCCGGGTTTTTTTTTCAGGCCCGTGAGCTGAAGGACAAGCTGAAGAACTCCCGTCTAGGCCAGGAGATCAGCGAGCTGGCACCGTCCAGGTGCAGGTTCGGGAACGGGTGAGAGTTCTGACAGTCTTCATTAAATCCAGAAAGGAACAAAAATAATCCTCCCAAGCACTTGATGAAACACCCGATTGTGTGCCACCTGGTGTACTACCTGCACCTGCCACCACGTCTTCTTCCTTAAAAGTTTTTTAATATAGTTGAAAAAAAACTGACTTAAAACCCGACAAGAACACAAGAACAGCAAGAAGCAGCACAACAAGAGCAACTGCACCACCATATCCCTTATGGAGTCCTCGCCCGCTCCCCAATCCAACCTTGCGAGCGACTCGAAATGGAACCCTAATTCTTGTTTGTTCTCTTTGTTCAGTTTCTGCGAGTCCTCCTGCCACGCCGTTGGTCGCGTGACCGGCTCCTGCAACCGCGACTTCAGCGACTGCACCTGCTCCCGCGAGCACGTGACCCCGAAGCAGTACGCCATGTGCCTGGAGGAGGGCGTCTGCAGCCTCTGCTGCCAGCGACAGGGATTCGGGTCCGGGAGGTGCGCCGGGGACACCGGGTGGGACTGCAAGTGTGTCAGCAACGACGACCAGGGGGTCGAAGGTGAGCTCATCAGGAGAAAAAAAAATAAATAAAATGATACTGCAAAAGTTATTATTATTATTTAATTATTTTCTCCTTTTTCTTCCTCCGCTGCAGTGGAGACAGACGTGAACACGGACGACTACGACTTCGACGACTTCGACGTGGACGAGTTCGACATCAGGAGGAGCAGGGAGAGGGAGGACTTCAGCGGGTGAACGCGGACGGACAACCAGAGTCATCTTGATCAAGGACTTTTTTTTGTCACCGATCCAGATTTTTTTTATTATTTACGTAAACTTCCAATGAGGAAAGAAGAAAATTGGAGCCAATGTGACACATCGTTGATCAAACAAGCGTCGATAAAAAAGAGGGAGTTAATAAATTTGGTAAAGCTGTGCGTGTTTCAATTTTTGTTCTTCGTCTCCTCCTCCTCCGGCTTCCTGTGGCAGTTCCTCTCGTGGCTGGGAAGCATTCGCTCGCAGACGCGCTCGGAGCAGTAGCTGCAGCGGGAGTAGTGGCTGCACAGGGGGGGGGGAAAGGAAAAAAAAGACCCACGTGGATTTCGAATAAAAAAGTATGAATTCTTCTACTATAACAATACATACTATAACATTACACACGCACGCACATATACTTGACGCCTGATCTTTGCACTCTTTGCACATCGTGATGGCTATAGTCTCGATTCTTTTTGGTTTTGGTGAAACTAAAGTCCATCCTAGTACCTACAGACCAGTACAAGTCCCTAAGTGAAATGAAACTAAAAATGCACCGTTCAAGGTTTCCAAATGTCAGAGTTTCTCGTTTCAACCAAATGGCTTTTATGTAGCAGCAGAAAATCTCCCCTTATTCTGAACAAGTGTAGTACAGTAAGAGCACCCAGCCACATGACCCACCTCTGCAGAGACCCGTTGTCAGGGAACGCGGTGTTGCAGTCCGAGCACCAGTAGCCGATGTTGTTCTCCAGGGAGACGCCGTTCTCCATGTTGCTGCTGCTGCTGCTGCTGCTGTTGCTGTTGCTGCTCTCCTCGCGCGGATACTCCTCAGATTTTTCCATCTTCCGTCTACAAATTCAAGCACTTACTATGGAAATTCTGCATTTACTGAATGTCCACATAAAAATTGAAAAATATGAACATAATAGCATTATCTCAACTTCGAAATCTATTTGACAATTGGGCCTTACTGAAAAAAAAACCACCTTTAGCTTTTTTAAAGTTTCTGCTGTTTGCGAGTGATTCGAAACTTGTTCTCCTTTCTCACTTCTTGTACGTAGGAGAGGCGTTCACCTCGACGGCCAGGCTCCATCTGAAGCAGACCAGGAAAATCCCCCTCCAGCAAAGGTCTTCATCGTCTTCCTCCTCCTCCTTCGCACCTCCCTCCGTTTCCGCCGTCCATGGGCCCAACATTGTCACTACAACAGTGATTTTTTTTTGG
>JAAUYM010017621.1_pt1 | contig 15436 bp, 18 predicted proteins | sample 7278001 | NCBI WGS metagenome assembly JAAUYM01 (sample SAMN14350224, study PRJNA611818) | marine sediment metagenome | isolation source: surface marine sediment (1.8m) | place: French Polynesia: Moorea | collected 2018-08
AGAGTAGGTCCGGGAGTCAAAACAAACAAAAATTATAAAGAGGCTGCAATGCTGGAGGTTAGTAAAAATATTGGTTATAGTAAAGTTTGTCCGGTCAATTATGCTGATGTGTACTGGTGCTTTGACTTCCTCCATGGAAGTCTCGATCAGACGGAAAAGAACTTCTCAAAAAGTGAGATTATTTAAAATTTGGGCACTGAGAAACTTTTGGCAGGAGTATACTAAATTCTTCTGTGTATTGCACTTAGCAACATATTTGAGAGAGTTTGAAATCAAATAGCTAATATCAAAATTGCAGTGTATTAAATTTACTACAGTCATTTTCATAAATATGCGAGGATTTGGCCTGATTTTGTATAGAGCACAGGAATTTTAAACATATCTAAGAAGTCCTGCACTTTAAAAAATTAGTTATAAATAACATTTGCTACAAATCTGGAAACTACAAAGAGAGAGAGAAAAGTTTTCCTTTCCAGTCCGAGAATTCCATGCTTGTTTCTACAAACGAGACTTTCTACAAAACGCAGCAGGTCACAGCTAATCCACAGGAACAGGAACAGGGAGGCAGAGACAGGCAGAGACTGAAAAGAACAACAAAAGAAAGAAAGAAAGAAATCCACCGACAGAAGAGCGGAGAAAGACGGTAGAAGTGGCAAAATGGCGACGGAGAGGGCGGCGTGGTCCACGTCGTCGTCGTCCTCTTCCTCCTCCTCCTCCCGCGGCCAGGCGGAGGTGGGCAGAGGGAGAGCAGCCATGCCCAGGAAGAGCAAGAGGGCGGTGAGGAATAACGTGGTGGGAGGGGGGGCAACCCGGGGGAGCCAGGATCGTAAATTGACTCGAAATGTTGATATGACCCCGCAGGTAATTGAGAGCGATCCTGAGGACGAGGAGGAGGAGGTGGCGGCGGCGGCGGCCTTGCCCCAGGTCCCTCCCGCGGCGTCCTCCTCCTTACCATCTGAAGCGGCGTCTGCCACGGCGGCCACCTCCACCGTGGCGGGGCCCGCGTACAACATGGACACGGACATCTCCCTGCTGGAGGCGCCGACGTTCACCACGCTGGAGCGGGGGCCGTCGCAGCTCATGCTCGACCTCACCTGGGACCATAAGGTTAATCTCATTGGGAAGAAGGTGGTTAACCCGATGATCCACTGCTGCGACAAGTGCTCCCGTCCCATCCTCATCTACGGACGGATGATCCCCTGCAAGCACGTCTTCTGCCTCAACTGCGCCCGCTCCCACGACCGCGGCGCCGCCGCCGCCGCCGCCGCCGCCGCCGCCGCAGACCGCGGCAACAGCAACTGTCCCCACTGCGGCGACCGGGTGGCCCGCGTGGAGCAGGCCGGGCTTGGCTCTATCTACATGTGCTCGCACGGGGGCTCCAGGTACGGCAACGACGGATGCAGGAGGACCTACCTCTCGCAGAGGGACCTCCAAGCCCACATACACCACAGGCACATCAAGAACGCGCAGCAGCAACAGCAACAACAGCAGCAGCAGCAGCCGTCCTCGTCCTCTGGCTCTTCCCTCCCGAGCATCCTCCCGAGCGCCGCCGCCATCGACGAGGCCACGGCGGCCATCGTCAGCGCGCGCAACAGGACCAGGCAGCCTCCCCCTCCTGCCTCGGAAGTCCGAGGACCAGACCTGGGGTCGCCGCCCCCGGTCCTGCGGGGCGCCGCCGGAGGGCAACAGGCGCCCACTTCCCACATCTCCGTCATCGGAGGAGGAGGAGGAGGAGGCGGCAGACCGTCGAACCTCATTACGGTACCCATCCAAGGTGGTGGTGGAGGAGGAGGAGCGTCTTCTTCGTCTGGCTTTGTGGGCCACTTCAGCCAGCCTCCCCCCAACTTTTATCCGGTGGGCGGCGGTGGTGGCGGAGGGGGAGGAGGTGGAGGAGGTCACAGACAGCAGCAGCAGCATCCCGATGGTGGTTGGCGGACGTCTGGACCGGCAAGTGGTACGGGGTATTACAGGAGATGAGATGAGGATGCAGCCGTCGAGTGCTGTCTGAAGATTCGCGTCATTTGCGTTTATGGAGTTTAACTTCCAATTGATACCACACAGTATGTGGGTACATAAACTTTCAGAAACGGACAACAAAGCTTGCCTGTTTTGGCTACCTCTTCGTTTAAGTAAATTTCTTATCCGCGTTACCTTATTCATACAGTCAACTTTCTATAGTAGGGTGACTTTCGATATAATGAAAAACTTTTGGTAGTAGTACAGTATAGTGAAGATATCCGACAACTGATTAAAAAAAAAGAATTACTGGATAGAAAGAACATGAGAACATTGCGCTGCTCAGATTTTCAAGCCTAAAAGGCACCCATTATTTTGAAATAAGTAAATCTGCACTTAAACACAGAAAACCAATCCTTTGCAGTGCCTTTTTATTTTGCTGCTTTTGTTATAACAAACCTGTTATAACAAGTTGGTTGTACATGTAGTTTATATGTATTTCGAATGTCTAAGATGGCAGAAGTCGATTCGAAAAAAAAAACACGTTTAATTAGAATTTTTTCTACCTGTTTTTGTAACTAGTACCAGCTGACCCATCGCGTGCTGCTGTACCATAGTCTTCTTGAACTGTGCAAGGCTCTCCTTCACCTATAAGAGACTTTCTATGTCAGCAAATGCAGTAAGCAGACTTTTCTCGCACTGGGTCTGCTTCTAGGACTTCCACTGAACGTACAGATATTGTATTACAATCGATTAGAAATTCCAGGAACTTTCATGCAAGCACTCCCTTCTCTGGCGAGAAGCACTGTGCTGCTCTCTACGCAAGTAAGATGGCCCTTGAAAATGATTGTTGTTCTGGAGACGGCATCAATCCTAAGAAAAACTGGTTCGATTTCTAGACAAATCTCACCCCATTAACATCGAGCGAATCACCATGAAGTAAGTCCATCGAAGTCCACCGCTACTCAGTAAACCTTCTTGGCCTAATCGTCTCCTACGCTCTTCTTCTGCCTGACTAGTCTGCTCCTCTTCTTCCTCTGCTGCTGCTGTTGCTGGACTTGCATCGTCAAGGCGTCGCCTTCGTCGCCGTCCTTGCCAGTCTTCTTCCTTTGTCACCTGTCCGGATCGTCTCCATTCACCTGCAAGTAGTCATATATTTTCTCCTTTAAAAGTTAGTGTGGGAAACCGTCACTGTCCTCCGCCCCACCTCCTTCTGCCCGTTGACGGCTTCTTCTTCCCCGATGGTTATCCCCGCACTCTCCTCCCCGTCCTTTCTGTCGTCGGGCGTTCCCGCGGCGGCGGGGTTCAGGCGGCCGATGGAGATGGACAACTTCTCCAGACGTGACATCAGTAGGTCCATGTTCTCGTTGGAGGCGCGGAGGCCGTCCTCCGACAGTGGGGTGAAGATCTCCTGCAAAGACAACTTGCTGCAAAGCAAACCATAATCGTCCCTACTATGGTAAGCTTCTCCCCAACCTGTCTTGCTCCCAGCTCAAAATGCAGCTTGGCCAGGCTCTCTTGCTGGTCCCTGATCACCTCCATCTGCTCCATGCTGCAGCCCTGACCTGGAATTCAAGCGTGCACTTCGTCGTAGGGGGACAAAGAATTAGTACAGTACTAACTCTAACCGAACCTACCGAAGGCCCTGAGTTTCCCCGAGTTGAAGTCGTCAAGCAGCTTGAGGAGACCCTTCTCCATGTGCTGCACCTCGGCCGCGTCCGTGTGGAAGGAGTGCGTCTGGCAGGGTCTCCCGGCCGGGTGGTGCGGCTGGCCATGGTGGTGGTGGTGGCGGCCCTTCTGCTTGCGGGCGGCGGAGGCGGCGTCCAACCTGGACCTGGCGCCGCCGAACATGGAGCTCCCACCGGGGCCGGCGCCGACGCCGGCGCGGGGGTCGACGCTAAGGCTGCTGGCGCCGCCGCTGCTGCTGCTACCGTTGGAGCTGGCGCCGTCGCCCGCCGTCAGGGTGCGCTGGGAGGGCGGGTCGTCAGCGGCGCCGACACCAGGTGAAGGAGGAACCTCAGACTCCTATGGGGGGTGTTTCAGCAGAATTGATTAACAGTACTGTACGTAGGCGTATTACAGAACAATATTTCAGCTAATTAACCTCTGGAACCTCTGGAAGAGTTTCAAACAGGCTAAAGAAACAGGCAAATAGATATTAGGCAACTTCTTTTCTTATTTTATCTACTACAATAAGTTTTCTCCAAAAATGAGTATACCTATTGATGTAAAAACAACATAAAAATTGTAGTTTTGCTTATGTTCTCTTATCCTAAAGTTCTTAGTTTAGACAACAAATGACAACCTAAAGTCTAAAAAAAAGCACTTACTATTTTAACTTCTGGCAGGAGAGGTGTGGCTGGACCAGGCTGAACCTCAGAATCTGTGGGAGCCACTGCAGTTGTGGCGGCGGTGGCAGTCGGGGTAGTGGAGCTGGAGGAGTGCAGCCCCCATCCTGAGTAGCGCTTGAAGAAGCTGATGGCGCCTCCTCCTCCGGTGGCAGGAGCTGGCGCCGCCGTCGTCGTCGCTGGGGGCGCCGACGACGAGGACGAGGAGGGAGGGGATACGACGACCACGGTGGCGGAAGAAGTCTCAGAGTCCGCGGAGGTGTTGGCGGCGACGGCCGCGGCGCTGGAGGGGGAAGAGAAGGAGTTGCCGCCGAAGGGCGTAGAGCTGGTGGCGGCGGCGGCGGTAGAGGAGGTCTGGGCGGCGGGGGCGGGGGCGGGGGCGGGGGAGTAGGCGGCCATCTCTTGGCCCTGCGGGAAGGATGCGGACGAAGGGTCCCTGCTGGGGTCGTCCATGGCGGTGGAGGTGATTAGCTTGCCACTCGGTGCCTCGTTTGGGCGGCGGAAGACATACGGTCGAAAGCACACCAGCTTATCTCCATGTGCTTGGAGATCCGACTGAAGACATTGGCGACGGAAGTGAAAATTGACAGGTCTCTCTCTCTCTCTCTTTCTTTTCAGCACTCTCTAGAAATCAGCCCAGAATCAGCAGTCTCGTCTGCTTCTTTATTTACGTATCAAAATTGGACGCTAGTTGCCAATTGTGGCGAAAAGGTTACGTGCACCTAAAAAAGTAATTCAACAACATTTTTTTTAAATGTTTACTACTACAACATCTGCCACGAGCTTGCATAATCGTTCTCGCACCCGCAGTTCCGTGTCTTTATAGCATCAGTAAGATGTCGGACCCTGACGCCCGTTAATTCTTTTTGGCTAGGTCATTTCGGTGATTTTTTTCCTGGCAACAACGGCACTTCGAAAAACGCTAGGAACAAAAACATTTAAGTGCGGACCAGCCTCAACCCTGATCCCACCAAGAGATGTCGTCCAGCCTCCTGTCGAAGGCTAGGGAGCGCTCCAGGCTGCGCAAGGAGCTCATCAAGAGCACCCTCGGCGTGGAGGACCTGGCGTCCGCCCTGGGGGAGAGGAAGGTGAGCGGCGCCAAGGGAGGGGAGCCCGCCAGGGACGGCGCAGGGTCGGCGGGAGGCAGGGAGGAACCTCCCAGGGAGGCGCAGGACGAGGGCGAGGATGGCAGCAAGAGGCCCAGGAGCAGCAGCGACGACCAGAGGAGCTCCAGGGAGTCGGAGGACGGGAACAACAGCCAGGTAATGTTGTTAATCCTGTGTTGGTCCTCTCCTCGGTGATTGAGCTTAGAACCAACCTTTTTTTTTCTCCCAAGGAGTTCCGCGACTCCACGGCCTTCCTCAAGGGCACCCAGTCCCTGAACCCGCACAATGACTACAGCCAGCACTTTGTGGACACCGGGCAGAGGCCACAGAACTTCATTAGGGACGTCGGGCTGGCCGATAGGTTCGAGGAGTACCCGAAGCTCAGGGAGCTCATCAAGCTGAAGAACGACCTGGTAGCCGAGACGGCTCACCCGCCAATGTACCTCAAATGTGATCTGGAGGTAAAAAAAAAAAAAAAAAACGGGATGTCAAACCGTCTGGACCGTCCTGTGAGACCATTCGGTATTTTTTTTCTTTCCCAACAAGACTTTTGACCTGAAGAGCCTAGACCAGAAGTTCGACGTAATCTTGATCGAGCCCCCGCTGGAGGAGTACGCCCGCTCCAACGGGGTAACCAACGTCAAGTTCTGGGACTGGGAGAAGATCATGGCGCTGGACGTGGGCGAGGTGGCGGCGCCGAGGTCCTTCGTCTTCCTCTGGTGCGGCTCCTCGGACGGGCTGGACCTGGGGCGGCTCTGCCTGCAGACGTGGGGGTTTAGGCGCTGCGAGGACATCTGCTGGATCCAGACCAACGATGCCAGCCGTGGGAAGAAGGTGCTGGAGCCGAGCGCCGCCTTCCAGCGGACCAAGGAGCACTGCCTCATGGGGATCAAAGGTACAGTGCGCCGCTCCACCGACGGAGACTTCATCCACGCCAACGTGGACATTGACCTCATTATCGACGAGGAGGCGGAGCCCGGTTCCCTCGACAAGCCCGTAGAGATGTTCCACATTGTGGAGCACTTCTGCCTCGGTCGGCGGAGGCTGCATGTCTTCGGCAGGGACTCCACCATCCGCCCGGGCTGGCTCACCCTGGGCGACGGGCTGTCCATGTCCAACTACGACGCAGGCACGCTCAGGGGCTACTACTCCGAGGGGATGACCACCGGGTGCACGGAGAGGATCGAGGCGCTCAGGCCAAAGTCTCCACCGCCCAAGGCGGGCGGCAGGGGGAGGGGAAGGGGTGGAGGAAGGGGGAAGAGGTAGCGGGGTAAGCATGTGCTTCTGCATAACGGATTCACGACAAAATAAACTGGATGTCGGATGTCAGTGCCAGTGTCAGATTTAAGACAATAAGTACGAACACTCCGATTACGTACAGTACATATGCAGCTGTTTTAACAAAGTTAGCACTTACTTGGGTATATAAAAAATGTTGAAAGCATTTTCACAGTATTAATACATTGCTTCAGACGCCAACGTGGGCTCATTGATAATCAGTTTCTTCCCTTGTGCCCTTCTTTCTCTTCCTTCTCCACCTCTTCCTCTCCCGTCATCGTTTCTTCCTCCCTGGTGAGCAACTTTGCCCGCTTCTCTGCCATCTGCCTCATCTCCTCAGTGAAACATGCTTCCAGCACTGGGACCAACGGCCTGACCCTGGCCAAGGGGAGCGTCTGCAGGGACACTGTCATGTGGTCAAAGGCGACGGTCTCGGGCAGAATGACAAACTTCTGTCCACTAACCGGGATCACCGCGTTGGTGGGGAGGGGCTCAGTTCTCACCCAGATCGTCCTCACCCCTTCTGTGTTGACTCGAGCCAGGTCAAGAAACAGGGCCAGAGTGATGATCCTCATCTTGGCACCTTAGGCAAGGATGTCCCTGCTGCTGAACTCCACACTCCTCTCATTAAGTACCACATGCCTGGTCCCCGCCTCCTCCAGAAACTTGTCCATCCACTCCCTGTAAACCCGGGAGCTTAGAACTGACTCCAGTGTGAAGTGGAGCATGAAAGGGATGCCCCTGCTCTCCCGCCGGGGCAGATCCTCGTTCAGCCTCCTCTTGGCCAGCAAGGAGCCAAGGTGGTGCTCAGTGGGGCACTCGAACACCAGGCAGGTTTAATCAGGCAGCGGGTTGGCAGTGACCTCGGCTGACCTGATGGCTGATGGTCCTCCCGTCCTCCAGGGTGACATCCTCTCAGCCTACCCAGCAGGGGGCCCTTGGGCAGTCTCTGGCACTTCTCCACCAGCAACCTGCTGGGCTTCCCACGGATGGTGATGACATAGGCCAGTGCGGTCTGGTTGAGGTACCCTGACCTGGTTGGTGTAAAGCAGCAGGGCGTCACCATTACCCAGGGCCTGGAAGGCAACCCCTCCGCTAACGGCGCCGCCCTTCTTCCTCGTCTCCAGATCCATCCTGGCCCTCTTTGCCAATTGCTGCTCCCGCAGGCAGCTCAAACGTGCATTGTCGTCCTTGGGCATCCCTCAACGCTCAACAAGGACTAGAGCGATCCAGGATGATGATGTCACAAAGAACCTTCTCTTTTCCTCCGCATGGAGATGGTATAGTTGTTGTGCAACTTGCAGGAGTAGAACTGGCAGGAGCCAGTAGGTGATGTCGTGAAGGCGTGATGTGTTTCACGGTGTGGTGCACCGTACCAGTCTGGTGTTTTTTTCTCTTGCGCATGCGCACTATTTTGGTGGCCAAATTTTCATCAGATTTCATGCAAGAAATAAGTTTTAGAATGTGGAGAAAAAGAAAGCATCAGAATGCTTTGTGCTTGTGTTTCTTATGAACTTGCATAATTCGTTAAAATGCTACGACCCTCAGCATAAACCCGTGTATAAACTAGACATGGAATTTATCCAATACTTTGAAGAGACATTTGGAAGTCTCCTGCCAAAAATACGAAAGAGAGGAATAAAAGAATGAGGTCACATTCTTTAAATCCATTTGCTCCACAAATTTCGCATTTTATACACTAGCGCCATCTGACCGCCAAGAAGCCTCTTTATTCTACTATACTGCGTTCTGCGTTCATTCAGCTGGCTAATTTATTTAGCTTTGGAACAGCTTTTTATGGGGATTCTATTCTACCGGTAGCTCTCTCGCTGAGAGAAGGACCAACCCATCTGCGCCAATTGTCATGACTCCGTGGCTGTCAGATGGCGCACTCTAGGTGAACAGCTGGAAGTAAATACTGGATCCCTCGATTCCCTCTGAGACCGCCCGACTAGAGTCAGCTGTAATCAGTAAGGAAGAGAGGAAGGAAGAAGCAGACAAACTAGAAAAGAAGAAAAAATTTGTATAAAAAAGTGCAGTACAGAGTTCATTTCATTGAAAAAAAGAAGAGCAGTTGTGAACATTGCTCTCCAGACTTTTGTCACTTGCATTTAGCAAACGAGTTCTGAAGAGTAATATCGTCACAGGCGAGTCCCATGTCCGAGGAGACCCCTTCTTCCTCATCCGGCGACGCGGCTGCCGCCGCCGCCGCCGCCGCCACCGACGTGACCCCTCCGCCGGAGGTGTCCGCCGTCGGGGGCGCCGCGGCCGCCGCAAAGACGGAGATCAGGGTGCTCAGAAAGAGGAGGAGGATGGAGGGGGGGGAGGAGAACAACGTGGACGACGTCAGACAGAGGGTGCGTTTGGTGGTAAAAAAAAAGGAGATGGTTAATTAAGTAAGAGTAATTGCGAAAAAAACGCACTGCATGTGCTTGTCGACCCGCCGAAACATTTCAGTTAGGGACGCTTTAGGGAATGAATGTTTGTTGGAACATTTATTTCGACAGCGCAAGGTGCAGGAGGACAGAAAGAGAGAGAGAGAGAGACACACACACACCTGTTTGTCGTAAAGTAACCTTGCTAAGCGCAGAACCCGCCCCCAACACCTGCAAAACAGAATAGTTGGGTGGGACAGCGTCATCACCACCAGTATAAGGAATGAATGTAGGACTGACTTGTGGAGATCCAGTAGCAGTCCTCCGTCTGCTCTTTAAGCTCGGTCGCGTCCCTGCGGTTTTCCAAGTCCAGGGGCTGGTGGCGGTAGGTTGGGGGGGGAGAAGAGATTTCAGATAGATCAGTAGATCACCACTTGCCTTGGTAGTGCACGTCCCAACCAATATTGGTACCACTAGAGCCACACCAATGGCTACGCCACTAGTGGTAATTAGTGATTGGGTCAAGATTTGGGTTGCTCTAGGTTGCTCTATTGGTCCTTTTTTCCCCACTATTTTAACACCAGCTCTGGTGTTAGGACAACCCATCACAATAAATGCATGCTGGCCGTATTGGTTGGGGTGTCATACCTTGGCTGCTGCAAGGACCAAGATGGTAGCCACCATCAGAAGCCAGAAGAGAGGCGCGGCGTTGACGACCATGCTTTCCGTAGAAGTGATGCTTCACGGAGGCTGTGCTAGGTGTTAAGGTAACTTAAACGGGGAGACTGTGACTGCAAGATATGTAGTACCCTATGTGCGCGGCAGTTTATGACTGTCGTCCATGTCGGAAATAATTCCATTTCACGCAATACGGCAGGAGTCGCAGTTTATTATTTAAAAAAAAACCTAGCCTGAAGCTACCCGCGTCGATGGGTAAGATTTTGCAATGGGAGAAGACCATAAAAAATTTACTCATTACAAGTGTGAGGCAAGACTGAAAATTCTTTAAGCATTTATGTTCAGTGGTTTTTTTTCTCCTTTCTTTTCTAGTGCAATTGTGTATGCACTTCAACAACTCGCTTTAGCTGGGAGGCAATAGATTTGATGACGGGATGGAAGGGTGGGAGGGGCAGATGGAACGTCGTCGCTGCTTGTCATTTTGTCCATTCAGTTGTCTCCGGGTCATTAATTTTCGTATTCCATATCGTGGAATTTAGGCGGTTTTTTTGCGTATGAAGTGACCGAAAAAGGTAGAATTTTTTTACATATTTTGGCAAATAGTCTGCCATTGATGGTTAAAGTGTAGTAGTTACGTAATACACAAACACAAGTTTGACTCGCTATCTGTTGTGTTTAATTTTATTCAGCAAGAATGGTTGGAAGCATGAACAATGATATAACTACTACAACAGCTCGTAAGAAAATTGTCAAAAGTATGTATTGGGAGTTCAAGCGCAGAATCCATTTCCCAAGTCATCTGCAAAGACGAGAAAAAAAATGGTTGAAGCTCGTAGTAGCCTCAGTTTGTTGATCCTGATTTACCCACCTATAGGGATCCAGACGCAGTCTTCGTCCTCGCGCTGTAGGACCAAGGGCTGGTAAAGGCGGATTTACTTAGCAACAGGATTACATCCTAGTGCAGTGGAACTCGGGTCAGTAGCGACAGTAGTTAATAGGCAATCTCGGTCAATTGGAAAATTTTCTAGGGAACAGAATTCATATGTTGTTACATAAGTCGAGTTCCGCTGTACTGGTACAACGTAAGGACATAATTATCTTGTCTATCGTACCGTAGCTGCCGCCAGGGAGATGATGGTGGTTGCCACCAGCACCATCAGGAGACGGGCGTTGTTGTAGATCATGGTTCTTCTTGAGGGTGGCGGTGGACACGTGACTTCAGCTCAGAAGGAGGAACGCAGGAATGACCGTCCTCATGCCACGTTTGAAAGGGGGGGCATGCTAGTGGCAAGATAGGCGCTTTTGACCTTGAATATCCACCATCAACAAAAGCACCAGAAAGCCTCCCTCTGGTGTCGGTTGCAAGGTGTCCCAAATGTGAAGGTCAAAAGTATTTGCATTTTTCTTGGGAAAAAAAGATTTTTTTGTAGAATGTTTGTCATTCACTTCTTACCAAGTTGAAAGTAAGACAGATGGGAGAAATTGGAATTGAAGCTGTATCGGTATGTTGTACCTACCTCTCTTCTTTTCCAGCTCCTGTCGTCCCTGTGCGAAGACCCGTTGGCGTGCGAGGCCCAGCTGAGTCTGTTCTGCGCGGCCGCAGAGTCCTACAAGCACGACTCGCTCCTCAGGCCTTTCCCACCCCAGTTCCTCAGGGATGGCGGAGGCGGAGGTGGAGGCGGGGAGGAAAGGAGGAAGGGGCAGGAGAGGGACATTGAACAGTTGGTAGGTCGCTTTCAAGAGGAACGTTTCAGTTTTTAAACGCGCGACTGACCTCTTCCTTGTTTCCCTCTCTACCTTCTTCAGCGGGAATGTATACATTCCCTGCCTGATCTAGATTCCCTCAGGGTGATGCTGGAGAGAGACGAGTACGTCCCCTTCGAGGCTCTCAAGCTTCTCCATTGGGTAAGACGAATAGACTCGATGCGATTTGCCCCAAAGCTGTTTGACTTCTCACTCTGTTTCTGTCTGTTCTCCGCTATCAGATCTTGCACGGGAACCCGCTCGGCCTGTGTCTGTCCACGGTGCCCAAGGAGGAGCACGGGGACGTCCTGAGGCTGGCGGGCTTCGAAGGGGTCGAGATGAACGGGACAGGAGGTGGCGGAGGACGGGGAGACGCTAAGAAGGGCGGCGAGGAAAAGGAAGACGAGGAACGTTCGCTGCTGCCGGGGCAGACCCCGATGCCCACCCACTTCTTCAAGGTGGGGGCCAAGTTGCCGGGGAGGAAAAGAGAGGAGCCTTCAGGCCTTGAAGAAAAACTTTTTTTTACGAAATTACAGGTGGAGAACGACAGGTTCCGCAGGTGGGAAGACCTCCTGTCCTCCCCGGACGGCCACGACGACGGAGGCGGCGGCGGAGACAATCACTGCTCCATCCGCTCGACACACTTCGGCCTGCACGGGTCGCCCACGGAGAACTTCCACTCCATCCTCTCCCACGGGCTGCAGCAACACATGAACAAGGTGATTTGCTAAGAGCTTTTTTTATGTTTAAAATTTGCTGCTTATTTCGGCCCCTCTCTGGCGACACAGAACGCCCTTTTCGGGCACGGCGTCTACCTGACGACCGAGCTGAGCATGGCCCTCAGCTACAGCAAGACCGGTCGCGGCTGGGCCAGGAGCTGCAGGCTGGGGGAGCGGATTGCCGTGGTGCTACTGTGCGAGGTCATAGACCACCCGGACGTCAAGATCAAGTCGCAAGGTGAGAAGAAGATTTATTTTTTCGGCTTATTGGATGAGAGGTGTCGTCCACATAAACTACTGTAGTATGATTTGGGGACAGGCGACGACTTTTAAAACCTTTCCCCACATGTTGAAGAAGCATCGTCATGATGATCATTGGCCTTCAACTTCCAGACCCCTTCCGCAGCTACATCCGCGGCAGCGAAGGCGGCCCCGTCCCCGAGCGGTACCTGGTGGTGCGCAACGACGACCTCATTAGGCCCAGGTACCTCCTCGTCTACGCGGACGACGCCAAGAAGGACAGGCCCACCCGGCGGACGAGGGGAGCTGGGGAGAACCTATCCCTTTCATCCGTCGCCCGGTCTCCCGTCCTGAGGTGGCTGTCGGAGAACCCGCTGGCGTCAGTGCTGCTCTGCTACGGACTCCTCCTCCTGGCGGTGGGGTGCTCCAACTCGCCGTGGTTCTGGAGGTTCCTCAGGAAGAGGGGGCTGTGGTTCGCAGAATGAGGAGAAAGCGGATGGAGATGGGGATTTAAAAAAAAATGATCGAGATTATTGTGATACACCTCTTCGCATGTAAGTGTGTCTTCTCGCACTGCTGCTGTGTGCACTTCTAATTGTATAGTAGTAGTTTCAAACATCCAAAAAAAAAAAAGGGTTCTACTACTTTCACTGTGGGAATGGAAAAAAAGAGTAGCAATAAAGAAACTGTGTTACAAGAGATATTTCGATCATGGCGGCGGCCGACGACGCGAACGGCAGTGTCAGACAACATAACTAAAGCATTCATTCAAACAAACAAACAAATCGCGAGAATAAAAAAAGGAGATTAAATTTGGGAAAATGCGACACGTAATAAATATTGTCTGGACTCTTTCGTGGATGTACTCTTTGTCGCTCGGGACGCCTTTGGCCGTCCCGACGGACTTTGACTCTGCCGGGGTCGACGACGGAGGCCGCCACCTCTTCCTGCCCCCCCCGCAGCCGCCTTCGCGGCCCCCGCCGCCCAGGCAGTACCCCGTAATGATAGCGCCGCCACCTTCCATGCAGCAGCCCCACGTTGTGCTGAGCGACGCCGACGACGCCGACGCCACCCTTGAGGAGCGGGCCAAGAGGAGGGACAAAGACGGCGAAGGCGCAAACGTCACCGCGGCCGGCGGCGGCCGCGGACATGGCAGGCTCAGCTTAGAAGTCGAGCCAGCAGTCAGCTTCGGTGGGTGATCTATGTATTCCTGTAGTAGTGTACTACGTACTTAAAAAAAAAAAGATAAGAAAAGAAAATGCCCATTCCCGTGCCCAGAGCGCAAGAAGGTCCCCCCGCGCTTCCGCCGGACCAGGGGCAAGAAGTTGGTCTCCCACCAACTGTACCGCGACAGCGCCGCCGCCCTGTCCGGCGTGGGAGGAGGAGGGCTCTACTACCCTCCGCACGTCAAGCAGCAGAAGCATCAACGGCACCACACGTCGTCTCCTTCTTCCCCGCCTTACCCTCCACACGTGGCCAAGGCGCTGTTGAGGGAGGCGCTGAACTCAATGGTGGTCTTCGGGCAGAGGATCATCTACGCGGCCAAGCTTATCCTGGACAGGATGAGGGAGACCGGAGGAGGAGGAGGAGGGGGACACCACTACGAAGAGCCTCCTCCTCCTCCTTACAAAGTGAAGGTTCGCAGTTGAGGACATTGTTTTCACAAATTACAATTAATAGTAGACGTGTTATAATTCGACCTTTTCTCGAAGGATCCCTCCTCCTCCTCCCTGCACCACCCTCCTTCACCCCACGACGTCGACGGGTACGGGGGTCCTCCGGGGCATCCGGGGCACCCGCCGCCGTCGCCGCCGCACCACCCGGGCGCCCCTTCCTCCTCTGAGCGACACTTCCGGGCTTCCCTGGAGAGGCCTGCCTCCCAGGCACGGCCAGGGCACTACTCTCTGGGGCCGCACCAGGCGGTGGAGGGAGCAGGTTATCCGGACGTCTTCAGGAAGAAGAAGAGGAAGCACAAGGGCGTCAAGTGAGGGGGCGAAAGAACCGACTACGTACTAGCAATTATTTATGTTTGTGGACCTTGAAGGTGCCTGCACTCTTTCACAGCTATGAGGAGGTTGGAAAGATGCGGAGAAAGCCTTCTCCGCCCAGCAGCAAGGGGAGCAAAATCACCCGTGGGGTCAGGAGGAGGAAGGAGGCCTTCTCCAGTGGGTCTGTCAGGGTCGCCTCTCAACCGTCATCCTCACCCTCCTCCATGTCACTCCCGGAGCTTACCAATGCGGAGAGGAACAGCCTGTTCCGGAGCGCCAGCAGGATGGCGGACAAGCTGGAGAAGGAGCTCGGGAGGAGCGACAAGGAGGACGACGACAATGAAGAGGAAGAAGAGGACGAGGATGAGGATGAGGATGAGGACAGCGAAGAGGAGAGCGACGAGTACGAGGAGGAGAAAAGCGAGGACGACAGTGCCGGCAGCAAGAAGAAGAAAAGGAAGATCGGGAGGCGGGAGAGGAAAGGAAGCGAAGAGGAGGACAGAGAGGATGAGGAGACGGAGGACAACAGCAAGAAGAAGACGAAGAAGAAGAAGAAGTCCCGCCGCAACAAGGTGAGGAAGAGGAGAACGAGGAGGAAGAAGAGGCCCGACCTGACCCACCGCCTCTTCTTGGACTACGTCCCTCCGGTCCAGCCGGAAAGGGTGACCGGAGGTGGCGGGTCCCGCTCGAAGCGACACGTCGGCTACCACGACAACAGGATGCTGGGCAGGAGGCACCACCACCACGGCCAGCAAGCTGACGAGGGGATCTTCGAGAGGCAGTACGAGTACACAAACGACTGGAAGGAGGAAGAGGAGGAGGTGGAGGAGGAGGAGGAGAGAGAGCGCGACGACGACGACGACAGTGAGGAGAGGCACCACGGAAGAGGCCACGGCGACGGAGGAGAAGGTAACAGTGGCTTTTTTTCATAATAAAAAAGGGCAGCAGATGTAGCAAATAATGCAAATACTAATTCTTCATGCATTTTTCAGGCTCATTTCTCCC
>JAAUYM010070623.1_pt1 | contig 15432 bp, 23 predicted proteins | sample 7278001 | NCBI WGS metagenome assembly JAAUYM01 (sample SAMN14350224, study PRJNA611818) | marine sediment metagenome | isolation source: surface marine sediment (1.8m) | place: French Polynesia: Moorea | collected 2018-08
AAACCCGGCGCCTTTTCCTAACGCCGGGGGGGCCAACGGGGCCCCCGGCGCCCGCCGGGGCCCCGCCCCGTAAAAACCCAAAAACCCACCGTGGCAACGGCTCCCGGGGGGGGGGGGGGGAGGACGTGGGTTCTAAGAAAGAAGAAAAGGAAAGAAAGGAAAAAGATGAGTGTGTGTCCGTCTTACCTGGTTCTTGATGGTGACGCTCTTCTGTGTCGATACCAGATTGTTAGGTTGCCGCGAATAGTAGTGTACGTAGTATAGAGGGTGGTGATTTTTTTTTCTTTCTTGTAGTATAAACGTTAGGACACAACAACCGGGACGATATATCACTAATTCTTTTCTTGTTTCTTTTCACTGGGATTGGTTTCTTGTGTGTGTGTGTGTGTGTTCGTTACAACCACTCGTTACATCTTCTTTTTCTTTTTCTTTACGGTCGAAATTTGGGAGAACACGTAGAACAAGTACTGTACTTTTTCTTCAACCTCTGCTTTTTTGCTTTCGTTTCTTCTTCACTCTAAACATAGAACATAGTAGTAGTATTAATAGTGCTCTTTTTTTCTTTTTTTGAATGTGTGTGTGTGTTTTTTAATAGGAACAGCCTTTGCACTGGGTTTTATGTCGTATTAATATGCGTGGTGTTTGTAGGAACTTCAGATCTTGGAATTGATTAGAATAATCCCTCCTTCCCTGTCTCCGCCGCTGCCTCCGTCACACCTTGGAGATCCACTTCTTCCCTCCTCCGATCTCATCTCAGGAAGGGAGAGAGAGAGAGAGATTGTATTCAAGTCTCTTTCCCTCCCCTTCCCCCTCGAATAATTATGCGTCCTCACTCCAAAGCGTATGTAGCAAGTGCCACAGCCGCCACCGTCTTCCGACCCGCTATTTATGCTCTCTCTCTCCTCCCTTTCCTTGAGATATGCACATGTGAACCCGGGGGGAAGAAGGAGGAGGAGATGATGACGACGTCGGTGATGACGAAGATGATGATGATGAGGGTGGTGGTGTCGGAAGAGGCGAAATTTTCCGTTGACAAAAGGTCTCTCTCTCTCTCCCTCTCTTCCCCTCCTTCGTAATCTTCTTCTTGTTCGTCGTCGTCGTCGTCACAGCCGCCGCCGCCACCGTCGGAGGAAGCGTGGATGTTGTGCCATGCTTGCATGCTCCTCCTCCTCCTTCTCCGCCTCACCCTCCTGCGCACTCCTCATTATTTCTCGCTCTGCCCTGGGTTATCAATCTTCGACTCCCTCCCTCCTTCCTCCTCTCTCACTCACCTCCAGTGCCCCCTTCTCTCCTCCCCCACCCCCCCTCCTCTCCAGAGCAGTTTCTGGATGAGATTTCTCCCTCTCCCTCCTCCTTCTCCTCCCACCACCACCACCACTACCACCCCCTCCGACCTCTGAAGTCGTGGAGGCGAGCCTCCGAAGCGAAGTGACAGCGACAAACGAGGAGTTGTTCTTGTTGTTCTCCCCCCTCCTCCCTTACTTGCCTCCTCCCCCCTCTTCCGTTGTTATTTTGGAAGTGGAGGGAGGGTTGCAACACTGGCGTCCTCCTCTTCAGGAAAACTGGCAGGAGTGGATCAAGTGTGGGCCTCTCTCTTCCCCCTTCTTTCTTTCTGCTCTCTCCTCCTCTTCTTCTTCTTCTTCTCTCTCTCTCTCTCCCCCACTCCCTTGAGGGATCTTCCTCCGACGGAGAGGGGTGGGGTGGGGTGGGGTGGGTGTTGGTCTTCAGAGTAGGACTATGGGGAGGAGTAGTAGTAGGAAACGTGTTAGAAGGGAAGAAGAGGCCACTCTCCTCCTTCCCTCGCCTTGGTCGGTCGGCGGCCTCCAGAGGTCCCACTTCCCTCTCTCCTCCTCCTTCTCTCCGCTCTCCCTCTCCTCTGCAGCTAGCTGCCTGCCAAAGTGTGGAGGAGAGATCCCTCTTTCTACAACCCCCCCCCCCTCCTCCTCTTTTTCTGACGTTGATGTAAAAGGTTCCACCACGTACGTGGTAGTACACGTCCTCTATATACTATTCCAAGATTGCAGGCGCGGACTGCTCTATAAATTAAGAGCTTAGTGGTTACCATGTAGCTCTGTCGTTACTTTTCCGCGGCTGTTGCCATGGCCTCCTCGCCTCCAGTCGCCGGACACTGTCTAGTCCACACACTGGATGGACGGGATTTGATGGGATGGGATGGGATGGGATGAGATGGGTGGAAAGTGAGTGGGGGGGAGGTTTGTGTTGCCCACCGTCGCTATCTTCTCATGCACTGTCACCCGGGCTAATTCGGACAGCGGAAAGCGGGGAAGGAGGAGGGTTAACTTAGTCGCAGGAGGTGACACCGCACTTTCGTATTCGCCATGCGAAAAAAAAAAAGAGAGTCTTGGTGTGTGTGTGTGGTGTGTGGTGTGTGGTGAGGGGAGGAAAGGATTGTCACTGCAAACACGCCTCCTCCTTCTTGCTTCCTTCCCTTCTCCTTCCCTCTCTCTCACTCACATGTGCAATGTTTTTAAAAGAAGACAGCGGAGAGGAGAAGAGAGGGTTTCCAAGGCGCGGCTGACTGACTTGGGAGCCGCTCAGTTCGTGTCTGTGTACACTGGCGGGCGGTGTGGACGGTGCTGGAGTCAGGAGTAGTGGAGTAGTGAGTTTTTCCCCCCCCCCCTCTTCCTCCTCCTCCGCGCACGGAAACGGGCGCGCTGAGTTTTGATCTTGTGTGCGTGCGTGTGTCCCTACTACTGCCGTCGCCGTCGCCGCCGCCGCCGGCGCCGCCGCCGCCGCCGCCGCCGCCGCTCACATACACACTCTTCTCCTCTGCTGCTGCTGTCTGTCTGTGCGTCTAAGCTGCCCCCGCTCCTCTTTTTCCCCCTTCCTCATGCTCCAACAATCCCCCCCACTCACTCTGTTCCCCCTCCCCTCCGTCCTTCTTAAACTCCACACACTCACTCAACTGCTGCAGCCTCCTCCTTCTCCTCCTCCCCCCTCTTTTCCAACCCCGCTGCCGCAGTCGACTTGATGGTTGAGTGGGGGGGGGGAGGCATAGACAAAGGCTGATATTCTCAGCTTTAGCTCTGTCATAGGGGGGGTCTTTCGTTAAACGTTGTAAAGAACTTTGAAGCTTTGACATTTCTCCCAACCTTGCTACTCTTACCATGCCTATGGTCTTGATGGGGAGGGAGGAGGATTGGGGCGGGGGGAGGAGGGGAAGGGCTGCTGCCAAAAAGCTTCTACTCAGCTGCTGTCTAAAAGTCTGGTGGGTGCCTCAGTCAGCCGGCAATGCTCTCTCTCTCTCTCTCTCTCTTCCGCTGCTGCCGCCACACAGTCCCCGCGGTGACTGGGGGAGGAGGAAGAGGAGGGAAAAGGCGGGCCATTTCTCTCTCTCTCTCTCTCCAGTGCATGCGATGCAAGCAGGCAGGCTTGCCATGGCCACAAAGTTTGCGAATTTCGGTAGGACCCATCACCGCGTCTTTTTTTATGTACAAGCTATCACTAGTTTGCTCGCCCCCCATCTTATTTCATTTGCCTGTGCACGCTTTGGATAAATGGCCTTCCTCGCCCTCCTTCCCCCCACGCAACAGTGACTTAGAAGAAGCACCTTTTTTTTTCGTCACGGACAAAATTTGCGCTCTCATCGTCCGAATCAATCAGCGAAGCCTCCTCCAGCCCAAAAGTGGAGCGGAGAAGAGGAGGAGGAGGAGAGGGAAGGAGGAGGAAAAAGAGGAGGGTGGTGGTGTGGCATTGCTATCCCTGTCGATTTCCGCCTAAACGATTCGGGGCAAAGGAAGAGGAGGAGGAGGAGGAGGAGGAGGAGGAGGAGGAGGAGAAGGAGGAAGAGGAGGAGGAGGAGGAGGAAGAGGGGGAGGAGGGAAAGGGAAAGAGAAGTAGGAGGGGGAAGTTACCCCCGGCGGCGACGGAGGCGGCCTTACTAGCGAGGCGACGGATGTAGTACGCTCTTTTCTCTCTCTGTCTCTACACACTTTTCCATCGCAAAAAAATAGCAAGCACTATGGTAGCACTGTCAGAATCACGCCCAGAAGCCAGACAACTTGTTATTTACAGAGCTAACTCTTTAAATGCGGTAGGATTTGTAGTAGAAGAAACAAAAAAAAAAGTGAGTAAATGCTGCCCGCTAACCTGTCCTAATGGCACGAATTAGTGACGGCGAAACGAGCAAAGATCCGGCCTCCTCTAAACCTCCCCTCCGCCTGCTTCTCCTCCTCCTTCCTTTCGTCCTCATGGAGCACCCCAAAAACTGCTGCTGCTGCTGCTGCTGCTGCTGCCGCCTCTAATCAGCGCGTGACCGCCCGGCAATCGGTAGCAGCAGCAGCAGCAGCAGCGGTGGCAGCAGCGGCGGCGGCAGCAACTTTTTCCGCGCGCAGCTTTTTGCGCATGGTGCAAGCGAGGGAGGAGGAGAGGAGGAAAAGAACAGACGGACAATGAGGAAAGAGGAGGAGGAGGAGAAGGCAGCAGCAGCCGCCCTTTTTTTTTTTTACTCGGCTATCGGCGCCGCCAGCGGCCGTTCAACGACTCGGAGAGGCAGCAGCAGCAGCAGCAGCAGTAGCGGCAGCAGCTGCTGTTCGGCCGGCCGTTTCTCTCTCTCCGCTGTCGTAGTTTTTATGCCATTCTCTCCTCCTCTCCCGCCCCCTTCCCCCCCAAGGGAAGACTTCCAGATGTCCCTGTAAACATTGCTGCTGCCGCAGCAGAGCAGAAGAGGAGCTGGAGGGGGCGGGGAGGGGGGGGGGTCTGGAAGAAGAAAAAAGAGGCCTAGCAAAGTTTTCGGCTTCTCGGGCCACCCTGGCACGTACATGTATACCGCAGACCGTTTCTCGAGTCCGGAGAGGCTTCCTTCGCCTTAATTTAGTAGACTGGGCACTTCTACTAATCTCGACGTCCTCGGTCTCAAGCTGTCGTCATGGCGAACGTGCGGCCCGCGAGCGACAATTTCTCCGAGGTCACGGACGGGAAGCGAAAAAAAAAAGGGGGGGAGGAGGAAAGGGAGGGCGTGGGTGCAATTGGGCATTAAAGGCTCGCTCTTTCTCCCTCCTCCTCCTCCTGTGATTGGAGATGGAGACTTTCCGCGGGGCTTGAATTAGCGCCATAATTTCTTCCCTCTTCTCTTAAAACCCGCGGCAGTCGGCTTCCAGGTTCTGTGACTTGAGTGTCGGTGGTGCCGGCCACTGCATCGTTTTACCTACAGAGCGTCTCCACTGCTTTGTCGCAACCTGACATTAGTCGAAGGAAAAATCGTTGCCTAAAAATCTTTGGCAAGAGTTTCCTCACAAAAGAATGGAGTGGAAGGCAAGACCGTGCTAAAACAACTCTCCCCCTCCCCCCTTCGCTCTCCATTAAGGGATTCTTGCATGCAATTAGGGGGAGGAGGTGGAGGGCCAGGGAGAAAGAGAGAAGAGAAGGAGGGTAGATTTCTCTATCTTGAGAGCAGAGGGAGTAAATTCTCTCTCTCGATTTTTTTCCCCTCTTTTCCTTTCGAGATTTGTGTTAAGAAAAGTGTCTCGCACTGCGTGAGAAAGGTCATTCCTCTTGCTGGCAAAATCGCGTTCTGATGTCGGACCGTACTGCAAGTCTTCGCTTTGAGTCTAATTTTGGCAGGATTTCGCCTCCTCTCCCCTCTTCCTCCTCCTCCTCCTCTCCCGGCATTGCGTGACAAGCCCTCAGAGTCAATCGGGTCTGGGGAGAGAGAGGGAGAAAGGGGGAGGAGGAAGGGAGGGGAAAAATCGGGGTTTTGCTTGATGGTTTGTTTCTGCGTGCTGCGTTGGTGGTGCAAAGAGCAGAAGAAGAGGGAAGGTGGAAGAGGGAGGAGGAGGGGGAGGGCGAAGGTTGTTCGATGATGAGGGGGGTGGAGTGGAGGGGAGAGAAAGAGAAAGGCAAGCATGCACATCTTTGGTGGCATGAACGAAGAAGGAGGAGAAGACGGAGAGGGGGAGGAGGAGGAGGAGGAGGAGGAGGAGGAGGAGGAGGAGGAGGAAGGAGGTCTGGTAGCGTTCGTGGGCAGAGAGGGAGGAGGGGAACAATTGGAGGAGAAGCTCGTTGTAGAAATGGAAGAGGAAGGAGGAGGTGGTCTCAGACAATTGCTTCTTTAGAGAGAGAGAGAGAAGGCTGTTGATGGTTGAGTGACTGGGTGAGGGGAGGAAGGCGAAGGGGGAAGGGCGGATGGAGTGATAGGCTTGAAGAAGACAGAGGATCGGATTTAGTTCCTCCAGCACATGAACATGGCGGTCTGGATCTCCTCCCCTCTCTCGCCCTCCTCTAAAAAGAGGTGTTTTAAAGACAAAAAGAACGCCTGTAGCGTCTTTCCCAGAAGCTGAAGTCGTGGGCGGTGGCGGCGACGGCGGCAGCGGCGACGGCGACGGCGACGGCGGCCGGGTAGGATTTCTTTCCGGAGGGGTGCTTCGGTACAAGGAGGAAGACAAGAGAAGAGGAGGGAAGAAGGGAAGAGGAGGGGAGAGAGGGCTCTTCCGGTCTCTGAGTTCGCTCCGAGGAATACCAATTTCGATGCCTCCCCTCTTCTCTTCCACCTCCACCTCCTCCTCCGCCTCGAAAGAAAGGCAAGGAGGAGGAGGAGGAGGAAGGGGGGGTGAAATTTCGTCCGAAAGACGAAGGATAGAGAAGTGGGAGAGCACCACATTGTAGCATGGGAAGTGGGGGCTGCCACTGTTCGTGGCTTCCTTTCGAGATGTATACTTCTACTAGTTACAGTACTTACTACCAGTGCAAAGGGAAAAGATTAGCAGAGAGAGAGAGAGAGAGAGACACACATCTAATTTCCCAAAAAGAGCTGGTCTGATAAAACTCTAGTACACCACATCAACGAAGAACCAAAAAGCAAATCACCAAAAAAAAAGCCTCTTCATAAAGTCGGAGGTGATAAGTCAGTGTTGGATGAGGGACAAAGAAAGTTCGCCAAGAAAGAGTAGCTGTAAGGCCACCAAAGGGGAAAAGAAGAAGGAAAGAAGGGGAGGGAAGGAGGGGGGGGGGATAGGGGAAAGAGAGAAGGAAATAATGAAGGATGTCGCATCGTCAAGTGCATTTCTGTCTTCTTCCCCCCCTCTTGGCAAAGTAATGGAAGAGACAAGGGAGAGAGAGAGAGCAGGTGGCGAAAGATGATTGCACTTTTGTCGTCGCTTTAGTTGGAGTGCTACGTACTAGTCAGGTGAGGGAAGAGGTTGCCCTGCACGTAGCACATAGTATACCTACGTAGTAGACAAAGGATAATTTACCAGTCATCATCTTCCCGTGTGAGGCGGTGGTGGTGGCGGCATTGCATGCAACGAGCAACTTGTTGAAAGGAGGAGATGATGAGGGTTGCTTCCTTCACTCACCCCTTCTACTGTATTATTCCTCCTCCTCCTCCTCCTCCTCCTTTCCTCGGGCTTAATTAACTCAATTATTGTGTTCGGTGCCAAGAAGGTAGGGAGGAGGAGCCTTGCGTGATCTAGAAAGAGGACAGTTTTAAGTATAAGGCAAAGATTTCGCCGCCCCGGACTACCACGGTGTGATTTTTGTACCTTTAGATCTTTGTTGTAAAATACTGTGTACTAATTTGACGGAAAGAGGCTTATGTGAACGAAAATGAGATTTAATCAATGAATTGTGCAGTAGGATATTCAGGGGATGCTTGTGCGTTTGATTTTTCTACGGTAGGTTGCGAAAGTCTGGGATCTGGGAAGTAAACTGTAAATCGAGAGCTATGCTAATTTTGTAGCAATGTTATTTATAACTTACAGCTTTAAAGCGCATGACTTCCAAGATATTTTGAAAATTCTATAATTCTTCTCAGATTTACTGAACTCCAATTACTAGGAAATTTTAATGTGCTGTAATTTTTATGCTATCCACTTGCTTTTAAAGTCTTTAAAAAATGTCGTAGACTCAGAAAATTTTATATTACTGTCAAAAGTTTCTAAGACGACCTAATTTTAAATAACATTTTCCTTTAGCTTCCTTTCCAGGTGAAAGACTTCCGTGGGTAGGTAATGGCTGTTTAGAAAGGTTGCGTGACTAAGTAAAATTTCTTGCGGGACCTTTTTTTGCGGATGCATTGGACAAGTACCCTACATGGTTTTTAAGAAATTGCTGTTTTCAGGCCAATTTTGCACATATTGAAAGTTAAGACGACTCTACATGGAAAGGGAGCAATTATATGCGCAGCTTAACTGCAAAATATTTATTTCACATCCGCAAAAATTGAACACGCTTTGCATTTAACTGTGTAATGCCTCCAAGTCTACTACGTACAGTGGTTTAAATCACACAGCCCTCCTTGACTATCTCGGCACTGCCGCAGCCTCCTCCACCTGCTCCTCTTCAAACTGTTCCATGGTCTCCCTGATCCATCCGAGATATTCCGTCGTCCGGGCGAAGACGTCCGGGAACCCGGGCCTGGCGCACCCTGACCCGAAGGAGGTAATCCCAGCCAGGTGCCACCGGCCGTCCAGCATGTTGCAGTGGAGAGGCCCGCCACTGTCGCCCTACAGTATTACCGGGTGTAAAAAAGAGAAGCAAAAATCAACGTAAACTAATTTAGATTTTCCTCAAAATGCTGTTCAAGTACCTTTAACTCAAATACCATCTCTTGAAGTTGAAGGAACGGTTGCCATATGGTATTATTTGATACCAAACTGGCATAATTAGTTAGTTAATACATATGCAGTGATAAGTTATTTGGTAACCCTTTTCAAAAAAAGAATTTATTTGTTGGCTACTTTGTTAGGCGCCAGACTTCCTCACCACGCAGGTTCCCTTCCCCCCGGCGGCGAGCTGACCCGGCGGCGGCCCGGCGCACAGGTGGTACCGCCGAATGGGGATGGAGTAACGATCCCCGTAGGCGTCGGAGCAGTAGCGATTGCTCAGCACCGTCAGTTTCACCTGAGGTATCGCGTGGACGTGGAGAGAAGAAGCTTCAGAGCCCAGACAATCTTATGACAGCAGGGCTTTGCAGCAGGAGGAGCTACAGTACACCAGCAGTAGCAATAGCAACAACCACAATAGCGCTCTTACCTCCATCAACAGCAACAACAACATATACTAACAGCGGATCCTCACCAGCAACATCAGCAGCAATAACAACAACCATAGCCGGGTTCTCATCAACACCACCGCCGTCACCACAAGAACAAGACTGGTCGCCACCTGTCTGAGTTCCGCCATGAGCTCTCCCCCGAAGCGGACCTGACCCCACCCGGAGGTCACGCACCGGAGACCGAGAAAGCGGTTGTCAACGGTCTCCTCCACCTCCTCCCGGTCCTCTTCATCCTCCTCGTCCGCCTCCTCCTGATCTGAATCGTCCTTTCGCGGCACTCGCCCTTTCTCCTCCCCCGCCGCCGTTGCCGCCGCGGCCAAGGCCGCCGCCTCCTGCGGAGGCGACTCTGGCAGACAGACGGGAGAGAGGCCTGAGACCCGGTCGTCAGCGGCCAGGCGGAGCATAGCTGAAAGGGTCATTATCCAAATGTACTACTAGTGGTAAAGACGACTGTTCTTGCAAAATTTGAGATTTCTTTTTATCTAACAGAACTTTGGTATAGTAGTAAACTTTTAGCTGCCGACCAGCGACTTCAACTGTACCGTAGTACAACGTGCATCGTACCGATGTCGTGGTGGTACTCCACGAACTTGGGGTGTACGACGGCGGTGAGGACGGGCACGGAGATCTCGTCGCCCTCGTCGCCGCCGTGCATCACGGCGGAGAAGGAGAGCTGCTCTCCCAGATCATGGAGGGCGGGACTGAGGAGAAGAAGGAGAATACTACGCGTGTACACGCCACGGTATCTTGGGCACATGCCGGTAATTGTGGATCTGTCTATACAGTTTGAGCGTCTTAAAGTGGGTCCCACTCTGAAATGGGAGGATGGGAGGAAAAAAAAGTAGACTAGACCCACTCTACCGTGCCTGTAGAGCAGGATGCTACTACGGACAACGTAGGAGTAGGACTCCGAAAAGGTTGCAAACCCCTGGTCTACCTACAACAGCCCTCTTACTTGTCGATGCAGTGTGCAGCGGTGAGGACCCATCTCGGGTGGATGAGCGTACCGCCGCACCAGTGGCCAACGTCGCCGCCGCCCCTGTCAGCCAGTCGCAGCCGCACGGACACCTGCCAGGGCCAGGTGCCCCTCGGCACCTGCTCACCCCCGATGATCCGGGGGCCTTTCCGCCTGGCCGGATGGTGGTGATGAAGTCGAGGTTGGCGGTGGTTGGGGATCACCTCGCTGATGCCGCAGCCAGGCGGGGAGATCAAATCTGTTCAAGATATGACAATGATGACGACTGATGAGGAATCTGTTCAAGAACTATGAAGACTACCTGTATGAATGAGGTACTGACATCGTCGACGATAAATGCTGACGAGGAAACCGTTCAAGAAAGAGACAAAAAAACTACGAAAAATTTGCCGACTACGCCAGCGACTCACTGCTGGCGGCCAGGATTACCTGTCATGCCGAGCTCGGCCAAGTCGGTCACAGTCACCACCACCAAGATCCACCCGACGAGTTGCCGCGTCTCCGTAGTCATCTTCTTCCGCTGTATCTCATAACGTCTCTTAATTCCTCCTCTTCCTTCTCCTCCTCTCCAGCCGTTCCGCAACCGCGAAGGGAGCAACAGCACTGGTCAAACCACACGTTCAAAACACTCCAATGTAGCGCTACCCTTCGTGCTCAGCCACCCGTAGAATTTTTCGTACGCGCTTTTCGTGAAATTTTCGCATCTTCCGGAAAGAGGGGGAAAATTTTCTCACTCCCTCTTTTCCAGCTTCCTCCCCCTAGCCCTCCTCGCGCAGAAGCGCACAATTTTTTTTTTCACTGCCATTGCCAAGGTGAACTTGAGGGACGCGACAAGTTTTTCTGGAGGCACGCTCGCTCCCGCCAGGAGGGAAGAAACAAGAACTGCGGAGATTTCAGAGCGCTCGCAAAACTGGCCGGGCCGTAAAATTTTGTCTTCTATGTATAAAAAAAAAAAACATCTCCCGATACCTGCACTACATGAACACAAAATAACATAACACCTTGGCAGGCTGGTGTCAGATGAACACCAACTGCAGGAAACTTTTAGACTGCGGTGCTCAAGTTAAAAAATTAAAGGGGGAGATGGAGAGGGGAAGGAGGAGGAGGAGGAGGGGGATGGAGGAAGCGCTTTGGCAGGGAGGAAGGGAAGAGAGGGGGGGGAGAGGAAAAACTCAAGTGTGTTCAAGGTGTTTGTCGCCTGTTGATTGGTTTTACCAAGGTGTGGTGGACTGAGTGCGCGTGCCACAAACAAGGGTGGGTGGGTGGAGAGAAAGAATTAATAGGATGAAAAGTGAGGATGAAAATAAAAGCTTAATGCTTCTTTTCTTGCCCCTATTGTGTAGTAGAGTTAGGTGGACTGAAACACACAGTAACAGAGTTGTTTTCTTGGCAGCGATGAGCACAGTCAGGCTGTCAATATTGGACTTTTCCCGCCTCAATCCGAAGCAAAGATCGGAGAAGCTACCAAAAGTTGAGAAGCCTCAACCTCTCTCAGCGAAGTCTTGAGAGGTTTTTGGCACTGGAGCATCGATGTTTGAAATGCAAATGCTGCACGGCCTCTTGGGCACTGGCATACTGGGCAAATGACATGTTTTAAACGTAAGAACTTCTTTAATATTTCGAAAACTTAAATGTAATATATTCTCACACGTATTTAAACATACAACATTAATTAAACATACAACTAGGGTACCATTCATGTGGGAAGAAAAACAAAGTTGGCAGCTTTAAAATAATGTAGGCTTATACGTCTAGATTAGTACGTATACCTAATTGCTTAACTACTAAATCTGTGGACAAAAGTTATAAGTTTGCTTTAAAAACTTAAGTATGCAACTTTATTCTGTCAGACAATCACATTTTGCATTAGTCAGTGGTAGTTGCGTTAAAATTTACATTTTTTTTCATTTTACGTAATGCACTAATGAGGAAAACTACCCAAATCGGTATAATGACGCGCAATTTTCGCCTAAAGTGGCCAATCACGAACTGCACAAAGTACTAAGTACTAAGCTTTTTCCTTTTGCCATAAAAATCTTGTGCATTTTTATTGAAACGTAATTTACCCAGAAAGTGCAAAAATAAAGACTTATTGTACGGATTTATTTGATTTGATTATACTGTTTAAGCCACATTTCTTACAGGATCCACAATCATCCGGTCAATTAGACTACCTACTAGTATTTTATATTCTGATCTGCGTCAACACTTGCATGTTTTACTACGTAGTCTATACAGTATTCTGGTATCTTTTCACAGAATAACATTTTTGCTCAGAGAATTAACTTACATGTCGGAAAATAATTATAAGACTTACGAGTACATAGTACAGTACGTTTTTCTTTGACGAGTAACCTGCACTTGACATGTAGCGGCGTGGGTTGATGCTAGGAAACACAACAATTTTTAAGATGTGAGCCACATTGCAGACGCACTCTGTAGAATCGTGTCCTCTCTTTTTTCCTCCTCCTCCTCCTCCTGGTTTCTTCCGTCAGAACCGAATCGTCGCGGCCTCAGGTGGGAGCAGACAGACTCTTCGGCACGCTGAGAAAAATGCGTCGCGCGGGGCACTTACTAGTACTACTCCTGGTGATGTCTGCGGCAAGCTCAAGTGACGGTATGCGTTGAGAGACGCTCTGTCGATAAAAATAATGATATTAAACACTTGAAGAGTCAACCTCATCTATATATAGGTCTGAACCCGTTTGGTGGTGACACGGACTCCAGCTATATCCAACGGCACGAACTAGAGGGTTTGGGTACAGGTATAGCAAACAAAGAAAGCCAGGTTGTATTGTAACTCTGGTACAGTATACTGTATAAGAACATCGGATTTAAGGAGATTCCACTTGTTAGAAAAATTCCTTAAAGAACAAGGCAATTTTATTTGCAATTATGGTCTGGCTGCGCTACCTAGGTACATAACACCTTTCTCTGGCAGGGACGGAGATTTCTATAATCTTTTCATTTTGCGAACCACTTTCACCAGACGGGACATCCTATTTTCACAACTATCAGAAAAATGTCTAACTGTGAGAATATTCTTGCATGCTAATCCCACACTATTTTCACCTTTACTAGATGGTTGTGAAAATAATTGAGTATACTTTTCTTAAAATAAATTCCCTTTCTTAAAAATTCCCTGTAGAAGCGTGAGTCTAAGCACGTTAAAAAAATTGCCGCACCACTGGCACACGTGGTATCACAAGTTGGGAACCGCTGCTCTGGAAGATGTTCTTACAGGCAAAGTCCAAAGTGTACTAGCTACCAACAAACTAAGATCCCCTGATTGCTATGCAGATCAAGCTGGTGCCTGCGAGGCACCCGAAGGGTACACGTCTCTCCTGCAGCCGAATGTGTTTTACCGCAAATACCTATCCCTGCTGACTTTCGAAGAAGCAGCTCGGAGATGTGGCCACGACAATGGCGCCCGCCTGGCTGAAATCAGGGACCAGCTAAGCTTTTGCGACACTAAAGAGATGGCAGGCTTGGACGACCCACCAGGTATCTTTTTCTTTGGAGATAGTACCAACCAACCAACAACGATCCCTCTATACATACCTACTAGGGTATATGTTTTTTTAAATGCTACTTCGGCACTCAGTCGTTCCCTCATCGAAGGTCAGTCAGAGCTCCGATTACACACATCAACTAGCTAATTGGCGCTGACTAAACATACTATGTACATTTCAGCACTTTCTGTGTGAAGTCAATGATTATTAATAGGGATGGCCAAAAGATGGCCATCCCAGGACTGTATCAAGCATCTTTGAGTACTCCTAAATGATCTTGAACTTCTCAAGAATGTGCAACCCAACCAATAACGTACTCTTAATAAACTTCGACTGAGCTCTGATGCAGAAATTTTCTTAATAAACATTGACCGAGCATCACCAAACGTGCAAAAACGTGTATGCAAAGTGTACTACCTGAGCTTCCATTTTGCATACCACTGTCGGTAGTTAGGTATGCTACATACCAGTAGTTGCCTTGCTTCCAGCTCTGTGATGCTCTTCTTTAAGATCTTAAAGTTGGCCTTCATCATTGCTGCAAACTGCAGCTTCTATAGGGCCGTTTTTACTATCCAAATTCATCAAATTGGGTCAGTTTTTCAATTTTTTTTGCCAAAAGGCTAATTATGCAAATAAAATGGTCAGTTATGCATAAAAACGCCAAAATTGTGGATTATGCAAAAAAATCTATTGCATTTTTTGGCCATCCCTAATTATTAATATGCAGAAAAATCTACATTCGACGGCCGATTTGGGCAGAGCTTTATTGGAGTGTGCCAAAAATAGCACCGATCGTTGCTTGTAGAGTAAAAAAGACAGTCCGGAGCAGTTATTCACGGAGTTCATAGGCGGAGTTGACGTGCTTGCCGTATATCTGCAGTCTGGATTGGTCTGAAGAACCCGAACCGTGAACCCTGCGAGCACTGGGACGACTGTAGTGAAAAAAAAAAATTTATTCTCGCATCGGACAACTCCAATACCTACATTGACCAAAGATGGACAGGGGACAAACTGACATTTTCGTCATCAAATGAATGTGGGGCTCTCCAGTACTTGAATTCTCGGGTCAACATCACCTTCAGATCCTGTCAAACAAGGGCGAATTTCCTTTGCCAGTTCCTCTGTGAAGAAGGTATGGTGATGATTACAAATAGTATACTAGCGTGAAAAGGAATTTGACATTTGATTACAGACATAACGACCACGACTACTACCAACCCTTCAACCAACCCTTTTTGCAGCACCTCTTCCACCACCACCTCGACCACCACTCCTGCCACCACCATCTCTGCCACCACCACCTTAGCCACCACCACCATCTCCTCTACCACCACAATCTCTGCCAATTTCTCTTTCAGCACCTCTACCACAACCTCCTCTACCACTACCACCTCTACTAATCCCATCTCTACCACCACCACCACGTCTACCACTAACACCTATACCACCACCACTACTACCGCTACCACCTCTACTAACCCCATCTCTACCACCACCACCTCTGCCACCATCACCTCTACCACTATCACCTCTACCACTACCACCTCTACCACTATCACCTCTACCACTACCACCTCTACTAACCCCATCTCTACCACCACTAACTCTGCCACCACCACTTCTACCACTATCACCCCTCCAATTACTAGTGAGACCACCATATCCAATAAAATCAGCAACTCTTCTTGCTCCGTGGCTGAATCATCACTCCCGGAAGGGAAGTTGGTCACCCCTCTTGCCGACTTCTCGGGAAAAAACCTTGCGTAAGAAAAGAGTATTTAAGGACGAGAGCTAAGACAGATCATTAACAATTTGGTCGTCTAAATACCATTACTTAACTGTGATGCATGAAGTAGCGGTATGAAAGGGCTGCATGTGACATCTGCGCGTAGTATTGCAAGTATACTTTTAAGCTTTTTAGACACGTAATA
>JAAUYM010136101.1_pt1 | contig 15431 bp, 8 predicted proteins | sample 7278001 | NCBI WGS metagenome assembly JAAUYM01 (sample SAMN14350224, study PRJNA611818) | marine sediment metagenome | isolation source: surface marine sediment (1.8m) | place: French Polynesia: Moorea | collected 2018-08
ATGATGATATTATAGTGATGATGATGATATTATAGTGATGATGATGGTATTATAGTGATGATGATGATGATAATAATAGTGAAACCAACGTGATCTTTGTTTCCTTTCCTAGGTACTACCACGTTCAAGACAACGCGGACAAGCTGCACAGGCGCATGCTGTCGGCCCTGGAGGAGCTGGCCAAGTTCCGCCAGGAGATGGCCTCCTTCCGCACCTGGATGGAGAAGGCCTACCGCACCCTGGAGGACAAGGAGCGCCAGCTGGCCAACCTCAGCAACCTGAGGAGCAACGCCGACGACATCAAGCAGTTCGTCAACGACGTGATGACCCACGGCGCCGACCTCAAGTTCCTCACCATCTCCGGGCAGAAGTTCGTCGACCTCTGCAAGGAGTACATCTCCGCGCTCAACGAGTTCCGCGTGAAGCTCCGCGCCGGCCACCTGAAGCAGGCCGAGTCGCAGGTGTCGGAGGAGGTGACGCACGCCAGCGCCGCCTACCACGAGCTGCTCAACAGGGCCAACAGGCTGGCCGACAGGTTCTCCAAGGTGGGCAACAGGTCCAAGGACTACTCCGACGCCGTGGAGAGGGCCAAGCGCTGGCTGAAGGAGACCGAGCCCAGGGTGTCCAAGATGTGCTCGGAGCCGATCGGGGCGGAGCCGCGCGTGGTGGAGGACCAGCTGAACCGCGCCAAGGCCCTCAACAACGAGATCATCGCCAACCGCAAGCTGATCGACGACGCCAAGCAGGCCGCCGCCAACCTGCTCAGCTCCCTGGACGACGGCCAGATGAGCCCGCAGGAGCGCCGCGCCATCGAGCAGACGCCGAGGGAGCTGCAGGACCGCTACGACGCCGTCGCCGAGGCCATGGCCAACAGGTGCGCCGAGCTGGACAGCGCGCTCGTCGCCTCCCAGGGGGTGCAGGACGCCCTGGCCAACATCGCCGGGTGGCTCGACATGGCGGAGAACAACCTGAAGGCGCTGAACAAGCCGGCCAGCCTCATCCGCGACCGCCTGGACGAGCAGATCAGGCAGGTCCGCGTGCTGCAGGCCGACATCGACTCGCACGAGCCATCCATACAGAAGATGTACCAGGCTGCTCAGGTGAGCTACAGGCGAAAATGTTTTAAAAAAAAAAAAAAAAAAGACCACAAGACAATTCACTCACTTTTTTTTTTCCTCCAACCAATGCTCATTAAGGATGGGGTACGTAGTAATTTGAGATAACACGTGATTTTATTCGTGATGGGAGTTTAGAGAGAAGTGAAAAAAATTTCCACTTTGCGATCATTTTGTGTTTGCATGAAAAAAAGCCTGCTTTTCGTACTTTTTTAAGTTTTAAGTAAGTTTTCCTGTATGTACGTATGTACCTACACAGATGGTTGTGTAAGTTAATTTAATTTTTTTTTTTTGGCCTTTCCAGGACTTTGTGAGGAGCGCCAAGAACGTGCGCGAGAGCAAGAACATCGAGGCGAAGGTGAAGGCCGTGCAGGACAAGTTCACCAACCTGGTCAAGGTCACTCAGCAGAGGGGCGCCTTCTACACCGAGGTCTCCAACGAGCTGGAGGAGTTCACCGTCCGCGTGGAGAACTTTGACGAATGGTGAGGGAGGGGGGGGGGGAGGAAATATAGGATTATGAAAAGAAAAAAGGTCTCCACAATTTGCAATTAATTCTTCCAGGTACGTGGAGATGTGCGAGCTGCTGGAATCCCGCGAGATGCTGACGGCGGATGCCGACGACGCCGCGGCCCGCGTGGACGAGCTGGCGCGGCGCAAGGACGCCAAGCGCGCCGACTTCGAGGACATGATGCGCCTGGGCAAGGCCCTGGTGGCCAAGAAGGACGTGACGGACACCGGGCCGTGCAAGGAGACCCTCCGGGAGCTGGAGGAGAAGTGGCGCGAGCTGACCGAGGTGCTCGGCGAGAGGCAGAACCAGAACCGGGCGCGCAAGCAGAGCCTGAACGCCTACGAGGCCATGAGGGAGGAGGTCACCCGCTGGCTGTCCAAGATGGAGAGGAGGCTGGACCAGCTGGAGCCCGTGGCCGTGGACCTGGACATCCTCCGCCGCCAGGCCGACGAGGTCAAGCCGCTGGTGCAGGAGCACCAGGCCTACGCCAAGAACATCGAGAAGTTCAACGAGATCGCCGCGCAGTACGACGCCTTCCTCAGGGGCGTCGGCGGCCTGGAGAACGGCTCCCCGTCCCGCCGGGCCAGCATGACCCCGAGGAAGCCCTCGCTGACGCCCTCCGCCTTCGGCGGGTCCCGCCGCGCCTCCGCCCTCACCGGCAAGTTCGGGCCCGGCACCCCGGGCACCCTCCGCCGCGAGTCCGCCGTCCCCATCATGCAGGACCAGAGTCCCGTCATGGCCCAGGTCACCGAGGTCAACGACCGCTACTACATGATCGGGGTCCGCCTCGGAGACCGGGAGGTCGAGATTGGCAACAGGAGGGAGGAGATCAAGGTCCACCTGGACAACATCAAGCAGATCCACGCCTTCCTGGAGAAGCAGGAGCGCAACTTCCCGCGCGACTCCGCCCCCGCCGACAAGAAGGACTCCGACAAGATGCTCAGGGTGATCAGAGACATCCTGGACCAGCTGTACGAGAACCAGCCCATCCTGGACGAGACCAAGGTGGGCATCAAGGACCTGCTGAAGAAGAACCGCGACGCCCCCGGCGCGCCGGAGCTGGAGGAGAAGCTCCACGAGGTGGTGCAGAGGTGGAAGGAGCTTCAGGACAGGTGCAAGCAGAGGGTGAACCTTCTGGATGAACTCAAGGATTTCCATGACCTCCACGATTCGCTCAACAATTGGCTCAACTCAAAGGTATGCAGTGCAGTTGCTTTTTGAAAGTAGGAAAATTCTTCACAGGTGACTTACGAGAATTTTTTTTTTCTTTTCAAAAATTAGGGTCGCATGCTGAACGTGCTTGGCCCGATCGCCTCCGACCCTCGGCTGGTGCAGAACCAGATGAGCCAGATCGCGGTGATGAGGGAGGACTTCAACGAGAAGCAGCCGCAGAAGGACCGCTTCAACGAGATCGGCGACCTCCTGCTGTCGGACCAGCCGGACAAGCAGATCGAGGACAAGCTCGACAACGTCAACCACAAGTGGGACGCCCTCTTGGCCCAGCTGGACGAGAGGGAGAGGGCGCTGGCGGCGCTCTCCGGACCCACCAGGGACTTCCTCAACCTCAGCAACAAGCTGTCGGACAACCTGGGCAAGATCAGCGACGACCTGGACGAGATCGCCACCAGCAAGGCCGACGCGGACCAGAAGATGAGGGCCCTGGAGGGCGTGGCCGACAACCTGGACGGACAGAGGCCGCTGCTGGCCGAGGTGGAGTCCGTGGGACACCAGCTGATGGACATCCTGACGGACCCGGCCTCCAAGTCGGAGATCAAGGGCAAGCTCGGACAGGTGGAGAGGCAGTTCAACGCCTGCCAGAAGAAGCTGGACAACGCGCTGGCCGAGCTGGAGAACTCCGCCAGGGAGGGGAAGCTCTTCGACGCCGACTGCGACGCCATCGAGGGGCTGCTCCGCGGCTTCGACCGCGCCCTCTCCGACAGGCTGGACATCTCCGCCGACAAGAGGGTCCTGACCCAGCAGGTGCAGGAGTTCGAGCCGCTCTACCGGGAGATCATGGACAAGGAGCACGAGGTCATCATGCTCCTGAACCGCGGGCGCGACATCGTGGCCAAGGCCAAGAAGGCCGACTCCGGCCGCAAGCAGAAGACCCTGGAGAACATCGAGAAGTCCTGGCAGAAGGTGAAGAAGACGGCGCAGGACCGCCAGAGGAGGCTGAACATAGCCATGGAGCACTGCAAGAAGTACGGCCACAACCTGGACCGCTTCGTGCCCTGGCTGGAGAAGGCCGAGCGCGCCCTGCACCACATGGCTGCCATCAGCTTCGTCAGGCAGGAGCTGCAGAAGCAGGAGAAGGAGCTTCAGAGCTTCAGGAACGACGTCAACCGCCACGCCTCCGACTACGAGGGCTCGACCTCCTCAGGGCTGACCTTTGTGGACTCTTGCGACGTCGACAAGGAAATCGTGAAGGAGGAGCTGTCCATCTTGAAGGAGAGGTGGGAGGCGCTGAACGCGCACATCGCCGACCGCGCCCAGGCCATCGCCGACATCCTGGCCAAGCTTGGCGACTTCAACGAGGACGTCCGCGACCTCGGCAATGGCCTCGGCCGCGTGGAGGACAAGATGAAGGCCCTGGAGTCTGCCCCCAGGGACGCCAAGACGCTGGACGCCATCCGCGGCCTGCTGGATGACGCCAACGGGCTCGACAAGCTGTACGGCAAGGTGAGGAAGGCTGGCGACGACTTGGTGACCGACGCTGACCACCTCGGCTCCGACGCCAGCAACATCCGCGACACCGTCGGCAACCTCGGGGACCGTCTGGGAGGACTGAAGGACAAGCTGGAGGACCGCATGAACGACCTCCGCAACGCGGGCGCCGCTGTCGCCGAGTTCAACGACCGCGTCAAGGACCTCAACAACTCCATCTCCATGCTGGACGACGAGCTGAGCAAGATGGGCCCGATCGGCCGCGACCTCGACACCCTCAACCGCCAGCTGGACGAGGTCCACTCCTTCCTGGAGCGCGTCATCCGCAAGCGGCAGGAGGTCGACGCCGCCGGCAAGGTGGCCGAGGACGTGATCAGGCAGGGCTTCGCCACCAACGCCCGCGAGCTCAAGGACACCGTCGCTGGCCTCTTCAGGCAGCTGGACAAGCTGGACCAGCGCGCGCACACCAGGGAGAGAGACGTCGACGCCATGATCGGCAAGGTGCAGGCCTTCTACTCCCACTGGGACGCCACCATGCGCGGCATCCAGAACGTGGTGGCCGAGGAGAAGTCCTTCGGCCCCATCGGGGGAGACGTCGAGGCCATCAAGCACCAGCAGGACGAGTTCAGGCAGTTTCAGCGCAGGGCCGTGGAGGCCGTGGGCAAGGAGGTGGAGAAGACCAACCGCGAGGGACAGGGGCTCATCCAGAGCGCCGCCTCCGGGGTCAACACCAACCAGATGGAGCACGACCTCGAGAGGATGAATGAGCTGTGGAACAGCTTGAAGCAGGCGGTGGCCGAGCGCGAGAGGAAGCTGGAGCGCGGGCTGCTGCAGTCGGGCAAGTTCCAGGAGGCCCTGCAGGGGCTGCTGGCCTGGATGGACGAGATGGACGACATGATCGCCAACCAGAAGCCGCCCTCGTCCGACTACAAGGTGATCAAGGCCCAGGTGCAGGAGCAGAAGTTCGTGGCCAAGCTGCTGAACGACCGCCGCTCCGCCATCGAGTCCCTCGTCCGCATGGGCAAGGAGATCGCCGCCACCGCCGACCCGGCCGAGAAGAGGAAGGTGGAGGCCGACATCGACAACCTGCAGTCCCGCTACGCCGGCCTGAACAAGAAGTGCGCCGATCGCATGGCCCTGCTGGAGGAGGCCATGGGCATGGCACGCGAGTACCACGACAAGCTGGGCCCGCTGGAGAAGTGGCTGGACCGCACGGAGAAGAAGGTCAAGGACATGAGGACGGTCCCGACCGAGGAGGACCAGATCCAGAGGCGCATCAACGAGCACGACCGCCTGCACGAGGAGATCCTCGGCAAGAGGCCCTCGTTCGACGACCTGGCCGACATTGCCACCGCCCTCATGCAGGTGGTGGGTGAGGACGACGCCCAGGGGCTAACGGACAAGATGGTGGAGTTGACCAACCGCTACGAGGCCCTGGTGAACTCCTCCGACGACGTCTCCAGGTTGCTGAAGGACTCCATGGCCGGTCTGCGCAACCTGGTACTCAGCTACGAGGACCTGCTCTCCTGGATGGAGAAGATGGAGCAGCGCCTGGGCAAGTACAAGGTCCTGTCCGTCTTCACCGACAAGCTGATGGAGCAGATGGAGGAGCTCCACGCCGCCACCGAGGAGATTGTGGCCCACCAGCGCAACGTGGACGACGTGCTGCACCACGGGACCGAGCTCATGAAGCACATCTCGGCGGAGGAGGCCATCCAGCTCAAGGACAAGCTGGACTCGCTGCAGCGCAAGTACAACGACCTGGCCACCAAGGCGGCCGACCTGCTCAAGAACGCCCAGGAGATGCTGCCGCTCGTCCAGACCTTCCACCAGAACCACTCCAGGCTGAACGAGTGGATGACCGGCGTGGAGGGCATCTTCCAGTCGCTGGACACCTACAACCTGGAGGACCAGGAGCTGGAGATCAAGCGCCTGGAGCAGGACGTGCAGGACAACCGCCCTCTGCTCGACAGCATCAACATCAGCGGCCCGCAGCTCTGCCAGATGTCCCCCGGCGACGGCGCCCGCACCGTCGAGGACCTGGTGGCCCGCGACAACAGGCGCTTCGACGCCATCTGCGAGCAGATCCAGCGGAGGAGCGAGAGGATCGCCCTGAGCAAGCAGCGCTCCTCCGAGATTCTCTCGGACATCGACGAGCTGCTGGACTGGTTCAGGGAGGTCGAGAACCAGATCCGCGAGGCCGACCCGCCGTCCTCCGAGCCGGAGGTCATCCGGGTGCAGCTGAAGGAGCACAAGGCGCTGAACGACGACATCTCCAGCCAGAAGGGCCGCGTCCGCGACGTGCTGGCCAACGCCAAGAAGGTGCTGAGGGAGAGCGCGCAGACGTCGGAGACGGAGCAGGTCAAGGAGAAGATGGACGACCTGAAGGAGACCATGGAGACGGTCATCAAGCTGAGCAACGACCGCCTGAACGTGCTGGAGCAGGCGCTGCCGCTGGCCGAGCACTTCTACGAGACCCACGGCGAGCTGACCGCCTGGCTGGACGACATCGAGAGGGAGGTGATGAACCAGCTCAACCCCGGCATGAGGCCCGACCAGATCGCCAAGCAGCAGGAGATCAACCGCTCCCTCATCCAGTCCGTGCAGGACCACAAGCCGGTGCTGGACCGCCTCAACAAGACGGGCGGCGCCCTCCTCAGGCTCATCATCGAGGACGACGCCTACAGGGTGCAGGACATCATCGAGACCGACAACCAGCGCTACAACGACCTCAAGATCAGGCTGAGGGAGAGGCAGCAGGCGCTGGAGGAGGCCATGCAGGAGTGCTCCCAGTTCACCGACAAGCTGGACGGGATGCTCAACGCGCTGGCCAACACGGCGGATCAGGTCAACAACGCCGAGCCCATCTCCGCCCACCCGGAGAAGATCAAGGAGCAGATGGACGACAACAACGCCATCATCGACGATCTCGCCAAGAAGGAGACGGCCTTCGACGCCGTCAAGCGTGCGGCCGACGACATCATCAGGAAGGCGCCCAACAAGGACGACCCGGCCATCCGCGACATCCGCCGCAAGCTGGACAAGCTCAACTCCCTGTGGGACCAGATCCAGAAGGCCACCAAGGACCGCTCCGACTCCCTGGAGGAGGCCCTGGCCCTGGCGGAGAAGTTCTGGGACGAGCTCCAGCAGGTGATGGCCACGCTGCGGGAGATCCAGGAGCAGCTGAACTCGCAGGACCCGCCGGCCGTGGAGCCCAAGGCCATCGAGGCGCAGAAGGCCGAGCTGAAGAGCATCAAGCGCGGGATCGACCAGGCCGGGCCCGGGGTGGACAAGTGCCGCCAGACCGGCCGCGACCTCATGGGACTGGTCGGGGACGCCGAGAAGCCCGAGCTGAGGCGCCACATCGACGACCTGGACCACGCGTGGGAGAACATCACCGCCATGTACGCCAGGCGCGAGCAGAACCTGGCCGACGCCATGGAGAAGGCCATGGAGTTCCACGAGACCCTCCAGGCCCTCCTGGACTTCCTGGCCAAGGCGGAGCGACGGTTCGACAACCTCGGTCCTATAGGCACCGACATCGACAAGGTGAAGCGCCAGATCGGCGAGCTCAAGGAGTTCAAGGACGAGGTCGACCCGTGGATGATCAAGGTCGAGGCACTCAACAGGTCAGTTTTAAAGCATTCCAAAACCACTTTTAAGAAATTGAGAAAAGAAAAATTACTCACCGAAGATGTACCTTTTTTCCTCACTTGCAAACTAAAACTGACTGCGGAGCAGAAGTCTAAAGAGGCAAGTCGCGAGATGAGCTTGAAACGTTGATCATCTTGGAGCTTTTTTTTTTCTTGGTGCCGTTTTATTTGCTACATGTCGTTTTTATTTATTTATTTATTTATAACAAAAAAAACACATATTTTAGCCAACCCGCCGACGGGACGTCTTGGCTATACTAGTATAGATTTGCAACATCATATTGAAGCACTCGACGTTCCTGTCGGGTTAACTGAAAACGTGCTTTTTGCATACTACAGATGGCTTATTAAGAATTTTGCTTTGTTTGGGTTGCTTTAGTTACTAAGTTGGATATACAGAATAGCATTTGACCTATTTCTGTATCCCATGTTGGCAGTGTGTGATGTGTGCCTTTTTTTTTTCCTGTGGATGTAATGTATACTTGGGGGGTCACAATTTTATGTCGACAGGTGATAATTTCCCCCCCCCCTCCTCCCTTTACCCCTCCGACAGGCAAGCGAGCGACCTGACGGAGAAGGCGACCCCGTCCCAGGCTCGGGCCATCCGCGAGCCGCTGGCCGACGTCAACCGGCGGTGGGACGAGCTCAACAAGTCCATCAGCCTGAGGCAGAAGGAGCTGGAGCAGGCCCTGCTGAGGCTGGGCCAGTTCCAGCACGCGCTCAACGAGCTGCTGGTGTGGATCGAGCGCACCGACCACACCCTGGACTCGCTGCACCCGGTGTTCGGGGACCCGCAGGTCATAGAGGTGGAGCTGGCCAAGCTGAAGGTGATGGTGAACGACATCCAGGCCCACCAGTCCAGCGTGGACACGCTCAACGACGCCGGGAGGCAGATCATCGAGGCCGAGAAGGGGTCCCGCGAGGCCTCCAACACCCAGGGAAAGCTCAACGAGCTGAACACCAAGTGGAACAACCTGCTGGGCAAGGCCGAGAACCGCCAGGTGGAGCTGGAGGACGCCCTGAAGGAGGCCCAGGCCTTCAACCAGGAGATCCAGGACATGCTGCTCTGGCTCAACGACGTCGACTCGGCCCTCAGCCAGTCCAAGCCCGTCGGGGGACTGCCGGAGACCGCCAGGGACCAGCTGGAGAGGTTCATGGAGGTGTTCAGGGAGCTTGAGGCGACGGGACCCAAGGTGGAGGCCCTGCTCGGGCGCGGCAACGACTACCTGAAGAAGTCCCGCGACGGGTCGGCCACGAACCTGCAGAACAACCTGCGCACCCTGAAGGCCCGCTGGGAGAACATCCTCTCCAGGGCCAACGACAAGAAGATCAAGTTGGAGATCGCGCTGAAGGAGGCCACCGAGTTCCACGAGGCCCTCCAGGCCTTCATCGACTGGCTGACCAACGCGGAGAAGCACCTGAGCAACCTCAAGCCGGTCTCCAGGGTGCTGGAGACCATAAAGGTGCAGATCGAGGAGCACAAGGAGTTCCAGAACGAGGTCAGCTCCCAGCGCGAGACCATGCTCTCCCTGGACAAGAAGGGGACGCACCTGAAGTACTTCTCGCAGAAGCAGGACGTGATCCTGATCAAGAACCTGCTGGTCTCCGTCCAGCACCGCTGGGAGAAGGTGGTGAGCAAGTCGGCCGAGCGCACCCGCGCCCTCGACTACGGCTACAAGGAGGCCAAGGAGTTCCACGACCAGTGGGAGTTCCTCTGCGGGTGGCTGGACGCCGCGGCCAAGGACCTGCACGAGCACGCCGGCGCGCAGAACAAGAACGACCCGGCCAAGATCAAGAAGGAGATCGAGAGGCACAAGGAGTTCCAGAAGGAGCTCTCGGCCAAGCAGCCCATGTACGACTCCACCATGAAGACGGGCAAGCAGCTGAAGGAGAAGGCGCCCAAGCCGGACGAGCCGGTGCTGAAGAGGATGCTGCAGGAGCTGAAGGAGAAGTGGCTGGCCGTCTGCAACGCCTCCGTGGAGAAGCAGCGCAAGCTGGAGGAGGCCCTGCTCTTCTCCGGGCAGTTCAAGGACGCCCTCAAGGCCCTGATGGACTGGCTGGGACAGATGGAGTTCGAGCTGGACGACAAGACCCCGGTGCACGGGGACCTGGACACCGTCATCGGCCTGGTGGAGAAGCACAAGAACTTCGAGCAGGAGCTGACCGGGAGGACCGAGCAGGTGGAATCGCTGAAGAGGACGGCGGAGGAGCTGCTGGAGACGGCCGACAGGGAGGACGCGGCCAAGATCAGGGCGCAGGTGAAGGAGCTGACGGACAAGTGGGAGAAGATCTGGACCCTGAGCAAGAGCAAGACCAAGAGGCTGGAGGACGCCCTCAGGCAGGCGGAGGAGCTGCACAAGTCGGTCAACATGCTGCTGGAGTGGCTGAGCGACGCCGAGATGAAGCTGCGCTTCTCAGGCCCGCTGCCGGAGGACGAGAACGAGGTGGAGCGGCAGATCCAGGAGCACGAGGCCTTCATGTCGGAGCTGCGGATCAAGGAGAAGGACAAGGACCGCACCCTGGCCCTGGCCCAGGAGATCCTGGCCAAGGCCCACCCGGACGCCGTCCCGGTCATCAAGCACTGGATCACCATCATCCAGTCCCGGTGGGACGAGGTGGCCTCCTGGGCCCTGCAGAGGAGGGAGAAGCTCGAGGACCACCTGAAGCAGCTCAAGGACCTCCTGGCCCTCCTGGACGAGCTGATGCGCTGGCTGATAGGGAAGGAGAACACGCTGGTGGAGCTGGAGCGGGAGCCGCTGCCGGACGACCTGGACGTCATCCGCAGGCTCATCGACGAGCACCAGGAGTTCATGGACGGGCTGTCCGCCAGGCAGCCTGAGATCGACTCCGTCTGCAAGCCCATGAGGCCCAAGAGCACCGCGCCCTCCAGCAGGAGGACCTCCAGGATCGGCAGCAAGCAACCCGGGTAAGAGTCAAGTCTCTTTGCGTCCTGGGTTTTTTTTTCCATTTTTTTGGCTCTCTGTGTGTTTTTTTCCCATCATATCCTCGTACATATTAGCATAGTTGCTAGTTGGAGGTGTTTGAAGTAAAAAAAAATCATCATTTATGAAAGAAGCTTTTTGGGGAGGGGTGCTCCACATTTTTTTACGGAGCACACGTCTTTCTGTCTCTACGTACTTCACTAGTTTACTTTTCTAGAATTTTGTGACTTTTTTTTTTTTTTTTTTTAGTTTTAGTTTTTTGCATTTCCCAATTTCTTTCCTCCCCCTTCCACAGCCGCGATTCCCGAGAAGAGTCACCCGACCTTGACCTCTCGCGCCGCCCAAGGTATTTTTGGTTGGGAAGGGCCTCCTCGAAAGACGCCACTAATTTTACATGGCAAACCCTAACACTTTTTTTTTTCCTTTAATCTTCCATTCAATTTTCCCCTCTCAAGAAGAGTAGGCAGAACAACAACCCCTCCCTTTCCGTAGCACCTACGTATAACACCTAACGTACTGACAAAAAAAAAAAAAGTAAAATTGCGCATTTCCTTGAAAAAGGGAGGACGGGCCAGACGAGCCGGACGGCCCGACCAACTTGGATGCTGGAGATAATAACCATAGGTTAGCTCGAAGTGTACAGTAGATCCGTGTGGTCCCCTGTTAACTGTGTGTAGTCTATGTACTGTACATAGTAGCTCCTCAATCTGTCCACCTACCTATCTATCTATCTATCTCTATCTATCTATCTCTATCCTGTCAATAGAATTAAGGAATAATGTGTTCTGTTCTACTAGTATGTCCGATTTGTTCATTTTATACGTTGTACAACAACATTGCTTTTGATGTTGGGGACATTTAGTACATACATGTACATGTAGTACAGCAAGGGTGGGACCACCACCACCTTGCAACCCACAGCAACATGGGGAGGAGGAGGGGTGGGAGGGGCAAAAGTAGTTTGAAAACTCACATTTTGACACGCATACCGGTGGGAATGAAGCATCACACGAACGTGGTTTATTTTTTTATATATAACAAATCCTCTGGGGGAGAGAAGTTTAACAAGTACCCAACCAATGTTGGCGGCACTAGGGGGCGGCACAGCGCCGGTGACGACCCTAGTGGCACTAGTTGGACATGGGTTGCTCCGAGGTTTCTCATTATCATTATTCTAACACCTGCCCTGCCATATTAGTGATATCCTCAGAGCTACCCGTCACTAAAATCCACGCCAAGAGATGTTGGTTGGGTATGGTAGTAGTCTTTGGAAGACCAGGGCGACTCACTCATCTTTTGTTTGCATTTTGTTGTATGTTTTTCTTTTTTCCCCCCCCCCTCTAGCAGCTACTACTATCCGGACCGAGACTCACCATCCAGGGATTACCCGAAACCTTGGCTTGATTACTTATCCGAACAGAGGTGCCTGCGTTAATATTATCTACTTTTTTTTTTTTAGTTAGAAACTTTTTCTTTTTGGGAAAACCGAAGTTTCCTTATAACCCAAAGCACTTCTTGTCGGTTTCTCCCTCCTTTTTTTTTTTCACGAAATGAGGTTTTTTTTCCCCCCTTCTGCAATGCAAATACTAACCCAAGTTGGATTTTTTTGTTTGTTTGTTTGGAATGCAGATACACTTATTTTTTTCTCCCCCCCTCCCCCCCCCCACGTAGTTGAAAGAAACTGACCCCCTTTTTTTCTTATGCATTTTGTTCCACCCTAACTCTCTTTTTAGTGGCTTCTATCCACCGAGAGAGGATATCTATGGTTCGAGAAGGACCAGGTTAGCTTAACATCACAAATGTCAGAAACATACTAGAACAAGATAACAGCCCTAAGAACACAAGATAACAACCTCAACTCATCAAGTAACTTGCCTACTGGTGGCGTCCCTAATCCACACCTTGATCTCTAAAGCCAGAAAGGCCCCCCTTAACCTGAATAGCATAGTAGCATGGAAGTACAAAAATAACCTGAGAGTGCCCAACCACCAACGTTGGTTCGCAAAGTGGAAGCTCAGTCGGAACACGTACGCGTTGCACACACGGGGTTTTTTTTGCACTTTTGGGCGCCGATTTTGTATGCTCAGTCGGCGCTTGGTAACAAAAATTTCTGCGTCGGAGCTCAGGAGGAAGTCTATTAAGAGTGCGTTGCTGGTTGGGTGGCCTCTCACTAATCGAGGTTCTTGACGTGTTCTAACGACGACAAAACCACGGTGTTCACACGCAGATAGGCTGGTACAGGCAGGTGTTGGTCATACTTGTGTGCTCCTCTTGTCCCCCGTCCTACATAAAGGTGGTATTTATGTTTTTTTTTAAAATTAAAAAATGCAATATGGGAAAGCGACGTTGGTGCAGATTGTTGACGAGAGATGACACAGTTGTGTGGCAGGTAGGTCCAGAACAATTAACAAACGCGACGTCCAGACTTGAAGAAAAAAAAAATCTTCAGATCGGGCATTTGGTTTTTTTTCTGCTTTTTTTTTTTCTCGTGTGGTGTGATTAACCCCAAAGAGTCCTCTTTGTCATTTTTAAACAGTATACAGTACTGGAACAGTTTTTTTTTTTCAAACTTGCTAACCTCCTGCTGCTTCCCCCAATCTGTTTCTTTTGCAGCCGCGTCAGTCCCGGCGACAGAGCCACCCCCGACAGGCGCGGGCCAAGGTTCGACCGAAAGGGAAGGTGAGGAGGAGAAGGGAAAAAAAAAATATTTTTATACGTATTGCAGTTTCCCAAAATAAGTCTTGAATTTCAATTTTTGAAAGCATACGTTTTCCCAAAAAAAAAAGTCTTGAATTTTAATTTTGAAAGCACACGTGGTTTCCCGAATAAGGCATGCGTTTTAAAATCTCGAAAGCACAGCGGTTTCCCAAACGAGATTTTCAAATTTGACCTTTTTTTTTTTTTTCTTCAGCCGCGCCAGCGTGAGCCAGGAGCACGGCATCAAGAACCCGCGCGCCAAGGCCCTGTGGGACAAGTGGCGCCACGTGTGGATGATGGCCTGGGAGCGCGACCGCAGGCTCAAGGACAAGCTCAACTACCTGCAGGAGCTGGAGAAGGTCAAGAACTTCGACTGGGACGAGTGGAGGAAGAGGTTCCTCAAGCACCACAACAACAAGAAGAGCAGGGTCACGGACCTCTTCAGGAAGCTGGACGAGGACGCGGACGGATTCCTCACCAGGTGAGGCTCAATCTATTTAATTACACTTTACGCGCACCTCGGTTTACCAACTTTTTTTTTCCTTAATTATTTTGAACAAACGTGTAAAATGTGCTGCTCACTCTCAGGTGTGCCTGTGAGACAGGTCCTTTTTCTGGGCGGTAAGATGGCTTTTGAGTGATGTAGCACTACGTGACTATGTAGTAGGTTTACTACGTTGTAGTAAATTAGATAATTACCAAGATAGTTTTAAGTGGGCAACATCTAACAATTTCCTATAATGGAACCAAAATGTCGTGCATTTCAAACTTTTTTTTTGTTTTTTTAATCTCCCAGGGACGATTTCGTGGAGGGCATCCTGAAGAACAAGTTCCCCTCCTCCCGCCTGGAGATGAACGCGGTGGCGGACAAGTTCGACCACGGGGACGGGATGATCGACTGGAGGGAGTTCATGGCCGCGCTCAGACCCGACTGGGAAGACAGGTGCGGATACGACAACAACGTGGCACTTTATGGGAAATTGAGATGTGTGGGTTTTTTTTTTTTATTTTTTTTTTTCCAAGGGGTCCTCTGACGGACACCCAGCGCATCGACGACGAGATCAACCGGCAGGTGGCGCTGTGCACGTGCAGGCAGAAGTTCAAGGTCTTCCAGGTCGGAGAGGGCAAATACAGGGTGAGTCACCTTTCAAGAGAGAGAGAGAGAGAGAGAAGGGGCCGCCCGACGGGACTTTTTTAATCTTGCGAGCGTGAGAAGAACGAAACAGCCGACATTTACGTGGGTAATTCTGATGACGCGTCCCGTTACATGCCTCAGGCCGAATTTGTTACCCCCTGGCAAGCCCATAAAAGTCCCGTCGGGGGCAACCCCCGACTGGGAGGTCTGACACTCTTTAATTACCGACCTCATTCCCTCTGCTCCAGTTCGGCGAATCTCAGAAGCTTCGTCTGGTGCGCATCCTGCGCTCGACCGTGATGGTCCGCGTCGGCGGGGGCTGGGTGGCCCTGGACGAGTTCCTCGTCAAGAACGACCCCTGCAGAGGTGAGTGAGTCTGACCACTGCCCCGATCGCAATGACTGAGCTCATGCGACACGAAATGTGGGAAATTGAGCGTAGCAAGAGGGGAAAAAAAAAAACACCCCAAACATTGGGATCGAGGAAGTCGTAGGTAGCAGGAGCGAAATGTGGGAAATGGACGGTTGTTCCACCACACAGGTAGAGAGACATACGTAGGTATGCTACGTACACACATCACACTCACGCGCACACACACACAACAGATGCCGCCAACAGAAAAAAGCTTTTTCATGTCTCCAACCCCGACCCCGCCCCGCGGCGCCGCCGGGGGCCGCGCCCCCCCCGCCGGGGGGGGGGGGGGGGGGGGGGGGGGG
>JAAUYM010174181.1_pt1 | contig 15428 bp, 14 predicted proteins | sample 7278001 | NCBI WGS metagenome assembly JAAUYM01 (sample SAMN14350224, study PRJNA611818) | marine sediment metagenome | isolation source: surface marine sediment (1.8m) | place: French Polynesia: Moorea | collected 2018-08
ATTAGTATAATATTTTTTTGCCAGGGTTTATGGTCAAGTACACTCAAGTAATGCCAGTAGTAGATTGCTCAGATAAAGAGCAATTACTAGCCATTATGGATAAATGTGGTGTTGCTCGTGCGGCCACCTATAACAAGTTAGGTTCATTACAAGGATGGGGTTTAAACTGGAAAAAAGCTGACCCAATCGTGAGAAAAGTATTGCATCCAAAGGAGATTGGACTTCCCTCTAAATTATTTGAGTGGTCAGTAAGTGATTGTTTTAAGGCAATTATGGCACAACAAGAAGCCGTCAAAAAATATTTAATTAGAAAAATCTATCAAAGAACTCCTGAAGAAACCCAAAGAAAAGAACTGATTAAATTACTTGATAATGACCCAACATCAGACCCTTGGTTACATCGTCAATTGAGAAAACAATATAAGCGAGGACATACCTTTTTAAGAAATCAGGTTGTTTATCAAAAGGGGGGGTATAAAGCGATAAGATTATCTCGTTATCGAATTAAATTAGAAGTACAGGGGTTAGTTAGAGGTCAACGTATCACTTTAATCATTAAGTCTAATCGATTACCAATTGGTCAAATTAGAGTGATTAATAATGAGGGAAAATTAGAAGTCCACACAGCTTTTGAAAAACGGCTCTTATCGTTCTCTAAACCTGAAAAAGAACTGGGATTAGATAAAGGATATACGGAAGGATTTTATCTAAGTGATGGCAGAGTAGTTGCCCCCAACTTGGGAGAAAAATTAACAGCCCAAACAGAGCGAATTAATCAAGTTAACCAGAATCGTTCTCGTTTATATCATTATGGGATGAACCATAAGAATAGAAAAAAACGAGAAATCATTTTGCTCAATAATTTAGGAAGAAAAGTTCAAAACCGAAAGTTACAAAGAGATAAATCGGAAATAAAAGGACTGATTAGACATGGATTAAGACAGGTGTTAACTGAACCGACGAAGATCTATGCAGAAGATTTATCCACTCCTATTAAATCCAAAGTTAAATCGAAACGCATCAATCGAAAACTCAACCAATGGGTTAAAGGAGAATTACAGATTTCACTCGAAGAAATTGGTCAATTAACGGGTTCAACCGTTAAAACCGTTAATGCGGCCTATACCTCGCAAAGTGATTTCCAGACGGGGACTCTCTTAGGGAGTCGGGTTGGAGATTGCTTTTACCGTTATAACGGGGAGGTGTTGCACAGTGATTACAATGCGGCTAATGTGATTGCTCATCGTGGTACAGATGAAGAAATTACTCGATATATGAAGTATCGAGACGTTAGACGGGTATTGTTGCATCGTACCGTGCGATATCTGCACTCTATTGGATACAGCGTTAGTTATGCTCTTGAAAAAGGTTGGTTATCAACTCTCTTCACAAAAGAAGCACTAGCTGTAGAGTCAGAATATCCCCCGATGGGGTATCGGGGACGTTTAAGCTCCACAAAGGGAGAGTTCATCCAACTCGAACTACCTTTGTAGAGATAACAGCAATTGAATCACATACCTAGATTTACCTAGGTTTAGTGTACCCCCTAGCAGTTGGTTCGGATCAGAGATCGGTCTTACCTCTATCCAATCGTAGGTTTGCACCTCGATGGTTCCTGGGACTGGGGACTTAACTTCTGTCAACTCCCGATAAACCGCTTCTGGAATGATAATTTTTCCGTACAGTTGTCGTAGTAAGTCGCGCCTGATGGATGGCCGCCAGACTGGTAATGGGAGAACAACAATCAAACCCACATTCCGCACTTCAAAATGTAGTATCAACAGATTACGTTTTTTGAGTAGATTGGCGATCGCAAACCAGTAAATATATTGAGTATAAATACTCGTAGCGATCGCCAATCTACCCAGCGTTTGTATACTACTTATCGTGTTACTTTCACGAAGTGCGCGTGGGTGGGATCAAAGTCGTCCTAACTCCTTTAAATTCTTGATATCAAGGTTAAAATCTTCAATATCATAGGAATAAATCGGTATATTCCGTTGTGATAGCAAATTCTGAAACTCAAACCTATCCAATTGTGCTAGATGGCTGGCCTGTCCCAACGTTAATTTACCCGTCTCAAATAGCATAACAGCGATTTCTTGCTGAAATTCTGGGGCAGTCATGCCACAGGCGTTTAGCTAACCGCGCTTTCATCCCGCACCGTAACGAAGTTCGGTGTCGGGATGGAAGCGCGGGCCTCCATTGACAACGAAGCTAGGATCTTTATACATAATTTTCTTTCTAGGGATTTACGATTATTTCCTAAATGTCGTACAATAGATGAAACGCATTCTAATCATAGAAGTGTTAAACCTTAATTATTGCTATCGAATTTATCCTGATGCCAGTCAAGAAAAAGAATTACTTGAATGGCTAGAACTCTGTCGAGGTGTTTATAATTACGCTTTGCTTCAACGAAAAGAATGGATAAATTCTCGCAAGTGCCAGGTTAATGCTTGTAGTATTCACTCTGAATACATTATCCCGGCTGACCAACATGAACCTGACTATTATAAACAGAAAAAAGCCTTAACTCAAGCCAAAAAACAATATCCAGAACTTAAACAAGTTCAATCTCAGGTATTGCAAGAAGTTATTGGTCGTCTGGATAAGGCATTTAATTTCTTTTGGAAACGGAGTTTTGGCTTTCCTCGTTTTAAAAAATCTGGTCAGTTTCGGTCAATTAATTTTCCTCAGTTCAAGGAAAATCCAGTTACAGGATATCAATTAAAGCTCCCCAAGATCGGGAGTGTTCTAATTAATCTACACCGTCCAATTCCTGATGGATTCATTGTTAAACAAGTCCAGATAGTCAAAAAAGCTTCTGGTTGGTATGCTGTTATCTGCCTTCAATGTGATCTCAAAATCCCTTCGACAAAGCCCCACGGAAAATCTCTAGCTATTGATTTGGGGCTTGAGAAATTCATCGCAACTTCTCAAGGGGAACTGATTGCTAGACCTAAGTTTTTTGTGGAACTTCAAAGTAAGCTTAAATGGCTACAAAGAAGATTATCCAAAAAACAAAAGGGGTCGAAAAATCGACTTAAAGCTATTCAAAAAGTAGCTAAACTTCATGAACATATTTACAACACCCGTAAAAACTTTCATTATCAAGTAGCTCATCATCTTTGTGACCAAGCCCAGACAATTTTTGCTGAGGATTTAAACTTAAAAGCTATGTCTAGAGGGATGCTGTGTAAGCATACGCTTGATGCTGGTTTTGGGGGTTTTTTGCAAATATTAAAGCACGTCGCCCGGAAGCGAGATGTCTATTTTGAGAAAGTTGATGCGAATTTTACCAGTCAAATTTGTCCGAATTGTGGCGTAGTCACTGGCAAAAAAGATTTGTATATACGAGTGCATAAGTGTTCTAATTGTGGGTTGATAACTGATAGGGACGTTGCTGCGGCAATGGTTGTAGAGCAACGTGGACTTGCAGCCCTCGGACTGGGGGTCAAGCTGCCTGTGGAGGAAGATGTTATCGGGGATATCCCTAAAAAGGTATCGCTGGGCACCCGAAGAAACAGGAAAGCCTCATAGTGATATGGGGAAGCCCGCGCTGTACCCGTAGGGTCAGCGTCGGGAGGATGTCACGATTTCATCAGAGATAAGGACGCTCATAATTGACACTTAACAGGGTTAGGCACATTTTTATTATTCGATGCCTTATGGCGAAATTTTTCAATGTGGGGGTAAATGACTTGACTGGTTATGGTCAAACCTTGTAGGTGAACTACCACGACCCGCTTCGCTGAGGGTGAGGATGAATTTTGTCATTTCCGTTAATGGGGATCGGGTAGTTCACATTCATTATATGGGACAATGGATCGAGAGAACTGTTTCTTGAACGAGGTATTTTGTTTCATCTACGATTAATCAGTTGGGCTTAATGACAGCATATATGCTATCATTAAGCCATGACTACTAAAATTGTCGTGGATACTAGCGTTTTTGTGAGTGCGCTGATTGGTTCGGTTGGCCCAAGTCGAGAATTAATTCGACGTTGTTTGAGGGGTGAATATCAGCCGTTGATGGGAAATGCTCTCTTTTGTGAGTATGAATCTGTTATTAATCGAGAAGAGATTTTGGCTCAATGTCCTCTAACTTCATCAGAAATAGAGGTATTATTCCAAGCTTTTTTGAGTGTTAGTCAATGGGTTAATATTTACTTTTTATGGCGACCTAATTTAACGGATGAAGCTGACAACCACTTAATCGAATTAGCTCTGGCGGGAAACGCTTCATCCATTGTCACGAATAATATTAAAGATTTTCAAAAGACTGACTTATTATTTCCTTCTTTATCAATTTTCAAACCCGAACAGATAATTAGGAGTTAACTAAAAATGGCGACTTTGACGATTCGTTTGCCTGATGATAAGCACTACCGATTAAAAGAACTTGCTCAAGCTAGAGGCATTAGTGTCAACAAGCTGATTGAAGAACTTTCGACCATTGCTTTAGCTGAATTTGATGCCTATTGTCGATTTAAGGCCATGGCAGCTAAGGGAAACCCAGAAGCGGGGTTAAAAATTTTGGAAAAACTAGATGCCCTAACCAATTGACCTTCGTTTAAACTATTAAACTAAATGTATGCCCCAAAGAGATAGGATTCACAATGGGTGTTAAACAAGCGATTGTCAAAGAGGGTTGGTTGATTACAGATGATCCTTATGTTATCTCTTATGGTGAGCGATTTTTGTTTGTTGATTTGGGAGCCACTTTATCAAATGGATTTGATGAAATTGAAGGACAGTTTATTGGTGCTGCAAGGGGTTCGAGTTTTATTGCTATTGAGATTAAGGAGTTTCGCAGTAAGTCGGTTATTGCTGATTTAGAACAGGCAATTGGGCAATATGTTCTTTATAGTTTATTGTTAAATCAAGTTGACCCCCAACGGGAAATTTATCTAGCGATTACGGATATTACTTATGATGAAATCTTCAGTGAACCGATTGGGAAAGTGGTGATTAGTGACCTACCATTAAAATTATTGGTTGTGGATGTTGAAAAAGTCGAGGTGAAACGATGGATCCCGTCACCCATGACAAAGAAATCGTTAAGCAAGTGATTAGCCGTTATGCTCAGTTACTTCCGTCTCATGGGGATATTCGTTTGGATACGGTTTTTGATGATACTCAGGGACGGTATGCACTGATGCAGGTGGGATGGGATAGAGGACGAAGAGTGAGAGGGAATTTGATTTATGTAACCGTTGGGGATGAAAAGGTTTGGATTGAGTATGATGGGATGGAGTCGGGAATCGTCTCCGATTTGATTGGTGGGGGGATAGAAGACGAGCGAATTGTCTTGGCTTATTTGTCTGAGCAGCAGGTTGTGGTTACAGTGTGAGTTAATGGTTAGACTTACTGATCGAGATCGCCACCCTAAAGAGAATCTCCAATTAACCGAACCCATTCCCCTGACCCTTCATCCGGCGGCGGTGTATTTGTCTGGGTTGGGGTCCGGGAGTCGTCGCACTATCCGCTATTCCCTCAATACCATGGCCGAGTTACTGACTAATGGGGACTGTGATGCTTATACTTTAGATTGGTCTCAGCTACGTTACCACCATACGGCGGCCGTTAGGGTGGCGTTGTTGGAAAAATTAGCTCCGGTGACGGCTAATAAGATGCTCTCAGCCTTGCGACGGGTGTTATTAGAAGCCTATCGATTGGGATTGATGACTGCCGATGATTATCAAAAAGCGGTGGATTTTCCCAATATTCAAGGCTCACCGGAGTTAAGGGGACGTTCTCTTGATTCAAGGGAAATTAGGGCGTTGTTGGGGACTTGTCATTCTGATAGTCCGATGGATATTAGGGATGCTGCGATTATTGCCATGCTGCGGGGGACGGGAATCCGACGTTCGGAGTTGGTGAAATTAGAATTAAGGGATTTTGATGGGAGTACGGGGGAGGTATTGGTTCGTAAGAGTAAGCGGGGGAAGAGTCGGCGGGTTTATTTGCCCGTAGAGGCGATTCCGTTTATCCAAAGATGGTTGTCTGTGCGGGGGGATGAGGCAGGATGCTTGTTTTGTCGCATTCATAGGGGAGGGCATTTAAAGTTAGGACAGATGCACTCGGACGCGATTTGGCGTATTTTACAGAAAAGGGCTAAGATGGCGGGGTTGGAGTCCTTTTCGCCCCATGATTTTCGCCGGACGTTTTGTAGTGATTTGTTGGATGCGGGGGTGGATCTGGTGACGGTGCAGAAGTTAGCGGGTCATGCCTCTCCGGTGACGACTGCTAAGTATGATCGGCGGGGGGAGGAGACGAAACGAAGGGCCGTGCAGTGTTTGAAAATGTAGGATTCTTGACATCCTCCCCGTACCTAAAGGTCGGGGAGGATGTCAACCAAATTTCCGGTAATGAAGATAAAAATTACTATTAAATCTGCTCTCTATGATTATGCAACTGCCCTAGCGGTACTTGAAGAATCGACAGTTAGGGACTTGCCCCTTAATACCATACCAATCGTTGGGCTACTTCTTCGAGAGATCAATGTCATGGCAGGTGTTTTATTTATCCGCAAGTCCCTTAACCCCTCTCCAGAAAAAGTTTTGGATGTACTTATTGCCCGGGACCGCGTTCGTTTAGCGATTAGTGAAAATTCTCAAATTTCTCGCCAAACTCTACTCACCATCAGTCAACTTGACAAAAGTTTCAAGCAGTTAATGCTTCACACAAGAGAATTGAAAGACATTGCAACTTGGCGAGATATATTGTCTCCTCCAAAAGAAGCCTGGTGGTGGTTTCAAGAAGCTCCACACGCCGGCCCAGCTTGGAGTCGTTTAGATTGGCTGTGGGAAGCACTGACCCTTGTGATGGTGATTGTCAATTTTAGTCTAGTGACAGAATTCGTTACTCGGTTTTTGAAGGGGGGACTCGATCCCCTAGGGGCTTTTGCCATCATTACTCAGAGTTTACTGGCGGCCTTGGCGGCGGGTGGTACTCTGACAACTACGGGGCGAAATTTCATTGAGCGTGCCATTGAAACCCTACACATCCCCCAACATTTCCAGCATAAAGTGAAATTAGCTTTAGCTGTTCTCGTTTTCTTCTTCCTCCTCAGCCTCAATGCTTCTCTGCCGTATATAGCCCATGTCTACGTGCAGCGAGGGTTGACAGAACAACAGGAATATCAATTCGCCAGTGCCTTGGATAATTACCGTCGGGCAACCGAGCTAGATCCGAATAATATGAAGGCTCATTACCTTCTGGGAAACAGCTATGAACAACTACAACAGTTAAAGAAAGCCCGATCTGCTTATCAGGTAGCAGTTCTGGGAAACGTTACTGAAGCTTTTAATAATTTAGCCCACTTGTATATTGTTCAAGATAAGGATTATTCAGCCGCTGCAGCTTTATTAAGACAAGGGTTGCAACAGAACCCAGCAGACGACCAGATAAGATCCATTCTGCTCAAAAATTTAGGATGGGCAAGACTGGGGCAAAAGCGTTACTCCGAAGCCGAAGCACACCTAAAAGAAGCAATTCACCTTAACAGTCAACGGGCTTCGGCTCACTGCTTACTCGCCCAGGTGCTAGAAGCTCAGGGAAAAAAAGCCTTAGCCTTGAAGTCTTGGCAAAACTGTAGTAATTATGCCCATGGATACAATCCTGATGAAGATACCTGGTTTGGTCTAGCCCAGCAACGACTTAATTCTGGAGATCTGTCGGGAAATTGAGGATAAAGTTGTGTAGGAAGTTAAACCAAATTCCTCTTTATTCTCTAGAAAAGAAAAAGCTATGAAATTGAGAAAGCGGCTAAGTTTGGGGTTAAGTGTCATTCTGACCAGTTTGGTCGGACTCTCGGCCGTTAGTCGGGCTGAACATCGGATTATCGAAGCTAGCGGACAAGTAATGCTGCAACGAGAAGGATGGTCTAACTTCCGTGAGGTAGGAGTAGGAACATTGGTTAATAAGGGCGATCGTCTACAAGTGGAAACGGGGGTTAAGGCCATTGTTCGCTGTGCAGATAATACACTCTGGCGGCTACTGACAGGATATCCCTATCCAGTGACCTATGGTTGTCCCAATAAAACCCTCCTAGTCCTTCGTATCGGTAAACAGTTAGATAATGCGCCAGGGGGGCATAATTCGGCCATCCCTTACGTTATTAGCCCTCGTCGAACTTTTGTGCGGTCAGATCAAGTCAAACTGCGTTGGAACCCAGTGGACGGAGCCAGCCGCTATAGCGTGCGGTTAGTACGGCAACGAGATAAGGCAGTCATCTGGGAACAAGAAGTTAGAGGAACAGAGATTAACTATCTAGGAAACCCTTCTTTGGAGCTAGGAGAAGAATATTTACTGGTAATTGAGTCCAATAACGGCCAATCATCCCAGCTTGATGAAGGGGCGAATTTATCGGGATTTAAGCTACTGTCTCCCGACGCAATGCAGCAAGTTAAAGCAGAAATTCAAGCGATCGCCCAACAGCAGTTATCCTCCTCAGCTAAAACCTTGGCTGTGGCTGATATTTATATCCGAGAAGAACTACTGTCTGAGGCGATCGCTACCCTCGAATCTCTGGCGAAGACAAGGAGTAAGATTATCGCGGTTTATCAAAATCTTGGGGATCTCTATCGCTATGTGGGGCTAAATTTACTGGCTCAGAGTCGATATCAACAGGCGATCTCAGAGGCGACTGCTAACCAAGATGTAGAGGGACTTGCAATGGCCCAAGCTGGTTTGGCCGAAGTTCAAGAGATGTTAGGAAAGCGTGACCAAGCTATCCAACTTTTAAGGCAAGCCCAAACGGGATTTGAGGCGTTAGGAGATTCAGAACGGGTCACAGAATTACAGGATAGGCTCAAAAACTTAGGCGCATCTTAACCAAACTTTGCTGATTTATCTTTTATGCGTTATGGTGTACTGAATTTAGCAATGCTTGCATGAACTACAGTTTAAAAAATAGTTCTTTGATGGCAAAGCTTTTCGAGCCAAATCAAATACTCTTTAGGGTTCCCCTAGGGACATTTTTTTTATGGATTTATGTTTGTTGCCAACTGCTCCAAGCACAAACCCCTGACATTCAAACTGTTCCCCCGCCCACGCCGACCTTACCCGAACTCCCCAAACCTTTACCGCCATCACCAGAGATCCTGAAACCGCCTCCCTCTCCTCCTGTGGTAGAAGAAGAACTGCCGACTAATGTCTCTGGAACGATTACGGTTAAAGAGTTTCGCTTTGAAGGTAATACCGTATTTAGCGACGGGAAGTTAAGAGAAATTACCAAATCCTATCTCCAACGTCCCATTACCTTTGCCGAATTGCTCCAAGCGAGATCCGCCATTACCCAATTATATATTGATCAAGGGTACACAACTTCTGGGGCTTTTATTCCCCTCCAAAGGAGTCAAGATGGCATCGTTACCATTCAAATTGTTGAGGGTAAGTTGGGAGAGATTAAGATCTCGATGGAAGGAAAACTCAATCCTGACTATGTGAAAGATCGGTTAGCGATCGCGGCAGAAGCTCCCCTTAATGTGCCTCGCTTACTCGAAGCTTTACAACTGTTGCAAGTTAATCCTTTGATTAAGACGATTTCGGCTGAACTCTCAGCGAGTCCTGAACCTGGGGTGAGTATTCTGACGGTAACAGCTATCAGTGCCCGTTCTTTCTATCCCGCATCTGTCCTCGATAACGGGCGTAACCCCCAAGTGGGAAGTTTTCGGCGCGGGGTGGACTTGTCTGACATTAACTTTCTGGGAATAGGGGATACCCTGTTTGCTAGCTATCTCAATAGTGATGGCAGTGATGACATTGAAGTTTCCTATGCCCTTCCGGTTAATGCGCGTAATGGGATAGTGAAAGCCAGTTATCGGACTTTAACCAGCGAAATCACCGAAGCTCCCCTAAATGAATTAGATGTTATTTCCAACTATGAAAGGTATTCCTTTTCCTTTCGCCAACCCGTTGTGGAAACCTTAAATCAAGAATTTGCCCTAGGGATCAGTCTGGAGCATCAAAAAAGTCAATCTCGCTATCTTGGGGGACTACCGTTCCCGTCGCGGGGGGCTGACGATGAGGGCAAAACTAATGTTACCACGCTCCGATTTGAACAAGATTGGGTGAATCGCAGTGAACAGCAAGTGATTGCCCTGCGTTCGGAGTTTAGTTGGGGAATTGATGCCCTAGGAGCCACAGATCCTTTTGATATTTTAGTCAATCCTGAAGCTCCCAAAACTCCCTATTTTTTGTGGCGGGGACAGGGGCAATGGTTGCGAATTTTGGCTCCCGATACCTTATTTATTCTCCGTACTAATCTCCAAGTGGCCGATAGTCCCATTGTCTCCAATGAACAATTTGCCTTGGGAGGGTTGGGGAGTGTCAAGGGATATCGACAAAATACCCTATTAACGGATAATGGGGTCTTTGCTTCTATGGAACTGCGGTGGCCGGTTTTACGCATTCCTGACGAAAAAATCGTTGTCCAAGTGGTTCCTTTTACGGATTTCGGGTACGGATGGAATACGGGGAGAATCCCACCGCTTCCGGTGGAAACTTTAGCTTCTGTGGGAATTGGGTTACAGTTTCAGTATGGCAATCGCGTGACTGCGCGATTGGACTATGCCGAACGCTTGGGACGGGTTCCCTATGTGGAAGGGAATACTTGGCAAGATAAGGGGTGGTTGTTTACGTTGACTGTTACGCCTTAGCAGGAGGCTTTTTGAAGTCAGAGGTCGTCAGTCCGCAAGTCAGAAGTCAAAATTTAGTCAATAATTGTTGTGTTCCATGCCAATGAAAACCGCTATGAGGTGCTTTGCTTTTATGCACTTAATTTCAGCAGGTAAACTCAAACAGGCAGCATCAAAATACCCTGATGTAACTAAAATTATAAAAGCCTTTTGCCAAACTATCAAACAAGCTCAATGGAAAAACCTTATTGAACTTCAACAGGCTTATAAAGATGCTGAATCAGTTGGAAATTTCACCGTTTTGAATATTAAAGGCCATAAATATCGTCTAATTCTCGATCTCGAATATGAAGAACAAGTAGCCTATTTTAAATATTTTTTAACCCATGCAGAATATGATAAGGAGTGGTGGAAGAATGACCCTTATTTTAAATAAAAAAAATTATCTGAAACTTTTAGAAAAAACTCAAATTATTCCTAAGATAATTGAAACCGAGGCTGAATACGAGGAATACTTAGCTGTTACCGAAAATTTAATGGCCAAGAAAAATAACCGAACTCCAGAAGAAACAACCTTATTTCGCTTACTGGTAAAGTTAATCGAAGACTATGAAGAAGAATCTTATTCTTTAGAAGATTGGAGCCATCTTTTACCTCATGAAATTTTACAACATCTTTTGGAATCTAGTGGTACTGAACAAGCTAAGTTAGTCGAGGTGATCGGTTCTGACAGTAGGTTGATTTCAGCCCTAGTCAAGGGTCAACAGGCAATTAGTATTGAACAAGCCCAAAAATTAGGGCTATATTTTAAAGTTTCACCTAGTTTATTTATTGAACCTTATAATAACGTTAACGTTTAAGTCAAAATTTCCTCTCCTGCTCCCCTTGCTCTTTCTATTCCCCATTCCCTGTTGCCCGTTCCCTGTTCCCTTTAATGCAATTTTGTGTGAGAAGTGTTTAATGAGAGGTAATTTACCGTGCAGTCCAATTTTTGGCTAGGAAATATCACCAGTGGCTTAGCTCTATTTTGTTTAGCTAATTTCAGTCCAGCCCTAGGGCAAATTATTCCCGACCATACCCTTCCCGTCAATTCTCAGGTTACGCCAGGGTGTACCAACTGCACCATTGAGGGGGGAACGGTGCGAGGTAACAGCCTCTTCCACAGTTTCCAGGGGTTTTCCATTCCTACGGGGGGTCAAGCTTATTTTAACAATGCCGAGCAGATCGCCAATATCTTCAGTCGCGTTACAGGGTTGTCTGTTTCCACCATTGATGGCTTAATTCGAGCCAATGGGGCAGCGAATTTATTTTTAATTAATCCCCAGGGCATTGTGTTTGGCCCCAATGCTCGTATTGATGTGGGAGGGGCATTTGTCGCCAGTTCTGCTAGTAGTCTCAGGTTTGGTAACGGGTTAGAATTTAGTGCTACTAATCCTGATGCGCCACCCGTGTTGACGATAAATTTAACTCCAGGGTTGCAGTATGGAGGGACGACCCCAGGGGCAACGGTGAGCAATGAAGGGGTGTTAGCGGTTAAACCAGGGCAAAGCCTAACCTTAGCGGGGAAAACCGTTTTTAATAGCGGGACATTAATGGCTCCAGGGGGAAAGATTCAGGTGTTGGGGGATTATGTCGGATTAGTGGGTAATGCCACCCTGGATGTGTCTTCAGCAAAGGGTGGGGGAACGGTTTTGATTGGGGGAGGGTTTGAAGAAGTCAGAAGTCAGAAGTCAGAAGTCAGAAGTCAACAGTTATTACAGGGGAATATTCCTAATGCACAATCTACTTTTATCGGTCCAAATGTACTCATTAATGCGGATGGAATAGGTAATGCAGATGGGGGAAAAGTTGCAGTTTGGTCGGATAAAAATACCGATTTTCAGGGAACAATTACCGCGCGTGGGGGACTATTAGGAGGGAATGGAGGATTTGTGGAAGTATCGTCCAAAGAAACCTTAATGATTCCCCAATTATCGCAACAAATTAACTTAAGTGCTGCTAATGGTGTCGCAGGAACCCTATTATTAGATCCCAATGATATAACTATTGAACCAGGAGAAAAGGAAGAAATTGAGAATAGTCCAACTAATGCCAATACCTTGTATGCTGATGATATTTCTAATTTTCTCAATAACAAGGGAAATCTAATTATTGAAACTACAGGAAGCGGAGGAGTTGGAAATATTACTCAAAATTCATTTGCTGCTATTAATTGGAGTTCCGGTAGTTCTTTGACCTTAAATGCTGATAATAATATTACTTTAAATGACTTTTCTTCTATTACAGCAGGAGGAAATGGTTCAGTTAACCTGAATGCTGATAATAATATTACTTTAGATTCCTTTTCTTCTATTGTAGCAAGAGGAAATGGTTCAGTTAACCTGAATGCTGATAATAATATTACCCTTAATAATGCCTTCATTGAAACACAAGGAATTGGTTCAGTTAACCTGAATGCTGATAATAATATTACTTTAAATGACTTGTCTTCTATTGGAACAGGAGGAAGTGGTTCAGTTAACCTGAATGCTGATAATAATATTACTTTAGATTCCTTGATTCTTTCTTCTATTGTAGCAACAGGAAATGGTTCAGTTAACCTGAATGCTGATAATAATATTACCCTTAATAATGTCTTCATTGACGCACAAGGAAATGGTTCAGTTAACCTGAATGCTGATAATAATATTACTTTAAATCTATTGTCTTTCATGAATTCATTTTCTTCTATTGGAACAGGAGGAAGTGGTTCAGTTAACCTGAATGCTGCTCATAATATTACCCTTAATAATAATGTCTTCATTGGAGCAGTAGGAAGTGGTTCAGTTAACCTGAATGCTGCTCATAATATTACCCTTAATAATAATAATAATACCTTCATTGTAGCAGGAGGAAGTGGTTCAGTTAACCTGAATGCTGCTCATAATATTACCCTTAATAATGCCGTCCTTAAAACACAAGAAACTGGTTCAATTAACCTAAATGCTGCTCATAATATTACCCTTAATAATAATGCCGTCATTGAAACACAAGAAACTGGTTCAATTAACCTAAATGCTGCTCATAATATTACCCTTAATAATAATGCCTCCATTAGTTCTTTAAATGGTGATATAAAGATAACTACAGGTGCTCTTTCCCTAACTGATGGTGCAGCAATATTTGCTAATACCGAAGGACAAGGAAATACCGGAGCTATTGAAATTACTGCCACTGATACTATTTCTCTATCGGGTCAAGACAGTGAGGGATTGAGAAGTTCAATCTTGAGCCAAGTAATCTCTGGAGCACAGGGAGATTCAGACGGAATCAAGATAACCACAGGTTCTCTTTTTCTGACTGATGGCGCACAAATATTTGCTAGTACCTTCGGACAAGGAAAGGCCGGACTTATTGAAATTACTGCCACTGATACTATTTCTCTATCGGGTCAAGACAGTGAGGGATTGAGAAGTGAAATCATTAGCGAAGTCGCCCCTGAAGCACAGGGAGATTCAGACGGAATCAAGATAACCACAGGCTCTCTTTCTCTGACTGATGGTGCAGCAATATTTGCTAATACCTTCGGACAAGGAAAGGCCGGACTTATTGAAATTACTGCCACTGATACCATCTCTCTATCGGGTCAAGACAGTGAGGGAGTGGGAAGTTCAATCTTGAGCCAAGTAATCTCTGGAGCACAGGGAGATTCAGACGGAATCAAGATAAGCACAGGTTCTCTTTTTCTGACTGATGGCGCACAAATATCTGCTAGTACCTTCGGACAAGGAAAGGCCGGACTTATTGAAATTACTGCCACTGATACCATCTCTCTATCGGGTCAATCGAGTCAGGGATTGTCAAGTTCAATCTTGAGCCAAGTAATCTCTGGAGCCATAGGAAATTCAGAGGGAATCAAGATAACCACAGGCTCTCTTTCTCTAACTGATAGTGCAGGAATAGCTGCTAGTACCGAAGGACAAGGAAATGCCGGACCTATTGAAATTACTGCCACTGATACTATTTCTCTATCGGGTCAATCGAGTCAGGGATTGACAAGTTCAATCTTGAGCCAAGTAGCACCTGAAGCACAGGGAAAGTCAGAAGGAATCAAGATAACCACAGGCTCTCTTTCCCTAACTGATGGTGCAGCAATATCTGCTGGTACCTTAGGAGAGGGAAATGCAGGTAAAATCAATATTACCGCTAACAGTCTTGAAGCTAATCAAGGAAGTAAAATATTAACGATTACCACCACTGATTTTGATGCTGGCAACATCGAACTAGACATTAGCAATTATCTCACCCTAACAGGAGACAACACAGAACTATCGGCTAGAACACAAGGCGCAGGACAAGCAGGAGACATTACGCTCAAAGTCCCTCAACTTACCCTCTCTGACGCTGCCCAAATTTCAGCTTTTACTACAGGACAAGGTAATGGTGGCAGTATTACCATTAATGCCCCTCAATTCGTTTCACTCCAACAAAGCCGCTTATCAACTGAAGCCAGCAGTACGGGTGCAGCAGGGAACGTGACCATTAACACCCCTAAGTTAACGCTTTTAGAAAGAAGCTCTATATCTGCTTCTACTCAAAGAAGTCTAGGAGGAAGCATCCAACTACAGGGGTTAAATACCTTAGAAGTCCTAGATGGAGGTGAAATCACCGCTTCTACCGAGACTGGGACAGCCGGAAATCTGAGTATCAATCAAGATGAAAATGCAGCAAATTCTGTGGAAATTACGGGTCAAGGGAGTCGTTTAGCCGCCGAGGCAACGGGAGAAGGGGGGAATGCCGGAGG
>JAAUYM010048560.1_pt1 | contig 15422 bp, 17 predicted proteins | sample 7278001 | NCBI WGS metagenome assembly JAAUYM01 (sample SAMN14350224, study PRJNA611818) | marine sediment metagenome | isolation source: surface marine sediment (1.8m) | place: French Polynesia: Moorea | collected 2018-08
ATACGAATTCTTACGTGAGAAACGACGGCATGGCTGATTTCCCCCCCCCCCCTGAAATTTGTTCCTATTCTCCGGTTCAGGATCGGCGCCTCTGGTCTCTTGGTGGACATTGAGAGGCAGTTGTTCCACTACGTCACTGGTCGATACGCGGCTGCGCACGAGTTGGCCATGTCATAAGATGGCGCTGGAAAAAAAGACCAACTTTCTAAATTTTTTGCTGGAAAAGTCGAAGCTTTCATATCCTTGTGTTCGGAAGTTATCGTATAAAACAGCAATAAAGATACGAATATGAGCAGTATGAATATGTATTGTTGCCGATCAGACTTGGAAGCTCAGAAATAATGTTTATGAATATAATTGGAGTAGGGGGGAGGGGGGGGGAGGAGCGATTCGAGAAAAAAAAATATTACATGTTTTTTGATTGAAATGTCGGTAATGTGGGTTTCTTTTCCGAGATCGGGTTCTTCTGTGCAATTTTTTCACATTCCTTTCTTTTTTTTTTCTTCAAATCTCGTTGCCGATATCCCTTGTTCACAGCTCGGTGCCCATCCACGACACCACCTCCAGGGCCACCCTGGTGCTGGTCCGCTTCAGCATGGACACGGCCACCGAGTGGGGCAGGTTTTCCAGGGAGTGGCCGTCCACCGCCAGCAGGCGGTCGCCGCACCTACGGACAAGAAAAGTCACATTCAGAGCATGTAGCCCGATAAGATACTCGTCCCGCTCTCTGGACATGTGGACGAGGATGAGGAAGAAAGGAAGGAAGGAGGCGAGTATGCAAATTAACTCTCTCTCTCTCTAGTATCTCTTTCTCGTTCAAGGGGGAGGAAGAAAAGCCCGCTTCCCTCCCTCCCCCTCCCCCCCCCCCCCGGAAATTAAGTCGAGAGAAGTTTAGAGAAGCGCGGAAACGAGAGAGACGGGTCAATTCAAAATCTTCCCTCCCTCCCCTCTACTTTGGAGTAAAGTGTAGGCTCGGATTTTAAACTTTTATTTTCGAAACTGCAAAATGTTAAGTAGAGGAAGGGCCTTTTTTTGCCGTACAAACTCTTTGTCGGTTTACTTTCTTTATACTATACCGCTCGTAGTAGGTATACCGCAGTGTATGTAATACTAGTAGTATTATCTGCTTTTTGTGGAGAAAAAAGTGGGTGCGGTCACCAAGACAACGGTGGAGGAAGAGAAGAAAAGGAAATTCTGTCCTTCATCATCTCCCTTCTTTTTTTTCTACTACGTCAGTCATCTCGCCCTAGAGAGAAAGAAAGGTGGGAAATCTAATTTGGACGTCGGAGGCGGCGATGAAGACAAGCAAGGACGGAGTTGGAGGTGGGGGAAAAAGAAAGGAAAGAAAGGGAGGGAGGAAACGAGGAGGGTCGAGAAAACATCCGGACCCGCGGGGCCAGAGGTGGGGGTTGAACAGCGAGAGGGATCGGCGCTCAGAGCAAACGACCTTTTTTTGGCCCTCCATTCGAAATCTTTCCCCCTTCCCCCTTTCTTCCGTTGGTGTGTGTGAGAGAGGGAAAAGGGGACCAACGCCTCACTTTTTTTTGTGCCCTTGGATGCCTCTGCAATATCGACAAAAAGGAAGGAAGAAGAAGGAGTGCATCAGTCTATTCTGACGATCAGAAGAAATTGGAGGGGGGGGGGAGGAAGACGGAGAAGAAAAGGTGGAAGAATCGTTTCTGACACTGGGTACTAGATAATGAAGACTTCTAATTGGAGAAGACGGAGGAAAAAAAATCATTGTTGACACGAAAGCGATAATGATTCCTCTGCTTCTGTTTGTCGTGCTCACGTCACAGAAGTAATTTCCTCTCCATTCTGCTTTTAAAGAAAAAAAATAGGTTAAGTGAAAAAGTTTCGCAGGGGAAGAAAAAGAAGTTACGATGAGAGGCAAAAAAGAGGAACTTTTTTTTGCTTCTCTGTTCTTGACGGCACTCGTGACGCGAATCAAATGAAGCGCGTATGAAGAAAGCTCTCCAAACGTTCTTGCTCTTACTATAGATAAATTCGCTACGTCTGTTTGTCCTGACCGCACGAATAAAACAAGAATGAAGAAAAATATTTGGGAAATCACTTGGCATCCTGCGAGTGAAGAAATTAAAGACCCCGGCATCAGCGACTCCATCTGAAATTCGCGTTCAGATAGTTCACGTGTGCACTGATGTTCATGCCTTCCCAATTTTTTTACATTTACATATTTAGCCTGTGTGCTAAACAAGTGTATAATATTAGATGTTAAAGGCGGCATGCTTTCAAGCTCATGCTTGAAACAACATCTTTGCAAACTCTAAAGCTGCAGCAGCTCTTTAAACAGAGGCCTCCTGTTCCTTCCTCCTCCTCCTCCTCCTCCTTCCTCCAAAGATAAGGAAACAAAGGGCGGAAAATGAAAGGGCATCTCGGTGCAAGAAGAAGGAATATTGCCTCTCCCTCCTCCTCGTATTCCTCATTCAGGAGAACAGCAACAGACTCCCTTCTCTCTCACAAAGAAATGCCATTTCCTTGGGCACGTTGCCTTTTTCTTAAGGTTTAACCCACTTGATCTTGGCGTCCTTGGCGGCGGGCGAGTCCGGGACGACGAAGAGGACGTGGATAGGCTCCGACGCAAACCTCCTAACTTCTCCTCCTCCTCCTCCTCCTCCTCCATCCCCTCCTCCTCCTCCCACTCTTCCGCCGACGCCGTTGGAAGTTGCGTCTCCGGCGCCTCCCACGATGGAGAAGCCCCAGCTGGCCCTCTCCCGGCGATGGAGGATCACCGTCTTGGGGAACTGGAGGCTGTGGAACAGAAGAATGATGATGTCATATGGGGTGGGTTCCGAGTGGAAGGAATGTGCCTTCCTCTCCCACCTCCTCGGCAGCTTCTGCCAGTACATCCAGCTCGGGACGAAGTTGGCTGGGCCGGCGGACGTCTCCGGGCCCTCCATCACCCCGAGGGTCACCTGCGACCGGTCGATCGTGGCCTTGAGCATCGTCACCGCCTGGCAAAGGAAGGAAGGAGAAAGTGGAAGGACTGGTAAAGATGTCCTCCTATCCCCAAACATCTCCTGCCGCCTCACTCACCTGTGAATGTGTGAGGCCGCACAGACTCACGTCGTCCACCATCAGAAGAAGATCACCTTTCTGTGGGGGGGGGGCAGGGTAAAAAAGTCTCCTTTTAATAGGTAAAAATCTTACGAGCGTCGGAAAAACAAAGAAAGAAAGAGACCAACAACTACTGTACTACATCAGTCAAAAAAAACTTTCTCCTCCTCCGCAGAATGAGAAAGCTGTCTTTTTTTTTATTTCGAGGGGAAGAGGCAAAGAAAGAAAGAATTTTCCCCCCCACAGAAGTAGAGGGAGAAAAAAAATCGCCGCCATTCTTTTTCTAACACGCCATAAAACTTTTTTTCCTCCCTTCTCTCCCCGTCTCAGCCGCTGCTTTTCGAAAAAACTTCCGGCGTTTGCTCACACATCAAAAGAAAGAAAGGGGAGAGAGAGAGAGAGGGGAAGGAGGGAGGGAATCTTCCTTCTCTCCCTCCCCACGCGGCGCCGGCATATTCCCCCCCTCCTCCCCCTCTTCCTCCTCCTCAGCCTTTTTCTTCTTTTCCCCTCTGGAGGCCTCTTCTCTTCCCCCCTCCTCTCCCCCTTTTTCCTACTACGTAGTTTACAGAATGCAAAATGTGGGAGCTTGTCAGCTCGAGGGATGGACATGTGAGGGGAAATAGGACGCGAACGAGGACGGGAGGGGAGATTTTTTTTTCTTTTATGTCTGCCTTCTTTCAGACATCGAATTGTGTACCGTAGCTACTACCCCAACCACCAACGGTGGTACGCTAAATGGAAGCTCAGTTGGAATACATACAGGATGCATACCATGCTTTTGCACGTTTGGCGCTGATTTGTAAGCTCAGTCGGTGCTTATTAACAAAATTTCAGCATCGGAGCTCAGTCGGAAGCTTATTAAGAGTGCGTTGTTGGTTGGTTGTTGGTTGGGACGTATCTACTGTACAGTGCACTCTTTCCGTTCTCCTAGGCAAACCGTGATGCAATATTGCCCTGCCTTCCAAGTGCGAGGAGGTAGGTACATAGTACGTAGAATTGAAGATGACAATAGATGTTTTCTGTCGCTCCTTGTGTGTCAGCGCTCTAGCTGTGGCAGTAATTAATTTGAAGGAAAGAAAAAGCTGCCAGGAAAAGTGACGACACCTTTCTCCTAGTTTTTAATGAAGAAAGATCTTGGCTGCGGGCTTTCTAGAAGGAAGAACAAGTGCTTTCATGCTCTTGAGGTAGTAGAAGAATGCTTTCGATAACGATGCACTTGAGACGACAAAGTAATTTGGTCTTCGTACTGTAGTATGTAGCGTGGCCTCCCTTCCCCCCACCCCTCGCCTCACCTTCATTTGCTTCGACTTCCCGATGCATCCGTGCGGGTGGATGTTAGCGATGTAGATGGGCGTGTCGCCCTCGCTGGAGCCGATGCCGCCCCCGATGCGCATGCCCAGCGACTCTCGCGCGCTCTTCCTGACCGTGACCACCCGCTGCCGGTGGAGGTGGAGGTGGTGGCCCTCGAGCCTCAGGGCGCGCTTCAGGAGACCGGACACGTTGGCGCCGTTGGCGCCGTCGATGCCGCAGACGAGGCTCTGGTCGAAGCTGTTGAAGCCGTTCCCCACGTTGACGTAGTGACCGCTGGTGCCGGGCGGCAGCTGAGGCAGCTGAGGCTGATGGTGGTGTGAGTTTGTCCCCTGAATTTGTCCTCCTGGCAGCTTGTCGTTCCAGGAGTGTGCTTCGGGCCTGTGCATGGGCTCATGGCAGAGATTTTCGCCTCCCTCTTCTTCGTCTTCTTCTTCTGGATACTCCAATGACCCGACAGAGAACGTGGGGGTCAAGTTACTCCTGTTGCCGTTGCTCCTCTCTCCTCCTTCTCGTTCTTCTCCGACTTCATCCCCGCCCGTCTTCACCCCGTTGCAACCGTGGAGGCACCTCCTCTTCCCGCACTCTTGTCCCTTCTCCAACTTGGCCTCTTCCTCCGCTTCTCCTTCGTCAAGTTTTCCGTTAGCGGTGTCTTCCTCCGCTTCCTCGTCGTGGTTGTGGCCGCCCTTGCTGTCCTGGCTTCTCCCGTTCTTGACGTGGGCATCATCCTTGTCGGTTACTCTCCCGGCAGATGCTGCTGGAGACAGTTGATCCGCTTTGACGTGTCCGTTGGAGGAGGAGACCCTTCGAGTCCGCCGACGAGCAACCACCAAACTCAGACGATCGTGACCCTAGTAGTAGAGAGAGAGAGAGAAACCGGATATGATTTGTGGACGACAGGACGTGGGATAAAAAGTGGCTGTGTTTCTCTCCTCTCACGCTCGCGTGGTAGGTACATCTCATTACGTGTGGACGTTTGCTATACCTACCTTTCTTCCCCCTCCCCTCAATCTTCCTTCTTCTTGTACTACTTGGTCTGAATGGTGATTACGAAGGCGGGGGGGATCCCGCAAGAAGAATGGGGAGGGGGGGAGCAGGGGATGGTTGGCACGCAATGATGTATCGTCCTCCTCCCCTTCCCCCCCCACCCCCCCACCCCCCACACACAACACGAGGTGACATGATGTATGCCTTTCTCACGGACGAACGCCCTCTTCCTCCTCCTCCTCTTTTCTCCTCCTTTGCGTTGGGGGTTCCTTTATTGCTTTCTTCTCTCTTTGCCCGCTGTTATCATGGAAGAAGCGCTGATGCTCTTTTACGTCTCTTCTTCTCCCTTCCACCCCCTCCCCCAAATGTTCCCGTCTTTCTTGCCCATTATTACATGCACACAACGAAGAAGAAATGCGGCATCGCCACCAATAAGTGCTTACTAGGACCGGAGGTACCCTGTGGACCCTGATTGAGAATGGGTCACTAATAACGCGACTGACCTGTATGAGCTCCGACGCTCGCCGCACCCCGCAGCTCTGCACGTCCTGCCCGTTGACCAGGACCAGCCTGTCCATGGCGGCCAGCCTCCCGTCGGCCGCCACCGCCCCGCCTTCCTGCACCTCAGCGATGAACACGCCCATTCCCTCCTCCTCCCCCGTCGAACACTCTTCCTCCCCCAGTCTCACCCCGAGCTGCGTCCCCGGCGGACACCTCTCCAGCGACACCGTCAGCAGATCCTCCTCCTCTTCCTCTTTCTCCTCCTCGGTATGTCCCGTCGGAGTCTCGTTGGATTGACGTTCTTCCTCCTCTTCCTCCTCTACAACCACCTCCTCCTCCTCCTCCTTCATTCCCTTTCGACAGGCGTTGTAATGTCGCTTGCAGGCCGGTTGGTGGTGACGGTGTCGATGATGTTGAGGTGGGTGGTGGTGGTCGTGCCTCTGCCTCCTCCTCTGCTTTCGCGGCCGACGGTGCTCGGCGGAGGAGGAGGCGGACGTGGAGACGGAGGAGGACGCGGATGACGAAGAATAAGAGGAGGAGGACGAGGAGGAGGAAGACGACGAGGAGGAGGTGGCGTTGGCGGCGGCATTGATGTAGCGCTCTATCCGCTCTCTGTAGACGCCCAGGCGCAACACGGAACTCGTCTTGCGGAGGGAGGAGCAGACCTGCAAGAAAAGAAAGGAAGAAGCGCATTTTTTTTAGCAGAGAGTGGCGCAACATCGAACAGACATTTTCCCGCATCGGCACGATAAAAAAAAGGAAGAAGAGTGGCCATGGAGAATGAATCCAATGGCATCGGGGGGAGGGGGAGAGCTTTTTTCTCTGTTCCATCCCATTTTTGTTGCAGCATCTGCGAGCTGCCTCCCAGAGTCGCGCTGAGAAGGGAAGCAAAAGTGCTGTTTCTTTTCATCCCCCCTCCTGCCTCCTCTTTCGCCCAAGGACGCCAAACAAAACCTCTCTTCTCCTTCTCCTTTTGTCTCATCCTCCCCCTTCCGTAGATCTCGCTGCAGTGGAAGAAACATTCTTCTTCTTCTTCCTTCCATACCGGGGGGGGGGGGAGGAGGGAAAGGAGCGACCTTGTTCTTTTTCCTTGGCCGTTGCTTGCCAGTTATTTTCCCTGCTTCCTCCTCCTCCTCAGCCTCTTCCATTTCCGGTTGCCTTCTCCTTCTCCTCCTTCACCTACGGAGAAAGGACTCCAACTCCAACAAAAAGCATCCTTCCTTGCCTCTCTCTCTCTCGGGCATGTGCAGATCAAGAAAAAGACCGCGGCTTTTATTTCAACCCCTCCCCAGACACCAGAATTTTTATGGCCCCCCCAAGCCCAGACCTCTGGCTATATTAAACTGATCTTATGGCGTCTGAAGGAGAAAGAAAGAGAGAGAGAGCGTCATTCCACGTCCATTGCATTTCCCTCACCTCTCTCTTCTCTTTTTTTTAAGAGCTTTTCTTTTATTAGTGTGTGTGCTCCCCTAATAGTTCAAGAAAGAACTCCATTTCGAGTCTATTTACCCCCTCCCCCCTCCCTTCCCGTCCTCCTCTCTGACTGTTATTGTTTCCCTATCCGACAGAGTGAAATGGCTACTGGCATCTTCTTCCTTTCTTCTTCTTCCACACCCTTCGTGCTCCTCTTCCAGAGCCGCTGTCACTTTCTTCAAGCGGAAGATTGAAGTGATGGCTCTGCTGCTGCCGCTGCTGCTGCTTCCCTTCTCTTTTACTAGAAGAGAAGCCAAGACCATCGATCAAAAATTCCACCAAGGAAAAGAGAAAAAAAAATTCAGTCTGCTTCTTTTTATTCCACCATTCTTTCCCCCCCCTCTCTTTCTTCTTGCGTGGAGGCTCCAAAAACTTATGCCTCGCCTTTTTATGGATTTTTTTCCTCCTTTCATCCCTTTTCCCCCGTTTTTAAGGAAGAAGCCCCTCAATTCTCTGTTTGGAAGAAGGAGACAAACAACGCAAAGTACTACGCACGGTAGTTGTCGGATTCGTCTTGAAAAATTCAACGGGAGTTTATCCGACTGCAGGATCTTTAAGAGAACTTTTCCCTTCGTCTCCATCTTGCAGCCGCCGCCGCCGCCGCCGCCGACACCACCATCTTCTTCATCTCAACACTCATGGACCAGAAGTGGACAGGCCAAAAGTTTTTTTTTCTTCTCGCCTTCTCCTTTTCGCCCTCTCTCCGCTTCTCCATTGGGGGGGCGGAGGGGGGGGGGGAAGAAAGAGAGAGAGAAACTATTTTTTCCCCTTTTTTCTTGTCAGGGAAGGAAAGAGGAAGGGTGAAATAGGATATCCCTGTGGGGGGTGTTGGAAGGAAGGAGAAGAAGAAGGAAAGGCAGAGAAGAGGGATTCTTTTTCCTTTATCTGCATGGATGAAGTTTTTTCTTCTTCTTCTTCCGGGGAAATGGATGCCACTTCAAAAAGAGAAAGACTCACTCAATTTCCCACCCTCCCCAAAAAGAGAGAGAGGAATGGACGGAGGAAGAGTTGGAGTCTCTCATCCCTCGCTTCCATTTTGCTGTTTTATTTTCTCCTTCTTCTCTTCGTGTTCGCTCAAAATTTTAATTTTGCTTAATTTCCTCTTTCTTCTCTCTCATCTGCGGAAGCGTCTCGGCCATTAGTCAAAGGGATGGAACTTCTTTCTTTCTTTTCTCTTCTTCATTTTTTTTACAGAGAAGACTTTGCACCATCAATTATACGGAGGAAGCTGCTGTCAGAACCAGCAAGCGAAAGGGAAGGAGTGAGTCAACAAACGCCCCCTCCGCCGCTGCAAAAATCTCCAAAGAGGCGCGCCGCTTTCAAAAGAAAGGATGATGCAAGAAAGCTCAAGATCAGCCCAAAAGCTTCCCGTTTCCTACGTATATATAGGTATACTACCAGGATAGCAAAGCAAGATTAATGGTGTTTTTTTTTTTTGTTTTTTTTCCGTCTACCCCTCCCTCCCTCCCTCCCTCACAGCGCGTGTCGCAAATTCTGGGCTGATGCACCTGGTGGCAAATTGCAGTTTGCACAGCGGGACCGAGGAAGTAGGGAGAGATGGCTCCTTCTACTAGTTTACAGAGCATAAATCTTAAGAGATGGGCCCCGCAAGTTCCAGCACCAAGCTTTTTTTCCTCCTCCTCCTCCTCATGGGAGAAGGAGTGGCAGTGGCAGTAGTGATGGACCCTCTTTCGGATGCGCTGAAACCCGTGAAATTGGAAGAAGAAGAAGCCCTCTTCTTTGCCATTCCTCTCCTCACCTCCTCCTTCCCCTCAGGCATTTCTCTATCAGTTTAGGGGGCCTTTTCAAGTATGGAAGCTCTTGGCAGCACGTGCATGAAAAAGGGCCAATCTTTAACATATTTCAAGATTGCGTTCCTCCTCCCACATTATTGGCGAAAAATTAGACGTGCGTCGCGACGAAAACGGGATGCTTTCTATTGTTTTGGCGTGGAAAATGCTCCGTTTTTTCAATTCGCTTCACTATATAAAAAAAAACTTAAAAACTTGGCTTTCCATGTCACTAGGACTAGTAGTAGAAACCATTACTACAAACTAGAAACTGCCTTTAAAAACTAGAAACCATCGCTACAAACTGGAAACCATCACTACAAACTAGTAGAAACCATCACTACAAACTAGAAAGCATCATTACAAACTAGAAAGCATCATTACAAACACTGAACATGTAGTATAAAAACAACCATAATAATCGCTAGAAACAAGGAACAATCACTACAGAAACTAGCAACCATTCTATATTTGTTGATACGCGTAGTATGTACGTACAGTACATTAAATATGTAGTTGCAAGAGTAATTTTTTTCCCTACCTGCTGGTGCGTGGCCCCGGTCATGTCGACCCCGTTGACCTCGATGATCTGGTCCCCGGGCTGGAGGCGACCGTCCTGCGCGATCAGCCCGTCCAGGAAGACGTCTTGGACCACCACGCACCGCTGTTCACAGGGAAGGAAAGAAGGAAGAGGAGGCAAAACTCGTTAAGAAAGTTGCTTATGAGGTGGTGGTGGTGGAGGTGTTGAAACCACCCCACTTAGGGTATGCATCTGCGATTCCTAGACGGGTCGGGAAATTCGGTTTTTAAAAAAATCAAACTTGGCCAAATTGTACTAAAAGCCAGTTAAAAAGAAGATATCGTCCTTTCTTTTTTGTCTAAAAACATCCTAAATCAAAGCTGGTTTTTTTCTCATAAAACTATGCCCTCCTCCCTCTCTGCTGCCTCCTCCTTCCTCCCCTCCCAGTCCTCAACCCAGACAACACCACGGACAAGAAAGTTTCGGTTATGTTCTGCATCCATCACCTCACCACACTGGAGGAGGTGGTGGGGTTGGAGTCGGCGTTGGAAGGAAGGAAGGGAAGGCGTGGGCGGAGTTTGCAATTTGATCGTTGGTTGTGGTGTACTGTACTAGTACCATAGTACAGTGCTACAGTAGACCACCGATATAGGATGTGCAGGTGTGTACTACAGTATGAAAGTCACTGATTACCAGCTGAAAGTTCACCAAAGCAGGTGGCAAAGAAAAAGCAAATTTGACAATAGCACAAGGAGTTTACTTAATTTTTACTACGTTATCATAGGTAGTTTCCTATAGGAAAGATCTACCGTACCATGGAAAGGAGGGGCGGGATAAAAATACAGAGAGGAACTGCTTTCAGGGCTAAGGGGATGGGAGGAGGGGGAGGAAGGGGGGGAAGAGAAACGTGAGATGTGGCTGTTGTGGATGGAAAGGAGGAGGAGGAGAAGATTGTTCTGCCAAAACAGGGACATGAGTAGCAAGAATCGCTTGCTTCTTCCTTCTTAATCCTCGAGGCAAGCAGCAGGCAAGCTCGTTTGCTCATGATGAGAAACGTTCAAGTGAGATTGTGAGCGGAAACTGCAACGAAAAGTTCCTTGTCTTTCGCGATCTTTCCTTCTCCTCCTCCTTCTCCACTTTCCTTTTTCTTATGTATTTGGAAAGGGGGGGGACTTCGTCTGAGATGTCGTCTGTCTCCCATGGGGAAGAGAAAGAGGAAAAAGGAAAGAGTGGATCTTTTTGGGAAGAGGGGATAAAATTCGCGAAAGCTCTGCTGCTTTGGGATTGATTGGATGCTTGAGGTGGATTTTCCCCCCTCTTTCCCTCTTTCGAAAGTGCATCACTTCTTCAATTCCACTAGTGGTTTCTCCCACCCCTTGGCTTACGATGGTACGAATATAAGTATATTTTTTCCATGTGGCATTCTACTTAGCACATTAGCTATAAAGCAGTGAAAAAAAAAAGCCTTTGACAACTTTCATCCCAAAGTTTTACCACAGCATGGCACAGCAACCCGTTAATTGGTACGCATACATTATGACAAAGAGGGGGAAAGGAAGAGGAAAGAATAGAGCGAGAAGTGGTTAAAAGTTTTCAAATCTCGTGAGGAGGAGGAGGGGGGGGGATGAAAAGAAAGTGGATGGAGGAGGGTGGTGTTTTTCAAAGTTTCTAACAAGACTGCTTTATACTACGAGTATTAAGAGGATAGATCAGAGATTCCCAACTTTTTCGGTCCGCGACCCACTTTGAGCCCCCCTTTGGTCTACTGCCATGCAAAGTACAATACTGTAGCAGAACTCGTTTAATAGTAGACCTTGGTTAACAGGAAATCTTGGTTAAACGGCGAAATTTTTTTTAGCACGGAATTTATACGTTTGCTACATGGTAGGTTGGGAACCCCTGCGCCTCAGAATGCGCCGTGACTCACGAGCGGCGTGTCTGCGCCCCCGACGATAGTGACGCCCAGGTTGTGCCCGGTCCTGGGGATCTCCACGTGGGACACCTCGCCCTCCAACACCGGGAGGCGGGTGATTCCTGCGACAAACAAAGAGAAGGAGAAAGAGAGAGAGATGAAGCACATTTTCCAGATTTCTTTCTGTCGTCCCAACCAGTCGTCCCGGACGGGCGGACGGAAGGATGGATGGATGATTGATGGATGATCAAGCTGTTGCAGTTTCCCCGTACGTAATACATAATACTACTATATAGTAATACTAGTACGTATGTCACACCAACATTAAGTTAAACTGAGATTTATCGCAAATTAAATCGAGATTCCTTAAATCGAGGGTTCACTGTACCTACACTAGCTAATGTTACTACCGTAGGTGTGTTACTTCGACTTAGGAACAACAAAAAAAAGCAAGGAAATGTTTTGGCGGGGGTGTGATAAGATCTGCGTGGAGGGGAGGTAGGGAGGAGGAGGGGAGGAAGACTCTTTCATTCTGAGAGGGAATGTGGCGCGTGAGAAAGAGAGAGGGAATGGACTGGAAAGGAAGGAGAGGAGGGGAAAAGGCAGCCTCATTTTCTCCTCTTGCTCTGGTTTGTGGCGGGCGGCGGCGACGGTAAAGGAGCTTCAAAGAAAGTGGAGGAGAGAGGAGGAGGAAAACGAAAGTGGAGGGAGGGGGAGGGGAAAATGGCTTTTACAGGAAAATTCTCGCTTCTCGAGCACTCAACTGTAGTACGCAAGGGCTACATGGAAGTACTGTACGTGTCCTCCTTCCACACAAAACTGTGTGTTGCCGCCACTGCAGGTGGTTAGTACCCGACCAATATTGACGAGGCATTGACAAGGTAGCATCCAGGTATCTGCCCTTCCTAAGGTTGCCAATGCTGGTCGGGGGAGGGAGTAGTACGTACGTAGCTACGTAATGTACATAGAGGGAGAGAGATCGAGAGAGGAATGATCTGTCAGAAGCACAATTTGCTCGCAGCTCCTCTCCTCATTTGTGGGCGCCCTGGCTGGCTGGCTGTCGGTCTGCTGCGAGGGGGAGGGAGTGGGCCTACTATAATGAGTGCAGACTGTTCTCTCCTTCACTCGCACCCAAATAAAAAAAAATGTAAGTAGGCACAGGTCATGGGCTAAGACAGGCCATTTATTTCCCCCAAAATTGTCAGACCAAGGTTCCCCCCCTCCTCCGGCATCTTAACTGCAGTGGCCTTATTATGCGTGGCAGCCACACCTCGTTTCACTGGCCCGCCAGACAGGACCTCATTTGCCGTGTTTACTGCCACCGCACGCCCATCCCACACCCTCTACCTCTCCCCTCTTCCGCACAATCACTTGCTCGAAGTACTGTGCTGGTAGTGTACATGGGCCCACAGAGTGATCAAGTGAAGGCAAGTACATAGCCTTACTGCTCGACACTGCAGGCGTTTCCATGGTCAGTTCTTGATGGCAAAGACTGGAATTGGTGCACCACCCTGTATCCAATCCCCCTTTCCTCCTCCTCCTTTTGCCGGAGGGCTTTTCTTTCCTTTCTCACCCGAAGGTCCGTGTGAAAGTCTAGCCGGGGCTCTTTCTGGTACTACCACTATAGCACTAGTAGATAGGATGGGGGATTGCCACCGAAAAAGGAGAGGAGGCTGAATAACTCTCCACCGCACACGTCTACCTTGTTTAATTGCTACTTTCCAAGTGGCGGTGGCGGTGCCGGCTGCGTTGGTGGGGTATCCCGTGAGTGTGCACTCAGCTCAGAACACACACACACACACACACACGCACGAACACTGTTTATCTTTATCATACCCTCCCTCTCCTCCCTACACCTCTGTGAGGAAGAGGAGGAGGGATCAGGAGATCAAAAGGACTTAGAAAAGAAAGGGGGGGAAATAATAAGAGAGAGAGAGATACTCCAAAAATCTCGGGGAAAGCTCATCTTCCATCTCCCCTCCTTCCAATTTAGCCACCTTCTTTCCTCACCACACCACCACCCACACCTAGAAAAATATCGTCCCCTTCTCCCCAATCGTGGAAAGAGGCGATTCCAATCCGCGGATCGGAAATTGATGTCGCTGACAGGAGGAAAGGAGGAGGAAGGCAGCGACCAATTCCTTCTCCTTGCCTGCGACATTTCACGACTCTCCTTCCACTCATTTTACCGAGAGCATCGCGACCCCACAGAGGTGACATCCTAGTTGTTATCAATATTCAGCCACAATTTTTCTGTTACCACGCTGACAAAGCACCCCAGAAGAGAGAGGGGGGAAGGTAATGTGTCATGTCAGGGTTGCCACTTACGTTGCTCTATACAGAGTTTTGTAGCAATGGTCAAAATGGGACATAGAAATGTGAATGCTGACCATTTCTAAATTAAAAATATGTGCTTTAAACACCACAGGCGAGCGTTCAGAACGGTTTGTATTCTCTTAATGCTTGTTTCTTCCCCTTTTTCTTGGCCTTTGGAGGCGAGGGAGAGAGGTTGTTTATGCGAAATACGTACAACGCTGCCAAAAAAGGGGGATCTCTTTTCCAGTGAAAAAAAGCCATGGAGGTAGTGCCGCAGTACCAACGAGATGTGACGATGCTGCTGTGTCACCATGAACTACACCTTGCGTGTCCATTAATAACCCTACCAATATTGGTATCGTTAGGTGCACGGTCTCGGTGGCGACAATAGTGGTAGTTAGCGCAGGGGCCGAAATTTGGTTGCTCTAAGGGTCTTTTATTCCACTATTCTAACACCTGCCCTGGCGATAGAGCAACCCATCACTAAATTCACGCTAGCCATATTGGTTGGGAAAGAGAATCTCATTTTACTTGGTGGGTATGTGGCAAGAAAGCTTGACTTTTTGAAGCACAAAGCAGGTTCTGTTTCTTGAAATCCTAAATGTTTTGCCAAAAAATAACAGGTAAGAAATTTTTTTCAAGGTGGGGGCGTCATCTTTGCTTTGCAAGGCTGTGCTGTACGAAGGTACTATACGTAAGAGTGGAAATGACAGGACGGAGGAAGACATGTCTTTGGAATTTCACTTGTTATCTTCTCTTCCCCCTTCAATTTCTGTCTCTTCCTTCCTCCATCCTACTAGGTAGTACAGTATAAAAGGAAGGGGGGGTTCCAATGTCTTCCCGATAGACAGAGAGAGAGAGAGAGAGAGAGGGACACGAAGAGACCAGACCCTACTCCTCCCACCACTTCCACTATCCAAATGCAGCTGGGTTCCTTCCTTCCTTCCCTCCTTTTCTCCTTCTGGACGACTCTCTCTCTCTCTTTCTCCCTCCTCTTGGGTTCCCAGAGCAACAAAAAAAACCTCTCGAAGGGAGGGACTTTTAGGAGGAGGGAGCAGCAGAAGACATCCTACACCTCCTCTCTTTTCCAGAAGGGGAAGACGGGAGGGGAGGGGGACAAAAGCTCCCTCTTTTCGCATGAGGTGGTCTCATGGGAGTGAGGCAGAGGCAGAAAGAGGAGGATTTTCATTCCTTCTATGGACGGGAGAGGTCCCTTGCATAAAGAGGAGGGGGGGGAAGAGGGGGTCGCCTTTAGTACGGACACACACACACACACCTCGCTTGTGAAAGAATTGCAAGCACAATGGCCTCTGGGCGCCTTTTCTTGGGATCCACACTCTAAAAAAAAAGCGTGTCCAAGAAGGAGAGCCCCTTTTGGAAGCCATTTTCTCTCCAAGCTGCTTCCTCCGATCACGGATCCACTTGTCCGCTGCTGTAAGGCGGTCCTGCCAGACTTTTTTTTTTTATGAGGAAGAACCCAGATTGCGTCTTAAACACCCATTTTTTGTTCATTTATAGTTTTGTTTTTTAAAAAATG
>JAAUYM010099414.1_pt1 | contig 15410 bp, 17 predicted proteins | sample 7278001 | NCBI WGS metagenome assembly JAAUYM01 (sample SAMN14350224, study PRJNA611818) | marine sediment metagenome | isolation source: surface marine sediment (1.8m) | place: French Polynesia: Moorea | collected 2018-08
AAAAGTCAAAAATGGCGGGTTCCAGAGAAACGAAATACGGGTAGATAATAATAAAAAAAAATTGGAAAAAGAAAAGAAAGAAAGAAATACGATTTGAAACGGCGGTTCTCCTTTTTTTCCTCGATATTTTCTTCCTTCCGTCGTTTTTCAGCGGAAGCTTCAAATATATCGAGATAAATAATTTGGGTTTTTTTGCTCTCTCTCTCTCTCTCTCTTTCTCTCTCCCTCCCTCCTTTCCTCTCCTCTTATAGCTCAAGGAGGAAAGAAAAAAAAACATCCGTGTTCTCTTTTTCCTGCTGTTCATAGATTTTTTTTCCTTGCCGGAAAGGAAGAGAGAGGGATTTGGGAAAGGGGGGGGGAGAAACATTGAGATGATGATGATATTTATGTGGTGTGTGGGAGCGCCTCCTCCTCCCACGCGTCATTGTCATCTTCAAGGGTGTCCATGTAACATTTGGGATGCGCTTTTTTTTTTGTCTCAATTGATAAGTTCCTCCTCCTCCTCCTCTTTGTCTCCTTCTCCGTCTCCTTGCACTTCTACTTCTGCCCCTCGCGTGCACTCCAGCGCCCCGGAACGGAACGAGCAGATCTCCAGGGGGCGCCGGGAGAGGGCAGGAGGGGGCGACAAGCTGCGTTTCCCAAATCTAGGCGTCGGTGTAGTACGAGTAATGATGAGAAAGAAAAATCTCGATTGAACTGAACCAAATCACCTGGGCAACGGTCAGTGTTGCCAAAGCCTTGCCAAAAAGTGAATGCTTTAATGATGACCAAAGATGCCAGATTTGAGGGGTTCAAGATCTGAATGTCAAATAATAATAAATTTTGTTGCCATCCTTAGCACCTTAGCTCCAAGTGCATAAAAAAAGACATTATATTATATAAACTTTTTGTTGAAAAATGCCACATTTGTCACTTTCGGCCATCTAAAGGTGCCAGTCAGCAACACTGTTAGCCACCTCCTTCACCTGATGTAGGCGCTCCTGGTCTGCCTCCTGGCCATGGCGCAGTGCCTCAGTCTGCGCATGCGCTCGACCGGGTCGACCCCGGCCGTGATCCACTCCTCCACGCACGGGTCCACCCCGCCCCTCTTCCCGAACCGGATGTAGTTGTCCTGCGACCGGCGCTTCCCGGCCGGCGACGCCCTCTTACCGAACCTGAAGGACAGACACAGGGGTTTTCAACTTCTTACTTCACTTCAGTAAAGAACCTTGAATTAAAAAAAAAAAACAAAAGTTAACTCTGATGTGTGCAACCGTGAGTGCAGGCCCACCTGATGAAGGCCTTCCCCTTGTTGTTCTTCTTTCCGAACCTGATGAAGGCGGAGTCGTCGGCGCGCTTCTTCCCGAACCGGATGTACCCGCTGTCCTTGGTGCGGCGCTAGGGGGAGGGGGGGTGAGGAGGAGGAGGGAGGAAGAGAGGACGAGGATGTACAGTGGAACTTTCACCAATTAAACTAAGTGAGAAAGAAAGAAAGAAGTTCACTAAATGGAAACTCTCTATTAAGGTGTAGGTACAGTGGAATCTCAGTCATGGCAAATTGGCGGTACGCTGGACAAAGTGGAAGAAAAGGAAGACGAATCGAATCGATGATCAGATATATTTTTAATGCGTTTTATCGGGGGGTGGGGGGAGGGGGAAGGCAAAAAAAAGGGGGAAAAAATTGGTGGCCAGCTACCGAATTCCACGAAGAAAATTATTTTACTAATCGATCAATCTGTGTGTACACTAGTACTACCTAGGTAGTCAAGAATTATACCCTCAGTCTTATGTCTAGTTCTCAAACCAGATTTACACCTTTCTCTTTGCTCAAAGTCCTATTTTCCACGTAGTGGATGCTACACTAGTCTACTACAGTATAACATATAATGTGCATAGTGAGGTGGCAAGAAGTCTCAATGAAGAGAAACTCGGGGTGACGGACGAATGTGGGTGGATGGGTGGAGTATGGTAAAAAAAAGTGGGGGGGGGAGGGGAGGAAGTCAGTGTGGCTTGCGTGCGTGCGTGTGTGCCAACCGTTAAATATGTACAGCTTCACGGAAAATCGTAGATCTATGAGCATGGCAAAACCTCTAATGTGGATAAATATGTACGTACAACCGCTATTTTCTTCACTACATGATTCCAAGAAGCTGGGTTTTTTTTCTTGTTGGCATGTCTGTTTTTTTTCTGTTAAACTAGATTTGGCCGCGTTGCTTGTGACCAAACCTAGCTAGCAAGGTTTAATATTCAGTGATTGCTGTTGTGTTTGTGTATTATAACTCACATTTCTATATTTGATTTTTTTTAATGGCAGAAAGTTGATCTCGAACTGTCTGGAACGTGGAAAAATGCAATGAAAGTGCATTTGTCCGCACTTCTGCGCATTTTGACAAGCTTTTTGCGCTTTTTCAGGGATAAGGTCTGGTCGCCTTGTTGTGTGCCTGACGCTACTGTACTATGTACTACATACGTAGCACTTGAAATCAAAAACCATCCGGTTTTCCCTTCTTCCTTCGTCCCGTCCTGGTGGTTCCAATCACCTGTTCTCGCATGCTCATCTCCGGAACCAGCCTTACTTCGTCCTCTTCCTCTCCTCCTCCTCCTCCTCCTCCACCTGTGGCACCGTCGCCGCTGCGCTTCCCGAACCTGATGTAGCCGGACTGCTTGGCGCGCTTGCCGGCCGAGGAGGAGAAAGCGTCTTCCACGCGAGACGACGGCGACCAGTACAGTGAAGCATCTGAAACAAACAAGCACAGGTACATTCTTTACCCTACCTACTACAGCACATCTATCTACAGTATAAAGTCTACTGTTTACTCTCTAGTAGCACCTTAGGACTACGTTTAACAACAACAAAGAAAGACATTCCTACGTTGTACATGTAGACCGCGGTGCTGGCGGTAAACTCACCGCCGTCATCCTTCAGCTGCGCGACGGCCGCGGCGTCGACGAAGAAGGACCCCACCAGGCAGGAAGAGAAGAAGAGGCCGCCGCACAGGAGCAGCGCGGACGAGGGGCAGCGCATGCTAAAATAGTGACAATACCGCGAGGTCGGAAAGTCCATTCTGGACTATGCTTTCCACTTTCCACCAGCCGGTAAATACAGTAAGAGTAAATTAAAGGAAACAAGTTTACATCAAACATTGTTTGCTAGGAACTTGAGAAGGATGGAAGATGGGCCGCAGGGGGAAGGGGGGGGGGGCGCGGACGGACACAAAAAGTCCACCATGTCAAAGGACGTCTTCCTAGGGGAAATTTTTTTGAAAGCTTTTTTCTTTTTCTCTCTCTTTTTTTGGCACTACCACCTCCTTAGTCTTTTTTTCTCGCACGACTAGTCCGTGAGAATTGCGTGTCACATTTGTCTCCGTTAGAGTTAAGAAGACGAGGCGGGGGAAAAAAAGGACTTTTAGAGATCTAAATGTGCAAAGAACGTGTCTTGAAACTGCACACGGATCTGAGTCATATGGGGCAAGAATAACAGTGACGCGACGACAAATAAGCGATGTTTAAGACCGCGACGCTCGCAGCGGAATTGCTGACACTGACGCAAGCGAGGCACATGGCCTTTAGGTTGGGGCACACGATGAAGGGAGCTTGAAAAAAAATGCTGTTAAGTACGTACGTCCATGCATTGCTTGCCTGCGTGAGCAACCACAGCTTGATTTACTGGTAACAACTCCTAGATTTTAGGCCTACCCAACCAACAACGCCCTCTTAATATATTCCAACTAAAGCTCCAAAAAAGTCTGCTTCCATTTTTTAGACCTCAGTTTAGGTCAAATTTTGTAAATATGTGCGAACTGAGCATACAATTCAGTGCCAAACATGGACAAAGACTTATGCAAGGTGTTACGAGTATTTTTCTTCTGAGCTTCCATTTTGCATCCCACCCTTGTTAGTTGGGTTGTTTTTCGAGTAACAGAGTCGATTAATTGTTTGCTTTTTACCCCTCTCCCATCTCCCAAATTACTACCTCACTTCTGTGAATTAAAGTGCGCGCAATTATCCTTCTCTCACCTTTGGTCCTTTCTTTCCTTTCTCCTCCTCTCCTCTCCTCCCTCTTCCTCTTCCCCTTCCTCCCAAGAGGAGCCACACAAAGAAGAACAAAAAGGGGAGTCTCTCTTCCTCTCTCTCTTCCTCCTCCCCTTCCTCTTCCTCCTCCTCCTTTTAAGATCTGTCCGGTGCCCATGAGAGGAGGAGGGATTCTTATACTCTCTCTTTCTCTCTCTTTTCAGAGAGCGTTTTCCCACGAACCTTTCCTTCCCTCCCTCCCTCTCCCTCTCATCCCTCTCTGCTTTTCCTCATGACATCAGCAGGGGCTTCATCGCATCCGTTTACGCGACTTGCTACACAAGCAAATAGGGTTTGCACTTTCATTTCCTATTTCAAGGCGACACAAGTTGATTGAACCACAGACTCACAAGCTCGGATAATTGAGAAATTGAGGGTGTCTCCCGACCTGTCGAGTTCGACTGTATTTAGCACGGTACTGTTATTTCTATGCGTCCTTTTAAGCCTGGCTCAACCCACTGTGTTAGTATTGACCCGCTTGTCTACAATCTCCCCTCCCCCGTTCATCAACAACATCCTCCTCCTGATGCATGACCTGTTCGAAGCTGACGTACAAGATGCTGATCATGGTGGGGGGCAGAGAGGAGGTCGGGATACAACTTTACGAGTGTTTTCATACACCATTCCCTCACATCTCTGGGGAGGGAGGTCACGTCCTCCAAGTTATGTCCCAAGGAGAGCGCAAATAGGAATGAAGAAACCAGGAGAAACTTTTACGAGTAGGGCAAAAAAAGGAGGAAGATATAGGTACTAGCCTTTTACGGCTTCATGGCACAAGACCCACTTGCTACTGTACTACCACCTACTGGTATATCAGCTAAGAAAATACGGTTGCAGAACATCCTTCCCCGTGATGTCAAGACGAATTCAATTTGGGAAAGAGGAGGACGTGGAAATGATCCACTACACACTACGAGTACTACGTAGCGGTAGTACGTAGGTACACGCTCGGCAGATTGCTCTGGGGAGGTGCCGAGGGAATTTCGCCACTTTTCTCGAGATCATCCTCCCTCCTCCCTCTCTCTCTCCTTTTCCCACTCGAGTGTGATCACTTTCTTCATCCTCCAAACCTGTAGTATTTAGCAGTCAGAGAACCTGAGATCTTATTTGGTCCTCCGTAAACCAACCCACAAGTTCAAAACTCAGCTTCCTTTATTTCGTTGCGTCTTAAAACGTGTAGTAGTAGCAGCACAACTTAAGTATTTTGGCCTCATGATCAGGGAAAGAAAGAAACAAAAAAAGCATTTAGAAGAACACACAGCGAAAACCATATTTCTCCCTTAAGAATACATAATACCTTCTTAAATAGTAGTACGAGTACATAGCTCGAATCTAGCAACAGCAGTACAATTTTTGTACTACGCTTGCACTAATAGCATCAACAAAAAATCAAATCTTTTTCTTGTTAACGGGAGGGTGGAGGTCGGTCCCTCATTGTGAGAATCAATAACTTTAAAACATTAAGGCCAATTTTTCCATCTTCCAACTTTGCGTTCTCGAAGAAAAAAAAGGGGGCAAAAGAGATGGAAGATTCGCATATGAAACATAAAACTTCAAAAAAGGAAGCCTCCACATACGTACCAAAAAAAAAAATACCGCACAACGATTCTTATGATAATCTTCTCCCACACTCATTCAGAACGGTGCGCTGATCTTTCTGCTGCTCTGCACTTTGTAGGTGGCCGGGTCCTGCGTGGGTTTCAGGTGCCGGATGAGTCGCCGGATGGCCCTGCAAATACAAGACACAGTGAGACTCCAGCCCCGACCGGACATTCTGGAGAGGTCTTCTCAAGTGCTCCCAATTTAGAACTCGTCGGAACCAAGATTATCTGAAGACTTCCAGCATCACTTAGTCCTAAAGTCTTTGATTGACACTCTATTCCCCCTTTTTTTAGGAACTTCATTTAGTACTTATGACGTAACAATCAAAGTGTCTGGGCGGGAGTGTCTGGTTTAATCTTCCCGCTATCTCTCACCCACCCACCTGACTCCCTTGCTGGTCTCGCAGGTCATGACGAGGATGTCCTTGGACGGGTCCCCGTCCTCGGACGACTCGGCCTCCAGCGCGATTCTCGTCGACATGTGGAACTTCATGTCCTTCTCGGCCACCTGATCGAACACCAGCAGGCTCTTCGTTTCCTCGTCAAACGTCAGCGTCGTCACAACTAATCTGGTGGGGGGAGGGAAGTTAGTTACGTGCTTTTGAAAGAAGATGTTGTCCTGCACACGCCTCGCTCACCTCGGGTCCCAGTCGTCCAGCAGCTCCGGCTTGGCCTCCTCCAACATGAACTTGTTGGAGGTCATCTTGTAGTTCCTGCACTTGTAGCCCTTGATGCTCTTGGCCTTGATGCTGGAAAGCGAGCAATCGTTGGGAGCCTGTTCAAGGCGAACGTCGAGATTCCTCCTCCTGCCCATCCCATCTCACCTGGTCTCGGTGAGGATCTTCCAGCACTTGTCGATGTCCTCGTAGATGGTGATCATGAAGTCCGACCTGAGCACCATCTGGGCCATCAGCGGGGTCACTCCGATCGCTGCCAGATACTTGTCGTAGTTCTACAAGAGAGACGACATTGAAATTAAGTACAGCAAGTACAGTATAACACGTGACGGAAAGCCATTGTTGGACTAGACCGCCCCCTGCCCCTCCAGCTCCTCCTTCTCCGCCGCCTCAGGTGATATCCCTCTACGCTCGAATTCACAAGTTGACCTTTTCCATATCAGAGTCACGCATCTCATACGTCGGGGTTTTTTTTTCGGGACTCTCTAGCTGCAAGGCTGAGGGGGGAGTAAAATTTGGAAACTGCGCTGATTTTTTTTTCTTTTAAGAAAGAGAAGAAGAAAAGTCTTTCAAGTTTCTTTCGGTTTCCTCCTTTGTTGCTGTGATGCCGCTCTTCCCCTCTCCCCTCCCTTCTTCCTCTTTCCCTCAAGGGATAAGGAAATGATATACGGGAAAAGTGGAGTCTCCAGGCCTTCCCCCTGCGGCAGTTCAGCGCGAGCTGTGACAAGGCCTCCTTCATCCTCCCTCTCCTCCTCCTCGCCATGGAGACAAGGACACGGAGTGAGATGCAGAAAAGGGGGAGGGAAGGAGGGAGGAAAGATGTGAGAGATTGTCATCCTCACACTAAACCATGAGCATCCCCAACGCCTGGCCTCGCGTCGTGGCTTGGATTCTTCTTGCATGTACGGTACGGTACTAGTTACGTACCTGGTTTGAGATGAGCCTCCACGATCCCTCGATCGGGTAGAGCTCGTTCCTGTTGGTCTGCGGCGGGTCGGTGACGATGTTCCACGGGAGGATGTCGGTCTTGCTTCTTAGCATCTCCACCTCGGAGTCGCACTCGCTCGGGGTGGCGGACGGCGGCTCCGTCGCCGGCGGGGAGTCCTCCTCCTGGATGGAGTCGATCCGCAGCTTCAGCCGGCCGCGGGTGCTCTGCTGGTAGTGCAGCTGCTGCAGCTGCTGCCTCCGGATCTCCCTCGTCTGGTCCTCGATCATCTTCGGCGGCGCGGACATCTTCTTCTTGGCTCCCATCGCGGCGGCGGAAGCGGCGGCAGGCGGACACGGCAACTGCTTGTTCCCGATCTCGGACAGGACGTTGTCCCCGCCGCTGCTGTTGGCGACGCTGACGCCGTTGCTGTGGTTACCGTTGGCCACGTTGGCCACGCTGTTCTCGTCCTCGCTGATGCTGTTGTCCCTGTTGAGCGACTCGCTGCTGCCGCTCATCTCGCTGTTGCTCCTGCTGGCGGCCACGCTGGACGCCGCGGCCGCCGCGGCGTCCTCGGTCGCGGAGGCGGACGGCGCCGCAACCTCCACCGTCATCTGGATTAAGAAAATAAAAGAAGTGATAATGAATCATAGCTTGAATCATACTCGATCAAGGAAGTGTGGTATTCTCGACCTGCCGTCAAACTTACTCTGAGGGCTTAGTGGTAGTAAGATAGAACCAAGATTTCTTCTTTGATCCTGCCACACCCCTTGCACTTAGATCCTCTGATCCTGGATTCGACTTTTCTCGGGGTAGTACTTCGATCTACCTATGTCCCACTCCACAGGTGTCTCTCCTCTCCTTCCCTTCTCTGAGGCCAGTCACGTTTGATCTGGCGGTAGCCGCGGCGGCCGCGCCCGACTTTTATACCGGCGTCGTCTCCGCCGCCGTCGTCGCCGCCGCCGTCGCCCCCGTCGCCGCCGTCGCCGCCGCTCAGGTAGGCCTGGACAGTGGCTGTGGGCATGCGTATAGGAGGAAGGTTGAGGTCGCTTCTTCGGGGTGCTGCGCCGCGGCCTCTCAGGATTCGGCCTCGTTTAATACCCGCCTTCTTTTTTTCGAGCGGTGTGGGGAGGGAGGGGTGGAGAGGGATGTTGCGAGTTCGCGGGCCGCATGTGGCCCGCGAAATTCAGAGCTTCTATATGTAATTGCGAGCACATATGGTAGACAAAGCACAGTAATGGCATGTTTGGAATTGTTCGGCCTTTCCCCTTGGGTCCAGAAAGAAGCTTTCATTAATGCGATCAGCTTTTCCATATTTACGCATGCCTAGGAAGGTGTTTGACCCGTGGTCTAGAAAAGTTGGACAATTTCGTAGTTTCTAGTAGCAGGAAGGAGAAGGGGGAGGAATTGTTTGGGCGGAGGCGAGGGAGGGGGAGGAGGAAGAGCGCATGCTAGTAGTACGAGATGCGCATTCTTTTCCCTTCCTTCTTCCTCGTGTCTAGAGATGTCGGGTGCTGCTTTCTACCCCCTCCCCCTCCTCCTCCCTCTCCTCCTCCTCCTCCTCCTCCTGGCGAGCGTAAAAATTCCGACGTGAGAAAGGAAGACGCGGACTATTAAAGAGCGCGAATGAGAAACAACAAATCGGGCGGCGATCTCTTGAGGAGGAGGGGAGGAAGGATCAATAGTTCGATTTAAGATGTGTCCTAGTAAAAGTTTAGTGGAACGCCTTGTTAGCAGAAGAACCTGTTGCCACAAAAAGTCTCAAATAAAAAGAGAAGAAGGAGAATCAATCCAGATACAGCAAAGCATGCAACAATGAATGTATTCTCGTTAAAGTCGTCCTTCCCAAAAATGTCCTTGGTGTTTTTTTTCTCTCTCTCTCTCTTTCTCTCCGATTTGGGAGGACGCCTGTTACGCGGGCGGGGAAAATTTCGCGCGAATGAAAACCGCCCCGCCCCGCCCCGCCCACTCCCTCCCTCCCTCTCCCCCCCCTTCCTTCGCGGTCATAGCAAGTGCGATTTTTACGACCCAGGTCAATGCCACCCACCAAAGTGTGCGAATGTGTTTTCTTATCGTGGCACGCTCCAGTTGCATCCGCGGGGAAGGTCTCCCTCTCCCCTCTCCCAACCCTGTCATCAATTAGACACCTTTCTTGATGCTCTGTTTGTTTTGGTGGCATCAAGGATATTCAAGGATGCATCCTTCTTACCGCGGTTATATATGCGAATTCTCACATCTTTCTTCTCTCTGTCCCCAAATCCCCCCCCCCTCCCTGGAGACGCCAATGAATGGAGACAAACATTGGAATTAATAGGCATTCCTGGCGGCGGCGGCACCGGCGACGGCTGCATGAGAATCTTCCCTCCTGCAGGGATTCGTGGGAATAAGAGGATGAATTTGCTTCGGCCCAAAAGCAAAACGAAATTCTCACGAGGAAAAGAAAGAGACCTTAATGAGGTCCGGAGGAACAAAAAAAAATCTAGGCCGATCTTGGACACGCGAAGACGAAGGTTGTCGGAAACTCGATGAGGTTCCCATTCCATTCCATCCATCCTCCATCCCAAATATTCCGAATTCCCCAGCTTGTGGGGGAGAGGAGGGGGGAGTTTCACCCCTCTTCTTCCTCCTCCCGCCTAATCACGCCCTTCTGTCGCCAGGGCATCTCCTGACCCTCCTCACCCCACTCCCTCCTCCTTGTGAGGCTCAGTTTCGAGCTTCCCCAAATCTGTCCTCCCAATCTCCTTCCTTCCTTCTCCTTTCTTCCTCCAGGGCACCAACAAGCGCGGCGGGGGAGGAGGAGTCAAAGGAGGAGTCAAAGGAGGAGGAGGAGGAATTTTGACGACTTGTTTTGTACGGTAGATCACAGCGGCTCTCTGAAGAAAATCGGGACAAGAAATCTTGGTGCTACATATTAGTACAGTATTTGCAACTTTGCGTCATAATCGCGTTTGGCCCATATTGAAAGCCACGCATTTGATTCTCTTCCCTCCTCGCCGCGGTGGATATTAGAGGAGAAAGGAGAAAGCAGCAATAAAGGAGAGAATGCGGAAAGAGGAGGAAGCAATGACAGATTCGTTTCAGTTCCACCCTCAGATCGCGTTCTCCGTCAGGGAAATTTTCTGTTTTCATTTCCGTCTGGCGTTCGTCCATCATTGGCGCTAAACAGACCCCCCCTCCCCCCCCTCCCCTTCCCTCCCCTCCAGGTAGTAGTAGTACAGTAGTATTGTCCGCATCTGATATTTAGCACCCACCTTCATTCCCTCCCTCTCATCCCTCCTTGCTTGCCCCTCCTATTTACTCTGGCCCCTCCCCAGGTAAACAGACAATTGCATTCCTTTTCCTCGCCACGCCTCACTTCCTTCTTCCTGTTTCCGGGGGAGGGGGAAGGGGAGGGGAGGGTAAAGGAGAGGAGAGAGCATTTCTGATTTCAAAAGGCTAGAGGAAAGGAAGGTCTGACAGATGGGCTATTTTCGACCAAAGATGTTTTTATTCTTCGTGAAAAAACACGGGGATAATGATGGAAGTTTGCTTGTTTGTTTTTCTCTTTGTGCGTATGAGGAACTCACGTGAGAGCATACTATATGAGATCTTGCCTTGAGTTTTGGTTCTCTTTTATTACAGAATCGTCCTCCGAGGATGATTTTGGATAGTAAACAGAGCATTGGCAAAATGCCCCGCAAGAAGCGCCGCTCGCGCTTGAAGCGGACAATTTTCTCTCTTTTTCCTCTCCTCTGCATACCTGGCTAAGGAGATGAGCTCTCGTTTCACCCGAGCGATGATTTGACCCGAGCCCAAGGACACGGATCAACAGCGAGAGAAAGAAGAAGATAAGAAATTCGAGGGGTCGTAGTTATAAGGGCGGAGGAGGAGGAGGAGGAGGAGGAGGAGGAGGTAAAAAGGAATTCTCTCCTCACGAAAATGTAGACTTTTTTCCTCACTGTTGCTTCAAAATTCCTTCTGTAGGGGGAGAGTGGCTCTGAGCGTGGCCAGGAAATATTTTTTTCGGGAGAATGCGCAGGCTATTTGGCACGAAATTTTTTTTAAAACTCTGAGTGGGGAAGGAGGGGAGGGAGAAAAAGTGCTAAAAAATTTTCCTCTTCTTTCGTGGGCTGAGTGACAAATTTGACCGGAGCGAGAGAAATGCTACGTGCTTTTTTTTTTGCCCGGTTAAAAATTTAAAGGAAGTCAAGAAGTAAAAAAAACTGTGACATTTTTCTCCTGATGATGGTGACATGTCATAAGAGGAGGAAATTTGGCAGCGGATTTTTTTATTGAGATTACGCGAACAAACGCTGTGGTTGATTGTGACTGCAACAATTAAACTTTTGGTCTGACTTTTATGACATGGACGACATCAGCAGCAGTGGTAGCAAGAGCAGCTTTCTCCTCCTGCTCCTCTTATTTAATCCCCTCCTGTTTCATCAGCATCCCTTGTTGCGGGATGACCGGAAACGTGTATCTCACTATATAGCAGCATCTCCCCTCTGCACACGGCACTACGCTAAAGAGCTACATAGGAGCAGAACCTCAGACGATATCTGTCCACCTCTCATTCATGTACGTGTCTGAGCCGACCTGCCCCAAAAGATACCTAGCGCCGAACCTGCTGCTACTGCTGCTGCTGCTGTTGCTGCTGTCCCGGTGCTATCAGAGCAATCTTTCAAGACCCCGCCTTTGAGAATGACTGCTCGTCACTTTCAGGGGAGAAAAATGTCAAAAATAGTCATAATTTTACGGAGCAAACTGTTGCAATGGCAAATCTACGTACGGTATACTGTATCGTTATATACTGTACAGTTTTTTTTAAAGAAAGATCAGACTCTCCTGCTGCCTGCTGAGAAGAGAGAGGGGTCGAGAAGTATCAACTTCGTGAAAGCATTCTCTTCTCCTGTTTCTCCTCCTCCTCCACCTAGGGTACCTGTCAATGACCCAGAGGGAAGAAGTGACGGGATGAGGATGAGGATGAGGATGAGGAGGAGGAGGAGGAGGAGGAGAAGGAATTCTCTCCAATGTTCAAGTCGGTGCTTCCTTCCCTCGTCTTGGGTCGTCTTTGTCTTAGCCGTCTGCATGGTGACAGCAACGCTGATATCGGGCTTGGGCTCTGCCTCACAACTTCTGTAAACTTTAATCTTGATTTTTTTCATTAGAGCATTTGGCATTTATGCAAATTGCATATTAATCTGGTGCGTGCTGCGAACATAATGCTCCCTCCATGTTTATGAACACTGCGATGAGAGGCAGTTTTTTTTGCCACAGCAAATTTGTCTGGATATATGATGACAGGTCGACCCACATCCACTCTCAGACTGGGTTGCTCATTAGCAACTTTCTTTTTTTCTCCTTCTTCCTCGTTCTCTTCCTCCTCCTCCTCCTCCTTGGCACCTCAAAAGCAGTTTTGTCATCTCCTCCTCCCTTCCTCAACCTACTTCTCTCTCCTTTCTTCTCAGGAAATTAATCGGACCCCCCCCCCCTTACCCGCCCCCTTAAAGATTCATTTTTTTCTTCTTCTCGTGAGTCTTCGAAACGAGCTGACAGATAAAAAGAATTCTCCACTTTTTTCTCTTCTCTTTCTCGTGCTTGTGTGTGTGTGTGTTTGGGGTCAGGAGGGAAGAACAAAAAGAGCCTTGATGCCGCCGCCGCCGCCGCCGCCGCCGCTGCTGTCGCTTCTCCTCCTGTCTTGAGATTCCTGTCAAGTCTGATGAGAGGAGACAGTTTAAAAAACCCACGAGAGAAGGAGAGAAAAGAGTGAAATCTTTACTTATTGAAGTCTTTCAAGTGACCTAAAAGTACAGCAGAGTTAAGCTGTAGTTTATCTTCAATCAGAGTTTATAATAACATTTATTTTATTCTTCATAAATACAAATATACGCGTCTCCTTCGAAGAGATTCCATCCTTAGAGACGCAAAGGTGATAATACGATATCGCCTTTCCTCCCTCTCAACTTCTCCCAAGACAAAGGGCAGATAAAGCGTGATGGGTCCAGAAGAGACCGTGGAACGCAGCCATGGAACCAGAGAACACTTCAAGGTTAAACAGTGTCTGCATCATTTGCTTACCCATTTAAGGCAAGAGGAACAACTAGGAGAAAACCTTTCCAACACCGCCATGCTTCCCCTCCCCTCCCCAGGAAGGAATTAAGCAGAGGTCAGCCAGGTTTTCGACACAACAATAAAGATTCGGCCCATTTGCAGGGACGAGGTGAACGGGGGGAAAGGAAAGAGAAATTGTGCTAAAGGTGAAATTCCTCTGCGGGGGAGGGAGGGAGGGAGGGAGGAGGAGGAAAAGGGGGGGAAGAAAGTAACGAGAAAAAGGAATCTGAAAATCGCACGTGCACGCGTGGTCAAATCAGGCCACCACAATCTGACCTTGGCAAACAAGCAAATGACCCTTCTACGCAAGGTAAATGAACCCCAAGAGAGGCACTATAGGTTAGGTGAAGGCGTGAAGGCTGTTCAGATCTATCCGGTACGACTGGAAGAAGGTGGAGGTCTTAAACAGGGGAGGGGGGAGAGGATATCCTTTCTTTGTGTCCATTCATGCCCACTTCCACTGTTGCTTTTTCCCCTCCTCCCGTGGGTGTGCCGGGGGGGGGGAGGAAAGAAAGAGAAGCCCTCTCTGCTCATGAATGATGGATGCGGGAGAGGGGTCTCGCACAAGTGGAAGGAGGAGGAGGAGGAGGGGCAGGAGGAGGAGGAGGAATTATGCATTGAAACAGATTGGCTGTCTCGCTCATGGAATATCATCGATGGCGCAAGCATGGGAACAAGTAGTGAAAAGAACGACAACCGACATTTCGCAGAATTCATGTTGTCTCCGTGATAGACTATCTTAATTATAGCTTTGTTGTGTTTTCACTGTCTCATAGTTTATGTTAATTATGATTTATGCTATCTTAATCAATGCTTGATCTATTTTGTCATAGTTTATCTTAACTATAGTGATGTTAATTATAGTTGATGTTATCCTAATCATAGAAAATCAGCGACCTTTTTGTTTGGTTTGTTTGTTTGTCGCACCCGGAATTTCGAGATTTGCGGTCTGGTTGCATGCGTAAATGTGCGTGACCGCCTATGGAAGCGTGACTATACAGTTTGTATCGCACTTGCCACCAAGGGCTTTCTTCTCTGGTGAGAAAAACGAGACAAAGTTGCAAGCAAACACTTGTTGCAACATGGAAGGAGGACAAGAAATGGGTTTAATTAAAAGTTGTGTTGAAAGAAAGAAAGAAAGAAAGAAGAAAGAAAAAGTAGTACTGCAATGCAGTGTCCAAAAATGAAAGAAGACAGTGGTAGATACGTAGTACGGCGAATCAGGCTAAACAGAAAGTAACAAATTGGCAAAAAAAAACCCTCACATGTTTTGTCTCAAGAGTTGTGCAGTCTTGTGAAATTGTCGGACACAGAGTGCAGGCAGCTTCAAGCAAGTGAAGAGTTCTGTGGAGGACAAATTATGGTATGAGAGGAAGTTTTAATTGGTCACATAGAAGATATCGCAGAAGCGTTTGACAGCAAGTTTGTCCGTGTCCCCACGTCTCTCAGAGAGACAGATGGCTGCACTTTTACAAGCAGTCCTTGGCACACATGTCTCAGTGAAGTTAGGAATGCCTGTTTATGTTTTTGTTGCAAATACTAGTGGGACAAATTGGCATGCCTCACGAGCGTCAACGATGGCAATCTCTCTGTCTCTCCAGTAATTTGCAAGAAAAGACGAGACGAGAGAGAGAGAGACTTGCCTGACTTGTCTTCTCCTCTCCTCTCCCTCAGAGTGGCCAGGTGGACAATCCCGGGATCTTCTTGGTTTAAAAACTGTTGATAAAAACGCGTTAGCACAACCATCCTTTTAAAAAGTTACTACTAGTAGGTGGTTATTTTTTAGTTTGTCGCTATTTTTCAACTTAAACTTTTTGCTGCTAGACCTGAATCTGGCCATTTCTAGGGGGTGGACAGACTACTTCAGCTTTCTAAGACCTGGCAACCGTGCTTTCTTTTTCTCCTTTCCATTGTTGTCCACCACTTCATCCCCACCCTCCCCTCCTCCGTCCGACGGCGACCTTGCCGGGCAAAAAACAAGAGATCTTGTGCGTACGCGACGCCTTGTGTGTGTATCTCAAGGAGGAAGGAGGAGGGGGGAGGAGGAGGGGGGAGGGAGTTCAATGC
>JAAUYM010038478.1_pt1 | contig 15405 bp, 17 predicted proteins | sample 7278001 | NCBI WGS metagenome assembly JAAUYM01 (sample SAMN14350224, study PRJNA611818) | marine sediment metagenome | isolation source: surface marine sediment (1.8m) | place: French Polynesia: Moorea | collected 2018-08
ATCCGGAAATCTAATTATGGCAAATTTTTGACGAAGTATGTCTTCAGTTTGCCATAATTGTGAAACGGATATTAGCGAAAGTTCGCTAATATCCAAAGTTTTATTTCTTCATTTTGATATGAAGCAAAAGCATCATTTCCGGGGTATTTAGTGCACAATATCCTGTCCTCAAAACATATGCACTCCATGCACAATAAATTGTTGTCACATGAAGCGCTAATGATTAAGGCAAAGATTGTGAGCAACATAATTGTGATCATGTTGAACTTCAACTACACAATGAATAGGCAGTGATACAAAACGAAAAAGACCATATTGTAATACGATTGTTTTGCGAAATAAATTTCTTTTTATGATACGGCATAAAAGGTTTATCTTGTCTAAACAACATAATTCCTGTTTTTCGTTTAAACAGACCAAACCAATGTGGAGCTTATCAAAGTAAAAAATGGCTTTTCATCTTGTCACGGTTTAATGTCCAAATAAACAAAAAAATGTGTGAAGCTTATCAAATAAAAATCATTTGATCTTGACTTTTAAAAACATTCGAGATATTCATTACATTTATTTTTGTGAAATATTTTTTGAGAATAAACACCTATGCAGACAGATTCTTTGAAAAAAATATAATTTCTTACTTTTTTTAAACATATTCTTATCCTAATTTTTTATTCCCTTCACTTCGTCCTGTCACTTCGTCCCTTTTCACTTCGTTCAAGGACACTTTCACTATACGCATACGCGTTCGATGTCAATCTATTATCTTTTGTATCTGTTCCGAGACATTTTTGTATCTGTTCAGACACATTTTTTTTTACCGGTTCTAAGACATTTTTACGAGCTTTTTTCAAGAGCGTTATGAGGGGGGGTTTAGTCGTTAGGTCAATCAACTTGTACTCTCGTATTCGTACTCCCCCACTTGTACTCTCGTATTCGTATTCTCCCCCCTCGGTGTAATCATGTAATCGAGGTCGTTGTCCTGGTGTAAGCATGTAATGTCGTTGTCGCCATGTAATCAAGGACACTTAGGCCACTTTTTGGCCGTCGACAAAAATCACCGACGTTATCACAAAGATTTCTGTGGGAAAACTGGCTATATATTAGTTTGATTTCGGTTCAAAAGACAAGACGAATTGGAGGACGCCAAAAGCCGCAAGTGGAAATTGAAACAACTCAACTTCTATAGAAGACGTCTGAAATCTATTAGGAAGTTTGCAAGGTAAGACTTTTGATAAAAAAATTTCTCTAAGTAAAATAAACTTTTTCCTTTAGACGTTTACTTATAAAAAAATTATTTTAGATAGTATTTTTACAAAATAAAACTTTTCTATTTTTACGCGCTAAGTTATATTAAAAAAATCTATTTCCAATAATTTTTTCTAGAATTAAACCAGAGGAAAAAATTATTTTAGATGGCTTTTGCAAATAAACTTTTTCTATTTTTTACACGCTAAGTTATATTAAAGGAAAAAATTTCTTTCTAGAATTAAACTAGAGGAAAAAATTATTTTGAATAAGGATTAAACTAGAACTTTTCAAATAAATCTTAGCTTTTTACTAAAAGAAAATTTTATTTTAAATTATTTTGTAGAAAAAAATGGATCATTCTTATTCAATTAACAAAGAAAAAGAAAAAGAATATATTGAAATGATAAAATACTGCAAAACAGTCATTCGAGAACTACTTGTGAATGAAGCAGATGTAGAAGATTTCCAACTAATGCAACGTAGATTGTTCAAAACACACCTCGATTATGTTCCAGTGGACCTATCACATGCGGGAATAAATCATTTTCTAAATTATATTATAGAGAAAAAATACAGTTTGAAAAACATAAGGTATTTTTTGGAAGTCTCTGATGAAATGAGAGCTTGGTGTGATGTATTATTTTTTAACACGGGAAGACATTATATTAACTATTGGATTACAAATCAACGTATAATATCAAAAGAAAAACTAGATTATTATTGTAGAACGGCCATAAGAGATTTTCTTAAAAATGAACGAAAACATTTACTTTGTTGGAAACCCGATCGTGGTCTAGCTGATTTTAACATAATGCAAGCAAATTTGAAGAAAAAGGACTGTCGTTACACTATAGTGGATCTTGAGAACGATGAAAACATAGATGACTTTATTGAATGTCTGATATCAAACGTAAATACTTTGCAAGATTTACAAAGTATCATATTGACGGGAATAGCTCAAGATACGAAAGCATTTATTTCATACTTTTTTGATGTGGAGTATTTTTGTGAATATTTAAGTGATGGGGGTTTAGTTACAATTTCTGATATAGTTTAATTTTTCCCCAAAAGATTTTAATAAAAAAGATTTTTAGCAAATCCCTTACGACTAGTATTTTTGTCTATTCCAGTTAGTCGTCACTAGGTGCCGCAGGTTCAAAGATATATTCAAAGTTGAACTACAAGATTTTTCAAGGCAAGAAGAAAATCAAGATATGGAAAAATATCGTTTTCCCCTTTAAAAAATCTAGATTGAAAAGTAATGGAACTTTATTTATATAACTGTGCACGAATTTTTCTGATTCGTAGAGCTTTAAAGCAAGAACGAATTGAAAATTGTCTAGCGTGTATTGAAAATGAACAAGAAAGTCAGTTTCCTCATATGACTGGTGATGGTAGTGGATGCATGGACACTGAAGTTCACCAAGGAATATATCAGCGAGCTCTTGATAATGTTAAAGAATGGGACATTGAATTTCTTTTCGCAAATCTAGTCTCTGTTTTTAACGTTATTAAAGAAGTAATAGAGGAAAAACCTTACGAACATTCAACACCTTTGTTTGGTGAAAATTTAAGGCAAGCCATAGTAGGACAAGAAAACGATTCTCAATCAAAATACATTGAACAAATGGATGTTTTGTGTTCCTTATTACGAAACGAAGTTCCTCCAAATTTGTAATAAACGAAATGGATACTTTTTTTCATAATATTGCTAAATTGTATATGTGGAGAAAAGCTTATAGTGATAATAAAATTAAACTTTGCGAAGGATGTGCTTTAAATGAGGGAAATCAATTAGCGCATTTAGAAGGATGTCTATGTAAAGACTTGGATATTTTTACCTTAGAGAAATCTCTTAAAACTATTTCACACCAAGATGTGGATACGTTGTGTTGTAATCTTATTCGTTTATGTGCCACTTTACAACAAGCTTTAGAACAAGAAAAGGATTTAAGCGAAGTGAAATTCAAAGATATACTTCACAAGACATATAGTGATATTTATACGGATGAAATTATAAATTTATGCGAAGATCTAGTGTTTTCGAGTAAGTATATTTATACTTCATAATGGAATTAGAAGCTAGCACTTCCGACAATAGACAGAAAACGTTTTGGAGAAATCCACCCGAACAATATGATCTTCCTAAAGTATTTAAGGAATGGAAACATATAATAAAAAATATCTTGGAAATTGAAACCGAAGAACTCCCTTCCAATTTGTACGGTTATAAGTTTCAATTGGACCTTCAAGTGACATTAAGAAAATATTCCTATAAAGATAATGGTGAAATCGAATCGGTGCAAGAAGTAGATCCACATTTTTTGAGTCAAAGTTATCGTTACGACGACGAATCATATAACGAAGACCTTAAAAAAATGTACAATGAAATTGAAAATGCTTTTGACGCTTTTATAAGTTCTGGAAGTGGTTGGCATCTACATAAAATCTCTAAACAGAAACTCAAGTTGTATAGATTCAGGAAATTGATCGGAGGTACGCGTATAATGGCTTTACCCCCCTTTGTTAGACATAAAAGGGCCTGTGTGAGTGTTAAATGCGATGATGAAAAGTGTTTTCTCTATTGTTGTCTAATGGGCGTTTACGACTTATACCGAACAAGACATGTACCATCGCGGAAAATGTTTAATTGTTATTCGAAACATTTCAACACTTCTTGTTTAACTTGGCCGGTAACACTAAGTCAAATACCTAAATTTGAATCGTTAAATAGCGTTTTGAGTATCAACGTATTTAGCCTAGAGGGGAAAGAAACAATAGTTCCCATTTATCACACAAAAAACAAGCAAAAGGCTAACCAAAAATGTGTAAATTTGTTATTGTATAAGGAACATTTTTATCTCATTAAATCACTTTCCAGACTACTTTGTTCTCAGCTATCTAGTAGGAATAAGAAATTTTATTGTCATTATTGTCTATCTTCTTTTTGGAAAAAAGAATCTTTGGACATGCATAATATCATATGTCAAAAGAAAGAACAACTTTTAACCTTACCTCCAATGGAAAAATCGACAATTTTTTTTGATAAATTTGCTCACATGTTTCCTCTAGCTTTCTCTATTTATTACGACATAGAAGTATTACTGGTAAACAAAGATGATAGTAAGGAACATATACCCATAAGTGTATGTTCCTATACTCATTGTGTTGAGGAAACTTATTCACAACCTCCTGTTGTATTTACGGGTCTAGATTGTATTGAAGAATTTTTAGATCATTTGAAATTAGAAGGATCTAGAATTAAATGTGTACTCGATCAAGTGTATGAACCAATAAGTACCAACGAAGAAGATATGAAGCGATATCACTCTGCGACTAAATGTGAAATTTGCGGTCAAAAGTTTAGTAATACCATTACTAAATATATGGATCATAACCACCTCATACCCCCTAGTAAAGGTTCAAACTTTAGATACGTAACGTGCAACACGTGTAATTTAATTCATGGTAAAAGAATATTTAAGATACCCGTAATTGCTCATAATGCCATGAAATATGACATTAACCACGTTATCAAGAAAATTAAAGGAAAGGACAGAATATCCGTCATCGCTAGAAACAGTGAACAGTTTATAAGTGTAAAATGGTTAAAATGTTTTTATTTTATAGATTCGCTTAATTTCTTGCAAGGTTCATTAGATTCACTATCGGAAAAATTGAGTGAAAAAGATGTAACACCCTTTTTAAATGTCATTACGAAACAAAGAGACCTTCAAGAAATGTTAAGACATAAAACTCCCTTTCCTTATGATTTTTTAGATGGTGAGGAAAAATTAAAAGTAAATAAATTACCCTCTAGAAAATACTTTTTTAACACTCTCACTTCTTCTCATATAACAAAGGAACAATATGAACGTGCTTTGAACATTTGGGAAAAATTCGAGTGTAAAAACTTTCAAGAATATATGGAACTTTACGTTACTTTAGACGTAATGTTACTGGCGGCAGTATTCGAAACGTACAGAGTCTCTTCCATTAAACATTTTGGAATTGACCCGGCTTTTTACGTGAGCAGTCCTAGCTTGTGTTATAGCGCAATGCTAAAATATACGGGAATAACTTTAGAAACGGTGCCCACGACTGAAATGTATCTTTTTTTTACCAAAGCCATTAGAGGAGGTTTATGTGGCACCTCTCAAAGGTATGCAACCGCGAATAATGATTTAATGGAAAATTATGATACTTCCAAACCAATTTCGCACATTGTCGGTTTTGACGCGAATAATTTATATGGGCATAGTTTGTCGCAATATTTACCCATTGGCGACTTTCACTGGTTATCCAGTAAGGAAATACAGGAATTTGACGTAACAAAAGTGGGTAAAAAAAGTAACGTGGGATATTTCTTACAGGTAGATATGAAATACCCCTCATATTTACACGATGCTCATAATCATCTTCCATTAGCTCCAGAAAAAATCGAAATTCAACCTAGCGAATGGTCACAATACACGCGATTAGTAGCTAAGTCTCTCAACGAAAAAGAAAAGAGTGGGGGTATTAAGTTATTAACAACATTACACGATAAAAAGAATTACATCCTTTATTACGAAACGTTAAAATTATACTTAAAGCTCGGTTTAGTCGTTACGAAAATTCATCGAATACTTCGATTTAAACAAAGTCCTTTCCTAGAGAAATTTATTGAATTAAATAATAATGCTAGGAAAAAAGCCACGTCTGATTTCGAAATATCTTTGTACAAACTGTACAATAATTCGATTTATGGTAAAATGATGTACAACGTTTTCAAAAAGGTGGATTTAAAGCTAGTTAACTCTAGGAATTCCTTTGAGAAATTGGTGGCAAAACCAAACTTTTCTACTTCGCATATAATTTCTGACGACTTATCTTGTGTGGCTATGAAACCGTTCAAAGTAGTATGCGATAAACCAATTTACGTTGGTGCAACGGTTTTAGATTTATCAAAAGTACACATGTACAGCTTTTGGTATAACTATTTGCTCAGAAAATACAGTGAAAATAACATATCAATGTTGTACACGGACACTGACAGCTTTTATTTTCACCTACAAAATAGACCAGAATTTTACAAAGACATGGAAGAATATGAACAATTCTTTGATTGTTCGTCTTATCCCCCTCATCATTTTCTTTACTCGACTAAGGGGAAAAAAGTGGTGGGTCTGATGAAAGATATACATTCTGGAATGCCAGTTAAAAAGTTTTGTGCATTACGCTCCAAAATGTACGCTGTAGAAACTGAAATGAGCCTCGATTTAAAAGCAAAAGGTTTACAGAGAAATGTTATAAGTAATCTAACATTAAACACTTATGAAAAGTGCTTAAGAGATATAGAAATTACTTGTCATACCTATAATACCATTCATAGGAAACATCATAAATTAACTACGGAAAAGAAAAAAAAAATGGCTTAAGTCCTTTTGACGATAAAAGATTTTATCTTTCGTGTGGAATACATTCTTACGCTTATGGTCATTATCTATTACTTTCCGATGATTTTAACGAAACGTGTAACTGCAATTTATAAATTTTTTTCATTTTTTTTACAGCATAAGAAAAAGGCATGCCAAACAAAGCACCATTGGTTAAAAAGAATAAATCATCACGCTCACGCGAAGAAACATATTATTCTGATAAAGAAGAAGAAGAAGGTTTAAGCACAGAATCTACATATCTTAATGTCAGTAACAGGCTCTATGTGTGCATGAACTGGTTTAGAGGAAAGCGATATCTTCATGTAATGCATCGCTTTGATAAACTAAAAAAAATTAGCCTTGCCTATCCAAAAGATTTAGATCGTCTAAGGGGTTTAGACAAATATTACGAGGAGTTGGAAAAAGATCATTATCGTTCCAAAGACACTTGTCGAGACAAGAGAAAACTATATGAGGATAGCGATTCTGACGAGGATATTGAATTGAGTCTGCCTGTTGAACCCACACCACCTAAGAAAAGAAAACCTTCTAAGGAAGATGATCAGGAATAAAAGTTACTGAGATAAAGAAAGGGGTCATAATAATGTGTACATAGACCCGTGCAATGGGAAATGGATTAATAAAGACTTTTCATTTTGAAGATACTAGTTTAGACGTAAATTGTTGTATTTACCTAGTGCCTAAAAATAGTCTCTCAGAAGATACAATAGATGGAATAGAAACTTATTGTTGTTGTTTCTTAAGAAAGAAAAAGCCGAATTAACTTTTAAGAATAATTATAAGGGATACTTTGAATTGTTCTTCATCATGTCTATGTCCGTATCGCCCGTCGTATCTGGAGATGAATCAGATACTGCTTTTAACATCGATTCAGAAGTTAAAAATAAGGCTTCTTGTATTTGGTGCAAGGATTTCACCGTATTAGTAGAAGGAACAAAATATTGTCATACGTGCTTGAAAAATAGCTATAAAATATGTTCCAGATGTAAAATACCTTACCCCGATTCAAAGTATTTCAAAGATAGTAAAAACGGATCGCGGTGTAACGCTTGTCACCACAAATACACCAAGGAAAAAGAGAAATATCAACAAAGGAAAAATGCCAATAAAGAAGCCTCAGAAAGCAAGCAAAAACGCAAACGAGAAGAAGAAGAAGAAACGGTGAAGACCAGTGCAGAATCCGAGGATGAAGATAAGATTATTATTGATAAAATAATGCAATTGTATTCGAGGCACAAAAAGAAATTGCGTCTAAAAATTACAATGTAAATAAAAAAATAGATCCATACGGTGTCTTGCACGACTTATACTACAATACCAAACAATATACGGCTTATGGTTCGGCGTATCTTTTGTATAAAGCTGCTAAGAAAATATATCCTAATATTACGGAAAATAATGTGAAAAAATGGCTTTTGAAACAAGATATATTTTCTTTACACGCCCCAGTGAGAAAACATTTTAAGAGAAGAAAAACTCTAGCTAAAGGTCTCTATTACCAAATGCAAATGGATTTAGTCGACATGAGAAAATTCAAAGGGAAAAATAGGAACTATATGTACTTGCTTACTGCTATAGACGTATTCAACCGAAAAGGTTTTGCCATACCAATTCGATCAAAAAGCAACGAGCATGTTTTGGAAGGACTCAAAAAACTTTTTGCCGACTATCCATATGTAAAGAAAATTCAAACAGATCAAGGAACCGAGTTTTTTGGTCATAAAGTGCGTGAATATATGAAAAGGCATAACATGCATCATTTCTTTACATCGTCGGACACTAAAAGTTCATTGGTGGAACGGTTTAACAGAACGTTAAAAAATCGCATGTTTAAATATTTTACAGCGAACAAAACTACTCATTATTTGGATGTGATAGAAGACTTAGTGAAAGCTTACAACAATCGTAAACATCGGTCTATAGGTATGGCTCCCAACCAAGTGACACCCACCAATGAAAGAAAAGTTTGGGACTATCAGTACGGTTCGTACGTAAAAGGACAATATAATGTGAAGTTTAAGTATAACGTTGGTGATATAGTTCGCATTAGTACAAAGGCCAATCAATTTAAAAAGGGCTATCTTCCCAATTACAACGAGGAATACTTTACCGTTCATCAACGAACTCCTTCTTCACCACCCACTTATAAACTAATCGATCAAAAGGGTGATGTGATTATTGGATCTTTTTACGAACAAGAACTTCATCGTGTCATTCCCGTAGAAGGAAAATATATCGTAATAAAAAGAAGAAAAAGAAAAGGCATCAAAGAAAGTTTAATTCATTACATTGGCAAACCTGAAGACGATCAAGAGTGGATACCAGATAAAATTCTAAACAAAAATCAATAACGAATTATAACCAGTTGCAACACAATGAAGATGTTATTTGACAGTAAGAGAGATACGTGGGACACGTTCGATGCTAGAATAAAGGCGAGTTTTACGTGTATTGTATCAGGACCCCCTCGTAGTGGAAAAACACATTTCGTAAAAAAATTGTTAGAAAACAGATTTAGACTAATAGATAAAACTATAGATAAACTATATTGGTTTTACGGTGAATATAATCCCTTTATTGAATACTTAGAAAGTGAACCATTTGGCATACCAACTACGCTAGTACATGGTTTGCCCACTTCATTCGAAGAATATCTCGATCCACGTGAGCATAGGTTAATCGTGATTGATGATTTAATGACTTCCGCTGGTGGTTCTGTTGCTGTGACTGATTTATTCTGCAACAAGGTACAACATGCAAACGTTAGTGTAATTCTATTATTACAAAATGTTTTTTATCACGGAAAAGAAAGAACGACTTTATTAAGATGTGCGACTTATCTTGTTATTTTCAAAAATCCGATGGACAAATCGGTGTCTAATTACCTCGGAATGAAATTAATGCCTCATGATAGAGCTTTGTTTTATCTCATATTCAATCAAGCTACGTCTTCCCCCCATGGTTATTTGTTCTGCGATGGGAGTCAGACGACCCCCGACGAAGTTAGATTACGCACAGATATTTTTGATGATAACGTTCAACGCGCATTTATGCTTAAAAGAAAAGGAGGATAATAATGGCTAATACACGAGCGAGAATGGTTTTAACTAAAAAAGATAAAAAGACAAAAAGGGATAAAAAAGAACCACTTGCGGCGCGTCATAAGGAATATCTAGTACTTTTATCTAAAGCCAAGAAAGACAAAGAAAGATCTCTCTTAATCGATGCGGCTAATAATCAACAAATTAAAGCCGTTAGCGAATGTATCGATAATGTGATAAAAGGTAACGTGCCTATTACCGAGAACCAACTGCGTATAATTCGAAGATACAAACATGTACTGAGATCGCTAGCCAAAAAATGTTTATCTATTAAGAAGAAACGAAATTTACTAAAACAAAAAGGAGGTTTTCTCGGAACATTGTTACCAATAGGTTTAAACGCTTTAGGAATGTTATTACCACACTTGTTTTAAATGCGCGACAAGAGAAATGAATTTTCAGGAAAGTATTATCATTCCGTTAGAGTTGTACAAGTTGTACAAAAAAAACAGTACTTTAGATGACAAATCGGTAGATATTCTTATGGATACATCATTACCAGATGACACCAAATTAAAACTGCTTTCACAGGCTCGTAACCTTGGTTCTTTTCAACGCGACAGCAGAAAGGACATTTTAGCTAAAGATGACAGTGAGGATTTTTCTTATTTATTAACGAACTTTCCATCTGAAGATCGAAGTGTAGTTAAGGAAATACTTGATAAATTCAAAAAACATTCGTCTGAACTTTCTTGGAGTAAAAAAGATCAAAGTGTAACCGTGGATGGTGAAAATGTAATTGGAAGCAATATTGTTCGTATTCTTCAATATTTACGCGATAATTTACCTGCGGCTAGTGGAACTCCTTACGGCACTGAAGAAGTATATCGAAAATTAACGAAATTAAAAATACCCAAATCTTGGATTAAACGGAAACCAGGAAATAACAGTGTTAGAAGACCCCCGAGATCACCACCCGTTGTTAGAAGTAGAACTCCGAGATCACCACCCGTTGTTACGAGTCCAGTCATTCAAATTTCACCATCTCCGACTTACCCTCCTGCTAGTCTCGCCTATACTCCCGTTAGATCACCTAGAATACAAACTAGTCCCCCTTCCGCTAGCGCAATAGACGTGGGTCATACACTGAGGTTGGCAAGTCCACCCATCGCTGCTAGACGTCCGAAACGTTATAAACAGAAACAAGCTTCCGATTATTATACACCACCTGCTAGACCAAAGTGGGATTTTTACTAAACATGGATGAAGAAGAAGAATTTTATATTATTTTACCTAGTAACGTATCTAGTGTTACCGATAAAGAAAATACTACTAGTTGTTATAAAACCTTTTTACCTAAAACGTTAGAATTACGAGGTAACTGGAAGGTTGCTTTAGTCGAAATAGATATTCCCTTTACTTGGAGTAATGTAACTAAACACGATGCGAATATCGCCATTGGCTTAAATAACAATGTTTACAATTTAAATGTAGCCCAAGGTTTTTATGATGATCTGTCTTTGATAACTAAAATTATTAACTTATTTAATAAAGTCGGTAGTAAAAGCATGTTACGAAGGGAACTAGATTATTGCGAGCTAAGCGTAGCTAAAGGAGAATCTGTTTTATTTAAAAACAGAATAAGTTCAATGTTGGGTTTTTCTCAGAACTTCTTCGATAATATAAATGGGGAGGAAAATAAGAGGTTTACTAGTAATCGCGTAATTGACATGCAAGCTGGTATGTATAACGCTTTCATATATAGTGATATAGTAAAGGACACCTTAGTGGGCAATCAATATATACCCCTATTACGCTCGGTGCCTATTCATGTAAAAGAATACGGTGACATTCATCATTTTGAGTTTAGTCATCCGCATTACATGAGCTTACAAATGAATAGTATATCTGAGATAGAAATTAAACTGTGTGATAGTACAGGAAGTCAAATATCTTTTTTACGCGGAAATTCTCTGGTAAAACTTCATTTTAAAAAATGGGAAGAATAGCTTATGATCCTTCGACGTGCGCTCAAAATCATATGCTTCATTATGGTAGCGGATATCCCGTTTTTAAAGGAGAATTACGTCAAGATGGATATGGTTTAGGATCTATGTTAAGTGGAATTGCTCGTTCAATTTTACCAGTATTAAAACCTTTAGGTAAAAAAATTATTTCGTCCGCCTTACACAAGTCACCTTTAATATCTCGAGATGATCATTCTGAAGTAGCTGAGACGATGCGAGGTGCTCTTTCACCTGCATTGCGTAGACAGGGAGGACGTAGCGAGAAAGTAATTTACGCGAAAAGAAGGAAAAACGATATATTATAATCATGATATTAGACGAACATAGTTGTGAAGGATTATTATCCGAACTGGATTTATTTCACGTGCCACCTACTCAAACTTCAGTGGAAAAAAGTATATATAAAACTTATCATCCTATAAATGCCGTAACCGCAAACGCGCCTCTAGAATTTCATATCACGAACGGAGAGGAGGACTATTTGGATTTACACAAATCTTTCTATTATCTTCAATGTCAAATAACTAAAGCCGATGGGACAGCAATAGCTCCAGCCAACCCTAATACCGATGATTATTATACATTTCCTATTAACGATTTCGTATCTACACAATTTAAAAATATAGAAGTATATTTAAATGGAACTCTGGTCTCACCAAACGATAATCTGTACGCTTATCGATCTTATTTTGAGGATGTTTTAAGTTACGGAAGTGATGCCAAGGATGGATTTCTTAGATGTGGTTTATTTATACCCGACGTTAAAAGTCCAGATCTTCATAATGAAACCGTTGATGCTGCGAACTGTACGAATCCAGGAGCCCGGGCCCGCTTTTTGAGAGCGCAAGCTAGTGCTACTTTTGATTTGGTGGGCAAAATTCATTCTCCTCTTTTTAACCAACCAAAAGTACTACTAAACAAAATGGACCTTCGCATTAAATTTCATCGACACGATCCTAAATTTTCTCTCATGTCTAAATCTACCACTGAAAATTTTAGAATAAATATTTCACAAGCAAAAATGTATGTTTTACATAAGAAATTAGCCGATAGCGTTAGAATATCTCATGAAACTGCTATTTTGTCTTCTAACGCGAAATATCCGATTTCCTATTCCGAAATGAAATTCTACACTAGACCAGCCAATCAAAGCGACCTGTCCGAATATAATTTGGCAACGGGTATACTTCCTAAACAAGTAATTTTAGGACTCGTTTCCTCCGAAGCATTCAATGGTAGCCATCAAAAAAATCCTCTAGCTTTCAATTCATATACTCTAGACACCGTTCAACTGTTAAAGAACGGTGAATCTATACCCTTCAGTAGTTTGGAAATGGATTATACTGGGAAACGTCATGTAATGAGCTACATAAGTTTATTAGCAACTACGGGTAAATTGTTCGCTGATAAAGGATTGGGTTTTTCACCGAGCGACTTTAATGAAGACGCAGTTTGTTTGTACGGTTTTGATCTTAGTCAAGATAATGATAGTTCTGCTGGCAATCATATTTCTTTATTACAAGAGGGAACTTTGGACTTGCACATAAAACTTAGTGGAACCTTAACCGAATCCGTGACTTTAGTGGTATACTTACTTCGCGAAGGATTGATAGAAATAGATAAAGACCGTAACGTTACAATGGAATAGAATGATATAACAAAAATGGACAACTTACAACTAAGTCATCTCGCTGCTAATTGTAAAGTAACGGCACCACATTTTGGAGGTGTATTCGCTATAAACACCCTTCCTGAAACACCTTTTAGACTTCCGTACAGTATAATATCGAATATAGATCCGTCTAACAAAGGGGGTAGCCATTGGATATGTATTTATTTTCCTATAAACGGTCCTCCGGAATATATGGATTCCTACGGATTTCCTCCTCGTTACGAATTTAAACGTTTCATGAATAGTAATTACTTTGTGTATAACACCCAAATGATACAAAGTCCTTATACCACCGTATGTGGTCAATATTGTTTATATTATCTGTATAATCGGAGCATTAAGAAAACTATGGATTCTGTTTTAAACTCATTTGACTTGGATAACTTGTTAGCTAATGATATAGCCGTTAATAGATTTGTATCTTACCATTTCAAATTAGATTTGCCCTTGTACGATCCCGAATGGCAACTACGTCAAGCGAGTAGTAGCTTTTACGATTTTGTATATAGTTAATATCATTAGTAATTTATATATTAATCTAACTAGCTTGTATATACTTTTATGTCTTTAGTTAATTTTATAGTTAAAGTTTATATAATACATCTTTGATTCGCTTATATTCTTTTCTTGCTTTAATTCGCTTAAATAAATGAAATTATGATGAATATATATGATGTATAGAAAATGTAATTTGTGTCTTTAGTTAATTTTTTATTTTGTAAACACATATATTTGTATTCTTTTTCTTATTTTTAATTCGTTTAGATAGATGTAGTTATAACAAAAATATATATGGTGTATGGGAAAAATGTATAAAAAAATAAAAAAATGAAAATGTTTATAATTTGTTGTTTTGTTAAAACCAAGTTATTGCTAAAAGAGTCAGAGTTTGGTTGATAACATTATTTATGGGCTAATGCACCCCGCTCTTTAGACAAGAGCCAAATGTATTGCCAACGTTGACATATATGGGCTATTAAACCCGTGCACTAGAAAAAGGTATCGTAAATGATGACACATATGGCTCGATATATTCCCAGAAACAAAGGCATCCCTCGTCTTGAACAAAAAACATTATACAAAGGTATTTCATAACATAATTTACATCTATATTTTCCCCCTTTAAAACAAATAGAAAAAAATATTAGAATATATAATTTATGGTTAAAATTTGGAAATGTAGCTTTTGGTTATTGGGAAATTTAGATTTTTGGTTATTAGAAAATGTAGATTTTGGTTATTGGGAAATTTAGATTTTTGGTTATTAGAAAATGTAGATTTTGGTTATTGGGAAATTTAGATTTTTGGTTATTAGAAAATGTAGATTTTGGTTAATGGGAAATTTAGATTTTTGGTTATTAGAAAATGTAGATTTTGGTTATTGGGAAATTTAGATTTTTGGTTATTAGAAAATGTAGATTTTGGTTATTGGGAAAATTTAGATTTTTGGTTATTAGAAAATGTAAATTTTGGTTAATGGGAAATTTAGATTTTTGGTTATTAGAAAATGTAGATTTTGGTTATTGGGAAATTAATCTTATCAAGTTTACAATATATTTGAAAATAACAAATAATGTCAAGCCAAAAATTAAAAATGGGTAGTATTCCTAAAAATGGTAAAAGATTGAGAATTTCTTGAAAATGGTAAAATATTGAGAATTTCTTGAAAATGGGTTAGGAATTGCTGAAAAGGACTAGGAATTCAAGATTGAGAATTCCTAAAAAATGGCAAAAGGGTTAGGAATTCCTGAAAAAATGGAAAAAGGCTAGGAATTCCTAAAAAATTCAAAAAGCGCGCAGTATCCCAATAATTACATACTACTCAACTTGCACTGTTCTTTGAACATCAGACAGGCCTGTAGGCTGCTTTGGATGCACATGCAGACTGTCGTGAGACAATAATCAATCTGTGATTTTTCATGGCTATGCACCTGGTACAACAACAAAAACACTGATATATTCTTCCATCATATATC